>ERZ894232.644-NODE-644-length-44105-cov-13.118774_pt1 | contig 44105 bp, 26 predicted proteins | sample MGYA00380296_ERZ894232 | MGnify/ENA primary metagenome ERZ894232 (study PRJEB32331, sample SAMN06328433) | human gut metagenome | biome: human gut microbiome; feature: stool | host: Homo sapiens | collected 2014-08-14 ...
CCGGCTGTCTCTCGGCTACCCGGTGTAGGATGTACAGGAAAACGTCCGCAGTCCCTTTTTTACTTGGGCGACGGGAAATGGGACCAGAAACGTCAGCCAGCGTCAGTGAATGAGATAGGCGGCTATTAGACCCTCGTGGCAGATCATGCGAGCCCCTGCGTGAAGAACATTTGATATTCCAATATCCTCAAGGAGCTGTACACGACGATGGTCCAGTGTCCACTCCATCCCCTCTTCCGAGACGACCGCAGAGGGGCTCAGGGGCACGAATGAAAACGTAGAGCCCTCGCATTCGTCTAAAGCCCAAGAATCGCCCGCCTTGAGCAAGCGAGCGGAATACGCATCTTCTATCCAAGCGATAGGCGCTTTCCACCTGGCAACACAGCCAAGGGCCGCGAGCGCGTGGTCAGTCCGGCCACCAGACAGGCACGTACAGAGAATGGGGGCGGAACCCCAACGACCCTCTACAGCGCGAAGGGCGAGGGACAAGTCGGTATAGTCCTTATACGGGTCATACCGTTCGACTTCGCCAACCAGACTTTCAGCGCCTGACAAAGCCGCCTGTACTTGATCGCGTCCAAACGAGGACACCGAGTCGGCATCGCCGCAAAACAGGTCGCAGGAGACATGAGCTGAGATGAGGGAATCGAGGCCACGGTCGACAGCGACGACGTGCGCGCATGACTGCGCGAGACTTGCCAGCATTTCAGCCCCTGTTGCCTCCGGAGAACCGCCAACAATCAACGTGTACGAAAGCAAATCCTCGGTAATCTTTGACGCAAACCGCACTCCCATTGAACACCCCCCACCTCACGGCGCCCAAAGGGCGACAAAACGGTACATTTTATAACCCATCATTTCCTTCACGCTCCAACAGCGTCTGTCAAGGATGATTTTACTCGTTTCATCTAGGGGTCGAATCATACCAGTGACGGTATTTTTGTACACTTTATGATGTGCAAGTGGTACGGTAGGTACGTCACCGGTTCCACATGCGCCGCAGTGTGTGGACGAACGCAGAGCCATCTGCGTCCTCATCTATCGACCTGCGTTTGCCGAGAGCCCGAGACGTTTTCGTTGGTCCATGGCAGAACGCCATACATACGATGGAGAGGTTCAGATGGCTGCATCATCGACACCCTCGAAAACCAAATTGCATGCCCCCTGCAAGGCGCGACCCTCGAGCACCGAGGACGAACGACCTTCCCTCATGCTCACGAGCGATGACATATATCTCTTCTCGAACGGCATGTGGCAACGCGCCTGGGAGAAAATGGGTGCGCACAGGGATGTCCAGAATGGTACGGAAGGCTGGATGTTCCGTGTATGGGCGCCGCAGGTCGTAAGCGTACATCTCGTAGGCGATTTCAATGGCTGGGATCCCCTCTCAACGCCACTCACCCGCGCCGACAACAGCGACATCTGGGAGACTTTCGTTCCCGGTCTCCAGCTCGGTGACCTCTACAAATATGCTATCAAGTCCGACGAGGGAGAACTTCTGTGGAAGGCCGACCCCTTCGGATTCTTTGCAGAAACCTGCCCCGGAACGGCTTCTAAGCTATGGGACATCTCCGGCTACGCCTGGAAGGATGCTACCTGGCTGCGCCGCCGCGCCGAGCGCGACATCATGAAGAGCCCCCTCAACATCTACGAGGTGCATCTGGGCTCCTGGAAGCGCCATGGAAGCGACCCCCAGGGCGAGCCGCGCGAGGACGGCACCTGGCCGGGCCCCGGCGATCCCTTCCCCGCCCAGCGCGGCACCTACTACACGTACGACGACCTCTCCGATGAGCTGGTGGCGTACGTCAAGAAGATGGGCTACACGCACATCGAGGTCATGCCCCTCATGGAGCATCCCTTCGACGGGTCTTGGGGCTATCAGGCGACCGGATACTTCGCCGCCACGTCGCGCTACGGCACGCCGCAGCAGCTCATGCACTTCGTCGACAGCTGCCACAAGGCGGGCATCGGCGTGATCCTCGACTGGGTCCCCGGCGGCTTCTGCGCCAACGCGGAGGGCCTCGCCACCTTCAACGGGCACATGCTCTTCGAGCGAGAGATCCATCCCAACTGGGGCACTCACAAGTTCGATTTCGGCCGCCCCGAGGTCCGCAGCTTCTTGGTGTCCAATGTCCTGTTCTGGATTGAGAACTTCCATGTGGACGGCATCCGCATGGACGGCGTCTCGAGCATGCTGTACCTCAACTTCGGCGTGGACAACCCAGCAGACAAAAAGTTCAACAAGTACGGCACCGAGGAGGACCTCGATGCCTCCGCCTTCATCCGCCAAGTCAACTGCGCGGTAGGCAGGGAGTTCCCCGACGTCATGATGATCGCCGAGGAGTCGACCGCCTGGCCGCTCGTCACCTACCCCGCCGAGGACGGCGGCTTGGGTTTCCACCTCAAGTGGGACATGGGTTGGATGAACGACACGCTGCACTACATGCAATGCGATTTCCCGTGGCGTCCGGGCAACCACAGCCTGCTCACCTTCTCGATTATGTATGCGTTCTCAGAGAACTTCGTGCTGCCGCTCAGCCACGACGAGGTCGTGAACGGCAAGTGCTCTCTCATCGGACGCATGCCAGGTGACGACTGGCGCCGCTTCGCGGGTCTGCGCACGTTGTTCTTCTACCAGATAACGCACCCCGGCGCCAAACTCTCCTTCATGGGAGACGAGATCGGCCAGCAAATCGAATGGCGCTACTACGAGTCCATCGAATGGTTCCTCGCCCACGATTTCGACGCCACGCACGGCGCGCAGCAGCGCTTCATCGAGGCGCTCAACCACCTGTACACCGACCAGAAGGCGCTTTGGCAGAACGCCTACAGCGAAAAGGGCTTCGAGTGGATCGACGCCGACAACTCCGGGCAGTCCATTCTGAGCTTCGTGCGCCACGGCGACAAGCCCGCCGATGACCTGCTCGTGCTCATCAACTTCGACCCCGCCTCCTACGAGACCTACCGCGTGGGCGTTCCGCGCGAGGGCGACTGGGAACTCGTCTTCACGAGCGACGACCCCGCGTTCGGCGGTTCTGGCTATCCCAAGGTCGAGATGGCATCCTCCAAGCCCGAGCCTTGGAACGGGCGCGATGAGTCCATCGAGATCTCCGTGCCCGGCCTCGCGGGACTGGTATACCGTCGTCGTCGCGCCTCCTCATACAAGCCGGCCAAACCCGCCAAGAAGGCGACCGGCAAAGCCAAATCCGCTTCCGCGCGTGCGGCCAAGCCAAAAGCGGCTAAGGCGGCTAAGACAGCGAAGGTCGCGCCCAAGGCCGCCAAGGAACCGACCAAGACATCACGTGCAAAGAAGGCCTGATCCAGCGCCCTCCGCACTCAAGATGACGCCACGCGCGCCGGGCCGAACGCGCGCGCAGGCGACCATTCCCAACCCGGGCCCGAAAGGAAACCATGGACAAGATTTACCAAAGCAAAGAAGAGTTCGCCGAGCAGTATCGCCAGCATGTGCGCGCTCTTTCTGGCAAGGAATTTGAGGACACGAGCGATATCGACCGGTTCACCGCTCTCGCCAAGATGATCGCGGGCGATTCGCGCGTCATCGCCGCCCAGACCGACGAGCGCAATCGCGTAGAAGGGAAGAAGCGCGTCTATTATTTCTCGATCGAGTTCCTCATCGGCCGCCTTCTCGACAACTACCTGCTCAACCTTGGCATCCGCGACCTCGTCGCCGAGGCGATCGCTGACATGGGCGGCGACCTCGATGAGATCGAGCGCCAGGAACCCGACCCGGCGCTCGGCAACGGCGGCCTCGGCCGTCTTGCGGCGTGCTTCTTGGATTCCATGGCGCACGAGGGTATCGCGGGCTACGGCAACGGCATGCGCTACCGCTATGGCCTCTTCAAGCAGGAGATCGTCGACGGGCGTCAGGTCGAGGTCGCCGACGAGTGGCTCTCCAAGGGATATCCCTGGGAGGTCAAGCGCCCCGACAAGGCCGTGCGCATCGGCTTCGGCGGACATGTCGTCTCCCATCAGGAGGGCGACCGCACCGTCTTCTCCGTCGAGGGCACCCAGGACGTCCTAGCCGTCCCCTATGACATCCCCATCGTGGGCTACGGCGGCAAGACGGTGAACAAGCTGCGCTGCTGGAGCGCAGAGCCCATCGACGAGCACTTCGATCTTGACGCGTTCAACGCCGGCGATTACACGGGCGCCGACCGCGACCGCGCCAACGCCGAGGCGATCTCGGCCATCCTGTACCCCAACGACGCGGGCGAGCACGGCCGCCTACTTCGCCTCAAGCAGGAATACCTGTTTGTCGCGGCTGGTATCCGCACGCTTCTCGACACCTTTGAGCGCGAGCATGGTGACGCTTGGGATGAACTGCCCCGCTACGTCGCCATCCACACCAACGACACGCACCCCGCCATGTGCGGCCCCGAGCTCATGCGCATCCTCATGGATGAAAAGGGCCTCGGCTGGGATGAGGCATGGAATATCGTGACCAACACGGTGTCCTACACCAACCACACGATCCTTCCCGAGGCACTTGAGAAGTGGCCCATCTCCACGTTCTCCGCTCTGCTGCCGCGCGTCTACCAGATCATCGATGAGATCAATCGTCGTTGGCGCGAAGGTTTTGACATGTCTCAGCCTGAAAGCGCAGAGCGTCTGCGTGCCACCGCCGTCCTGTGGGACGGAGAGGTGCGTATGGCCAACCTTTCGGTCATCTGCAGCCACTCGGTCAACGGCGTGGCGAAGATCCACACCGATATCCTCAAGGCGAGCACGCTCAAGGATTTTGCCGCCCTCAAGCCCGCGATGTTCAACAACAAGACCAATGGCATCTGCCACCGCCGCTTCTTCGCCGAGTCAAACCCCACCTACGCGAAGCTCGTAAGCGAGGCGATTGGCGATGCCTGGCTCGATGACGCCTCCGAACTTGAAAAGCTCACCGCCTTCGAAGGCGATGACTCCTTCCTCGAGCGTGTCGGCGCCTCCAAGCGCGCGAACAAGATCCGTCTCGCGGAGTACGTCAAGCGCGAGTGCGGGCTCGTCATTGACCCGAACACCATCTTCGATGTCCAGGTCAAGCGCTTCCATGCATACAAGCGCCAGCTGTTGAACATCATGAAGGTGATAGATCTCTATAACCGCCGTCTGGCGGATCCCAACTTCAAGATCCAGCCAACCACCTTCATCTTCTCCGGTAAGGCGGCGTCGAGCTACACCTTCGCCAAGGAGGTCATCCGCCTCATCAACGGGGTCGCCAACGTGGTGAACAACGATCCCCGCGTCAACGACATCATGAAGGTCTGCTTCATCCCTAACTTCCGTGTATCCAACGCTCAGCTTATCTACCCTGCCGCCGAGATCTCCGAGCAGATCTCCACTGCGGGCAAGGAGGCTTCGGGCACCTCGAACATGAAGCTCATGATGAACGGCGCCATCACCCTCGGGACCATGGACGGCGCCAATATCGAGATCGTCGATCTCGCTGGTCGAGAGAACGAGGCGATCTTTGGACTCACCACACCCGAGGTCGAGGAGCTGCGCGCCTCCGGTCAATACTTCGCCTGGGACATCGTCAACTCCGATCGCGCCCGCCTGGGACGCATCATCGACCAGTTCGTCGACGGCACCTTCGCGGGCCTCTCGGGCAACTTCGAGAGCATCCATCACGAGCTCATGTTCAACAACGACTACGACCTGGTGCTCAAGGACTTCCACTCCTACGTGGATACTTGGGAGGCCCTCACCGCTACGTATCCCAATGCGCAGGATTGGAACAGGAGAGCCCTGCACAATACTGCGATGTCCGGCTGGTTCTCGTCCGATCGCACCATTCGCGAGTATCGTGACGAGATCTGGCACGCGTAAAGGAGGCAGGTCGCACCGGAACGCAGCCGGAATTCCAGGAATGCAACGGTGGCGGCGAGCACGGGAAAGCCGCCAGCGGTCCCGATTTCCCGCTTAGACATCTATACATCCCATCGGACTTTAAGGGAGAGATTGATGGCAAGCAAAGAATGCATCGCGATGCTCCTCGCAGGAGGACAGGGCAGCAGGTTGATGGCGCTCACCTCGAAGATCGCCAAACCCGCCGTCAGCTTCGGTGGCAAGTTCCGCATTATCGACTTCTCTTTGTCGAACTGCGCCAACTCTGGCATCGACACCGTCGGCGTCCTCACGCAGTATCGCCCCTATCAGCTGCATGAGTATGTGGGCTCCGGGCGCGCGTGGGATCTGGCGGAACATGGAGCGGGCGTTTCGATCCTGCCCCCCTACGCCACCCAGGACGGCGGTGCGTGGTACGCTGGAACAGCAGACGCGATCACGCAGAACCTCGACTACATCAAGGGTCATGACCCCAAGTACGTGCTCATCCTCTCAGGCGACCACCTGTATCGCATGGACTACCGCAAGATGCTCGAGAGCCATATCGAGCATGGCGCCGACCTCACCGTCTCGGTCATGCCCGTCCCGTGGGAGGAGGCCAGTCGTTTCGGCATCATCACCGCCAACCCGGACGATGGGCGCATCGAGAAGTTCACTGAGAAGCCCGAGGTGCCCGACTCGAACCTCGCCTCCATGGGCATCTACATCTTCTCGACGGACGTTCTGGTGAAGGCCCTCGAGGAGGACGCCGTCGACCAGCGCTCCAGCCATGACTTTGGTAACGACATCATCCCGAAGCTGCTCGCCGAAGGCAAGCGCCTGTACACCTATGAGTTCCACGGATTCTGGAAAGACGTCGGCACGATCGCGAGCTTCCACGAGACCTCGATGGACTTGCTCGGCGAGAATCCCGAGTTCGACCTATTCGACAAGACTTTCCCGGTCATGAGCAACGACTCCACTCGTCCGCCGCACTTCATCGGCCCCGACGGTCGCGTGGACGACTGTCTCGTTTCAAACGGATGCCGCGTCTACGGCACCGCGCGCCACTCGATCCTTTCCACCGACTGCATCGTCGGCGAGCGCGCCATCGTCGAAGACTCGGTGCTGCTGCCCGGCGCCGTCGTGAAGGACGGGGCGCATGTGGTGCGTGCCATCTTGGGCGAGAACGCCGTCGTGGAAGAGGGCGTCAAGCTCGGAAGCGTCGACATGACTAAGGACACCGCCGTCGTTGGAAACGACGTCGTCATCGGAAGGGGGGAATGATCCGATGATCAACCGTAAGGCCATCGGCTATATCACTGCCAACTATACGAGCAAGCAGCACAGCGCCCTGCTCGAGAGCCGCCCGCTCGCATCCGTCCCGTTCATGGGCCGCTATCGTCTTATCGACTTCCCGCTCTCCAACATGATGAACGCGGGTATCCGCACCGTGGGCGTCGTGTTGCCCGCCAACTACCGTAGCCTCGTCGACCATCTTGGAAGCGGTCGCGAGTGGGAGCTCGATCGCAAGAAGGGCGGCTTGTTCCTGCTGCAGGGCAGCGCCTACGGCACCGCAAAGAAGGGCATTCGCTTCCTCCTGCGCGACATCAACACCAACAAGATGCTGTTCCAGCGTGCCTCCGAGCCCTATGTGGTCATGAGTGCCACGAACATCGTCTTCAACATGGATCTCTCCGATGTCATCGACGCACATGAACGTAGCGGCTCGGGCGTGACCATGATCTATAAGAAGGCGGACCGCCAGCTCGGCGATGTCATGAAGCTCGATATCGACAACAACGGCCGCGTGACCGACCTCAGCTCTGGCTGCGCCTACGGCGAGAACGAGTTCCTCGACTGCTTCATCATCAACCGCGACCTGCTACTGCAGATCTGCGAGGAGTATGAGACGCTCGACTACCTCGACCTGTTCGACGCCATCCGTCCGGACTTCGGTCGCATCGATGTGTGCACCTATGAGTTCAAGGGCCTCGCCGTCGGCATGTTCAACGAGGAGACGTACTACCGTCGCAGCATGGAGATGCTCAACCCCGACGTCATGCACCAGTTGTTCACCCACAGCCGTCCGGTCATGACCAAGGCACACGACACCCCGCCGGCAAAGTACAGCTCCGGATCCAACGCCACGAACTCCTTCATCTCCGCCGGTTGTCGCATCGACGGCACCGTACGCGGCTCCACCCTCTCCCGCGACGTCGTGGTGGAGAGTGGTGCCTACGTGGCCAACTCGATCATCATGCAGGGTTGCGTCATCAAACGCGGCGCCCGCGTGGAGAACGCGATTGTGGACAAGAACAACGTCATCGAGGCGGGTACCGTCATAACCGGCACGCCCGACAACGTCCTGGTGGTTCCCAAGGTCGCACTCGTGAATTAACAACCCCGCAAAACGCGCGACACGCGCAGTGCGCACAGAAGCGTTACCATGGATACGCCGCCTTGAGGATTCACCCCCGGGCGGCGTATCCGCACGGGCGCCTTTGAGCCCGCGCCAGCACACATCAAGGAGATTGGTTACCCCATGTCCGATGCCACCCCATCCAAGCTGCACATCGCCTTCGCCAGCGCCGAGGCCGCGCCCTTCGTGAAGACGGGCGGTCTGGGCGATGTCGCGGGCTCCCTGCCCCATGCCCTCAAGGCCGCCGGCGCCGACGTCGTCGTCTTCGTCCCCAAGTACGACACAATCGCCCAGGAATACAAAGACCGCATGGAGCACCTGTGCGATTTCTACGTGCCCTTGGGATGGCGCAACGAGTACTGCGGCCTCGAACGCCTCAACCATGAAGGCGTCGACTACCTGTTTGTCGACAATGAGCGTTATTTCAGCCGCGGCTACCCATACGGCTTCTTTGACGACGGAGAGCGCTTTGCCTACTTCTCCAAGGCGATCGTCGAGGCACTGCAATACCTTCCGCACACACTCGACAACTTCACCTGCGACGTGCTGCACTGCAATGACTGGCATACCGCCATGGCTCCCGTGTTCCTGCGCGAGTTCTATCAGGCGCTGCCCCTGTACCAGAACGTAAAGACCGTCTTCTCCATCCACAACATCGCTTTCCAGGGCCAGTACAGCGCCAAGGTCCTGAACGACATCCTGGGCCTTGCGCACATCCCCGCCGCCGCCTTCCAGCTCACCTGCGGGCCGGACGCAATCAACTACATGCAGGGTGCGCTCAACTACACCGACGCCATCACGACGGTCTCCCCCACCTACGCCGAGGAGATCAAGACTCCTGATTTCGGCGAGCACCTCGACGGCATCCTGCGCCGCCGCGCCCCTATCCTGCAGGGCATCGTCAACGGCATCGACACCAACGGCTTCGACCCCGCGACCGACCCGCGCATCGCGCAGAACTTCACCGTCGAAGACCGCTCCGGCAAGGCCGTCTGCAAGGCGCGCCTGCAGGAGGAGCTTGGCCTTGAGGTTCGCGACGACCGCCCGCTCATGGTCATGGTCACGCGTCTCACGCGCCAGAAGGGCATGGACCTCGTTACCTACGCTCTCGATCGCATCCTCTCTGGCGGCGTCCAGGTCGCGGTTCTGGGCACCGGCGACACCGAGTACGAGAACGCCCTGCGCTATTTTGAGGGCAAGTACCCCGGCACCATGGCCGCCCGCATCCAATTCGACCCCGCGCTCTCGCAGCGCATGTACGCCGGAGCCGACCTCTTCCTCATGCCGTCGCTGTTCGAGCCCTGTGGCCTATCGCAGATGATCGCCATGCGCTACGGCACCCTGCCCATCGTGCGCGAGACCGGCGGCCTCAAGGACACGGTCATCCCCTACAACTGCTACACCGGCGAGGGCACCGGCTTCTCGTTCGCTCACTTCAACGGCGACGAGATGGCAGACGCCGTGTTCCGCGCCGCCCGCCTGTTCTGGGACGACCGCGCCGCCTTCAACGGCTTGGTCGAAAACGCCATGAAGGCGGACTTTAGCTGGAAGCGCTCCGCCGACGCCTACATCGCCCTCTATCACAACCTGCATCCCGAGATCCCGATGCCGCAGCCGAAGCCCGAGCCGGAGCCGACCCCAGAGACGCCCGTTGAGGCAGCCGCCGAGGATGCCGTCCCCGTCGAGGAGCCAAAGGCCGAGGAGAAGCCGGTCGAGAAGCCCGAAGCGAAGGCCGAGATCGCTCCCGAGCCCGTCTCCGAGCCGGCAGACGCACAGCCCGTTCCCGAGGATGTCGCGCCCGCCAAGAAGGCGACCGCGAAGAAGGCCGCTACCAAGAAGACCACTGCGAAGAAGACGGTCAAGAAGGCCGAAGCCGAAGCCGAGACCGAGAAGGCTGCTGCTCCCGCCAAGAAGGCCCCGGCAAAGAAGACTGCCGCCAAGACCTCAGCCGTGAAGGCCGACGACGCCGCCGCAGAGAAGGAGCCTGCAAAGAAGGCTCCGGCCAAGAAGGCAGCCGCGAAGAAGACGACCGCCAAGAAGGTCGAGCCCGCCGCCGAGACCACAGTCGCCGAGGAGGCAACCGAGAAGCCCGCCAAGACCGCCAAGAAGGCCCCGTCCAAGAAGACCGTGAAGAAGGCGGAGGAGCCGGTCGCGGAGACCGCAGTCAAGGAGACGGCCGAGAAGCCGGCACCGGCGAAGAAGCCCGCCACCAAGAAGGCCGCCGCCAAGAGCACCGCCAAGGACGCCGAGGCCCCCGCCGCCAAGTCGACTGAGAAGAAGACGGCCGCCAAGAAGGCTTCCGCCCAGAAGACCCTCGACCTCGATGCCGCGACCGTCGTCCCCGCCAAGGAGGAGGCCCCCAAGGCAGACGAGTCGTATGTCCCGGCGCACGCCAAGCCCAAGGACGCCCCGACCGTCAAGGCCGTTCCCAAGGCGACCCGCAAGGGCAAGCGCAAGTAATCGCAAGGTCCTGTGACTGCGCACGCGCGCATACGAGCGGCCCGAGAGCAACCGCCCTCGGGCCGCTTTTCCATGAACACCCTGTATAATGGGCATTTATCGCCCCTACGACCATTTGGCTAGCACTATGAAACTGATCCATAACTCCCGCCGGTCGGAATACCGCGTGCCCTTCGGCGCCGTCGTGGCCGGAACCACCGTCCATCTCACCCTACGCGTCGAGGACGCCGACGCGAGCTTTCTGGTCGGCGAGGTCCGTACGTGGGTAGATGAGCGCGGCGAGGAGCTCATCCCCATGGCCCTCGGCGAGAACAACACGCTCGTCGCGGACATCCCGTGCCCCGAGACCTGCATCCTGTGGTATAGCTTCCGCGTGACCTGCACTGACGGCTCTCAGCTCAACGTGGGCGCGCGCGAGGGCTCGACCGGCGGCGAGGCCGTGACGTACATGGGCCGAACGGACGTCCCCTCCTTCCAGATCACCGTCTACAAGCACCGCAAGACGCGCCCCGCATGGTATGAGCGCGGCATCGTCTACCAGATCTTCCCCGATCGTTACGCGCGCGACAAGCGCTGGCTCGAGCGCGCCCAGGCTGTCGTTGACAAGCCCCGCAAGGGCCCTGGCAAGCATCTGGTGATGGACTGGGACAAGCCGCCGGTATACGAGCGCAACGAGGATAAATCCATCAAGAGCTGGGACTTCTATGGCGGTTCGCTCGAGGGAATCCGCCAGGACCTCCCCCGCCTGCACGCCATGGGCGTCACGGCGATCTACCTCAACCCCATCTTCGAGGCGCAGAGCAACCACCGCTACGACACGGGCGACTACCTGCGCATCGACCCCATGCTCGGCACCGAGGAGGACTTCCGCCGCCTCGCCACGAGCGCACGCGAACTCGGCATCTCGCTCATACTCGACGGCGTGTTCAACCATACGGGCGACGACTCGCTCTACTTCAACCGGTTTGGCAACTACCCTGGCACGGGTGCCTGGCAAAGCGAGGACTCGCCCTGGCGCGACGCGTATTGCTGGAACGAGGACGGCACGTACAGCTCCTGGTGGGGCATCGAGAACATGCCCGACCTCAACGAGAAGTCCGATCGTGTGCGCGAACTGCTGCTCGGTGAAAACGGCGTGGTTCGCACCTGGCTGCGCGCCGGCGCACGCGGCTGGCGCCTCGACGTGGCCGATGAGCTCTCTGACGAGCTTATCGAGGACATCAAAACAGCGGTGCTTGAGGAGCGTCCCGACGGCCTGTTGCTCGGCGAAGTCTGGGAGGACGCATCCAACAAACTCGCCTACGGCAAGCTGCGCAAGTACCTGCTGGGCGATGAGCTCGACTCTGCCATGAACTACCCGCTGCGCGATGCCATCCTAGGTTTTCTCGTTTACGGCGAGAACGCCTACCAGTGCGCCGAGCGCATCGAAACGCTGCGTGAAAACTACCCGCCCGAGGCGCTGGCCTGCTGCCTCAACCTGCTCGGCAGCCACGACAAGCCGCGCATCGCCTCCGTGCTCGGCGGCGGCCCCGACGAATCCCAACTGCCCGAGGAGGAGCGCGGTCGCTTCCGCCTCGACGAGAATTCTATGGGCCTGGCCAAGGGGCGTTTCTGGCTCGCCACGCTCATGCAGATGACGCTTCCCGGCGTCCCCTCCATCTATTACGGCGACGAATACGCCCTCGAGGGCCTCTCCGACCCAGGAAACCGCCGCACGCTGCCCACACCCGACGCCGTGCATGACCGCGACATGCTCAACATGGTTCGCAACACCATCATGTTGCGCCGCGCCCTGCCCTTCCTCATCGACGGCACGCTCGACGCGTTCGCGTACAACGACGATGTGCTGTGCTACCGCCGGCGCGGATCGGATGGCCAGGTCGCAAGCGTCCTCATCAATCACAGCCTGTCCGATGCGCGCTCCGTGCGGGTTCCCATCGAGGGGGATTTTGCCCTCGATCTCATCTCGGGCAGCGACCTCAAGCGAGGGGCCGATGGCTGCGCGGAGGTGCGTCTATGGCCACTCGGATCGGCGGTGGTGTATTCCAGTAAGGAGCAGCGCCTGCAAAAGCCGCTCAAGCGCGGCGCCGGCGTCATCGCGCATATCACCTCACTTCCCAACGCAGGTCGTGCGGGCACCCTCGGTGCGCCCGCTCGCCGCTTTATCGATCACCTCGCTGCCACCGGCCTGCGCTACTGGCAGGTCTTGCCGGTCAATCCCACCGACTCCTTCGGCTCCCCCTACGCCGGACCGTCCGCCTTCGCGGGCAACCCCAATCTGCTGGAGGAGACGACCTCCGAACTCAAACGCGCCTTCGAGCGCTTCAAGGCGGAAGGGGGTTTTACCAGCCGAGAGTTCTTCGAGTTCGCCCGTGAGAATGAGAGTTGGCTCGACCCGTACTGTGCGTTCATGGCCGTCAAGGACGCCATGAACGGCACCAGCCGTCATAGCTGGCCCGACGAGCTGCGTCGCTACCATGTCGACATCTTCGCCGATGCACGCTTCGCCGATCGTGCCCGCTACCATGCCTTTGTCCAATTCCGCTTTGAGCGCGAATGGACCGAGATGCTCGCATACGCGCACGAGAAGGGCATTGAGATCGTCGGCGACATCCCGATGTACGTCTCGGACGATTCAGCCGACGCGTGGAGCGAACCCGAGATGTTCTCACTCGGCAAGGACGGCATGCCCTACGAGATCGCGGGAGTCCCGCCGGATCGCTTCTCGGCCACAGGACAGGTTTGGGGCAATCCCACCTACAACTGGGATCATATGCGCAAAGACGGATACGTATGGTGGCTTGCCCGCCTGCGCCGCTCGTTCAAGCTGTACGACCGCGTGCGCCTCGATCACTTCCTGGGCTTCCATAACTATTTTGCGATTCCCGCAGGAGGTACCGGAGCCGATGGCACCTGGATGCCGGGACCGGGCATCGAGCTGTTCCAGCGTGCATTCGAGGAATTCGGACCGCTGCCGCTTATCGCCGAGGACCTGGGCATTCTCACTCCCGGCGTGCGCGCCCTGCTTGCAAGCTGCGGTTTTTCTGGAATGGACGTTCTGGAGTTCGCGGACTACGACATCCGCGAGCAAATCTGGACGCACAATGAGAAGGTCCTCTACACCTCGACGCACGACACCTCGACGCTCGTCGGGTTCTGTCAGCGGTCGTTCTGTTCGGACAGCGACGAGCACCAGGCAAAGTACCTTGCGACCGAGATCATCCGCCAGGCGCTCGACAGCCCGGCGACGCTCGTCATGATGCAGCTGCAAGACCTGCTCTGTCTTGACGACGATGCCCGCATGAACGTGCCCGGCGTGGCCGAGGGCAACTGGAGCTGGCAGGCCAATGAGGACTTGATCTGCGATTACGAGCGCAAGATCGCAGGGGTGCTTTCCGAGACCGGACGTGCGAGAGCATAAACCCCTCACATCGCACGAGGCTCTTTTGGGTACAGTAACCATCGTGCGAACGAATACGCCCGAACGCAAACGGGCGCCGCGCGTCTCCCCCATCGGATACGATACGCGGCGCCTGCTTAGCGACGGGGAACAACAGCAAGGAAGGATGTCATCACCATGGCACGTTATGATTACCGCTGCACGTCGTGCGGAAACGTCTTTGAGGTCGAACACGGCATGACGGAGCGCCCGGAGGTCACCTGCCCCTCCTGCGGCGGCGCGGCCGATAAGGTGTTCAGCGCGAGCGGCATCAAGTTCGAGGGGTCGGGCTTCTACAACACCGACCAGCGCGACAGCGGCTCCTGCACCAACGCGACCTCTGGCACCTGCGACTGCTGCCAAGGCTAAATCGTCTCAAATAAGGGACAGGTACAAATTGCAACAATCAGCCGGGGGCAATGCCTCCGGCTGATTTGCATTGGGCATCGGGTTTGCAGCCTCAGCCCAAAAGGTCTCAATTTGTACCTGTCCCCATTTGAGACGTGGCGACTTAGATACGAACGAAGCGGGCGCAAAAGTGGCCGTCGAAACCGCCATCGCACGGATAACTCTGGAAGGCCCCGGCTGGGGTCTCATGTGCGGCGATGTCCTCGGCGGCATCCGCGTATGCGGGGCCGGCGTCGGCGAGGGCGACGGACAGCGGCCGTAAGGCAAAGCCCGCGCCTTCGGGCGATGACAGAAAGGCGGAGACAACGCCCTCGTTCTCGGCATGCAGCACCGAACATGTCGCGTAGATGAGCTGCCCACCCGCGCCGACGCGGCACGCGGCCTCACGCAGCAACTCAAGCTGCAGCTCGGGCAGGTCGCGATCGCACTCTTGGGGCGCAAGGCGCCAGGGAATCTCCCCATGACGGCGCATTGTGCCCGTGCCCGAGCACGGCGCATCCACAAACACGGTGTCGAACAGGGCGGTTCGACCCAGCTGCTCGTCATACGCGGCAAGACACGCGTCCAAGTCGGTGGCGTCGCCCGCGGCCGTAAAGATTTCCCCCAGCCCCGAGCACTCGATGCGCTGCGCATTCGCCTGGCATTTACCCTCGTATAGGTCGAGCGCGACATGCTCATGATCAAGATTGCGGCGCTTCGCATGGGCGAGGATCATGAACGTCTTTGTGCCGCGACCGGCGCCAATCTCGAGGCAAGATCCCTCGCGCGTCACCGCGGCAGCGATGAGCTGCGCGTGATAATCGGAGGCGACGGCATCCGCATGCGCAAAGGCATTCGAACGCACGAGCTCGCTCACGCGGTCGACCGCATGCGCACCGGGAAGCTCCAGCGATCGAGCGCCATCGGCGGCAAGGGCATCTTCTACGGCTTCGGAGCGCAACGGATTGACCTGCACCGCGATGGGAGCAGGCTCGAGCTGACACGCGAACATGGCTTGCGCGCGATCTTCCCCCAGCGAGTCGACAATCCTGCGCACGAGCCATGTGGGCAGGCCGGCGCGACGGGCACACGACACCATCGCGCGATGCTGCTCGGAAACATCCTCGGCAGCAAGGAAGGCCTCGGCGCCCTCGGCGACACGGCGCAGCACCGCATTGGCGAGGCCGGCGGCCCCATGAGCGCACATGCGCGCGAGCTCCACGCCCTGGCTCACCGCGACCTGCGGCGCGGTTCCCAGGTAGAGCAGCTCATACGCACCGATGCGCAACGCGTCGCGTACGTCCGCCGAAAGCGAGCGCGGGTCGTCGAGCACGGCGTCGAGCGCGTCGTCCAGGCAACCTGAGCAACCCGTGACGCCCAGCGCGAGACGGCGCGCGAACGCGGCGTCTCGTCCATCGAGCGCCATGGCGGCGCAAAGGTCCGACGAGACCTCACGGGCATAGCGACCGCCCTCGCGCGCGGCAATCAAGATGCGCAGCGCGGCGAGGCGGCCAGGGGAAAGCTTTGCGACCTTACTCAAGGCGACCCCAAGTGCCCTGGCCCTCGCGCTGGCCGGCAGCCCAGGACTTGGCGTCCATCTCGCGCTTGCCGTCAGGCTTGATCGAGGTGAGCTCGAACGAGCCGTCGGAGCAGCCCAAATAGACGCGCCCGCCCTTCACGGCAAATATGCCGGCTGCCGCACTGGGCGAGGCGGCATCGACGGCTGCGGCGCGCATCACGCGCGCGGGCTTGCCGGCGATCACGCAGCGTGCAGGCGCGGCGTTCGAAGAGGCCATGACGCGGCGGGTGTTCTCCAGGGCCCCGGCGGCCGGATCGAGGCGCAGCTCCGCCTTGGCGATCTTGGCCGCGTGCGTCACGAGGGACTCGTCCTGCTCGGTCCACACGGCCGAACCGTCTGCGATGGCAGGCAGCGTGCTCACCAGCAAATCGCCGCCGAGCTCGGCCAGCTCAGCCGTCAGCTCATCGGAGGTCTTATCAGCGACCGTGCAGCTCGCCTGGGCGCAATACGCACCCGTGTCCACGCCGTGGCCGATCCGCATGATGGACACACCGGTCTCGGCATCGCCCTCCAAGATGGAGCGCTGTATGGGGGCCGCGCCGCGCCAGCGGGGCAGCAGCGAGGCATGGACGTTCACACAGCCCAGAGGAGCCATGGTGAGCACCTCATCGGGCAGGATGCAGCCGTAAGCGGCAACGCAGAAGATCTCGGCCTCGGCGGCGCGCAAGGCGGCGAGCACCTCGGGCGTCATGCGATTGGCCTCCATGACGGGCAGGCCGAGCTCGAGTGCGGCCTCCTTCACCGGCGAGGGCTCGAGCTTCTTGCCGCGCGAGCGGACGGCGTCGGGACGCGTGAGCACGAGCACCACATCATGAGTCGCCGCCAACTTCCTCAGCGACGGCACCGCGAACGAGGGCGTACCCATAAAGACAACGCGCATAGTGGTCCTCCTCAAGTCCATCTACCACAGTGATGTCTTTCTCAGATGCCCCAGATTCATCTGAACGCGGAGGCGCGGCGCGCGGGCGCACATGAGCCTCTGGGTTTGGCGAAGCGCAGGACCCCTGAGAAAGACGTGTTACTCCGTCTCCCCGGGCTGGGCGCCGCGGGCCAACGCCTCTTGATACTGCTTCATGGCATGCACGCGCTGCTGGGGCAGCAGCCGCTCGAACATGGTCTTGCCGTGCAGGTGGTCGATCTCATGTTGCAGGCACACGCAGAACAAATCGCCCGAGGCCTCGTAGCGGATGCAATCCCCATCGAGGTTGTACGCCTCCACGACTACGTGGTCGGGCCGGAGAATCTCGCAATTGATCCCGGGAATGGACAGGCAGCCCTCACTATAAGGCACCAAGGTATCCGACTGCTCGACGATCACGGGGTTGATAAGCACGTACGGGTCGTAGTCCTTCTCGGAGGTGTACTCGGTGTCCACGATAGCGAGCTGGATGGTCTCGCCCACCTGCGGGGCGGCCAGGCCGCAGCCACCGTTCTCGAACATCTGGACCTTCATGCGTTCCACCAGGGCGCGAAGGTCGGAATTGATCTCCTCGACCTCGGCGCACTCCTGGCGCAGACGCGGGTCCGGCGACAGAACGATACCGTTGATCTCCATGGTCTTCCTTTCGTACGCGGGCGCAAACCCGCACGTATTCACCGTGTTCTATAGTACCCGCATTGCCCGCCGAGGTGATGGGCGATATGTGCGCGCGAAGCATCTCCACCAGCCCCGCGGGCGCGAATGGCGCAAATGGGGGCCCGCTACATGAGGTCGTAGGCGTCGACGTCGACGGCGATGCTCACGCCGGGACGCGTGCCGGCGCGCGAGACCGCCGCGGAGAGGGCTCCGGATAGGTCGCAGCCGAGCGGCGCCTTGACGATGATGTGGAAACGATACCGGTCCTTGGCCCGCTCGATCACACACGGTGTGGGTCCCAGGATTTGCGGGCGGCTCAGCAGCCCGCGAGACGAAAACTCAACGTCGGCACTCCCCGTCTCGACCACCGGGTGCAACATGGGCACCGCGTCCAATCCAAACTCGGTGCGCAGCTCCTCTGCGATGCGCATGACCAGCCCTCGAGCCGCGCGCTCATCTTTGCCCCACACCAGCACGTTGGCGAGCCGCACATACGGCGGATACAGGGCCTCACGGCGCATGCCCAGGTCGTGCTCCGTGAACACAGAGCGGTCGTGCGTCTTGACCGCGCGGATGACCGGCTCGTCGGGCAGGTAGGTCTGGATGATGACGCGGCCTGGGTCCTCACCGCGACCGGCGCGACCGGCGACCTGTTCGAGCAGGTCGAACGCGCGCTCGCCTGCTCGGAAATCGGGCATCTTGAGGGCATAGTCGGCGTTGATCACGCCCACGAGCGTCACCTCGGGGAAGTCCAGGCCCTTGGCGATCATCTGCGTGCCGAGCAGCACCGCGCACTCGGCGGCGTCGAACTGCTCGAGCAGCTTTTGGTGCGCGCCCTTGGTACGCGTCGAGTCGGCGTCCATGCGGATCACCGCAACGTCCTCGGGCAGCAGCGCACGCAGGGCATCCTCGACCTGCTGAGTGCCCAGACCCATCTTTGCCAGGTAACGGCTCCCACACTTGGGGCAGGCGCTGCCGTATTCGGGGTACGGCCGCACGCGATAGGACGACCCGCAGGTATGGCACTCGAGCGTATGCGTGCGCTCGTGGTAGGTGAGCGCCGTGGAGCAATGCTTGCACGTGGGAACGCAACCGCACTCACGGCACATGAGGAAGCTCGCGAACCCGCGGCGGTTGTGCAGCAGCACGGCCTTCTGGCGCTTCTCCACCACCTCATCGAGCGCATCGAGCAAGGGCTTGGAGAAGATCGAGCGGCTACCGGAGACGAACTCGCGGCGCAGGTCGGCCACGATGACCTCGGGCAGGCAGGCCGTGCCGGGGCGCTCGGGCATCTCGACCCGAGTCCAGCGAGCACCCCCGTGGCCACCGGCCTCACAGCGTGCGAGCGCCTCGGCCGAGGGCGTGGCGGACCCCAACACCAGGGCGCACCCATGGAGCTGCGCCAACTTGGCAGCCACCTCGCGCGCGTGGTAGCGCGGGCTGCCTCCCTGCTTGTAGCTCTGCTCGTGCTCCTCATCGATGACGATGAGACCCAGGTCGGCAAGTGGGCAGAAGAGCGCCGAGCGCGCGCCCACCACCACGCGGGCGGCGCCAGAACGAACCATGTCCCACTGATCCAAGCGCTCGCCGGCGGAAAGGCGCGAATGGAACACCGCCACCGCATCGCCGAAACGCGAGCGGAAGCGCCCCACGGTCTGGGCCGTGAGCGAGATCTCGGGAACGAGCACGCAGGCGGAGCGACCCTGGGCAAGGACGCGCTCGATGGCGGTGAGGTACACCTCGGTCTTGCCCGAGCCGGTCACGCCATCCACCAGCACCACGTCGCCGGACGCTGCCTTGGTCGCGCGCGCGATCGCATCGAGGGCGCTTCGCTGCCCCGCCGTGAGCTCTTTGGGAGCCGCGGCGTTCGCGGAGGACAGCGTGGTCGAACCCTCGCACCCGCGCCAGCTACGGCGTTCCTCAACCGCCACCACGCCGCGCTTCTCGAGCGAGCGGATCGTGGCAGACAGGTCTCCGTTCATGAGGTTGAGCTCGCGCGTGGTGACCGGGCCGCAGGAAAGCGCCTCGATGAGCTGGCGCTGGCGCACCGCGCGCTCAGCGGGTTCGAACGACCGGCCCTCCTCGGTGAGGCTCACCCACCGTGCGGTAACGGGCGTGACGGCAGGCGGCTCATATGCATATGAGCCGTCGTCGCGACGCACGACCTTGCCCGCCCCGCCCGGGGGCAACAGCAGACGCAGACACTCCGAGAGCGGGGCCACGTATTCACGGCTCATCCAAAACGCCAGCTCGGCGGAGGCGGCGGAAAACGCCGGCGCGGCAACGACATCGCGGACAGGCTTGATGCGGGCGGGATCGAGGGCCTCGGCACCCGGAAGCTCCTGCAGCGTCTCCGCACGCGCGACCACATACCCCGCCTCGACGCGCCGGCCAAACGGCACGAGCACCGTGGCTCCCACCTGGCAGGCATCGCCAAGCGAGGCGGGCACCCCATACGCAAAGGGCTCCGAAAGCGCCCGCGCCGGGATGTCGATCACGACGGAAACGTAGCCCACGAGGAGCTCCCGCGTCGGCGGCGCATCGTCTCCCCCGGGCTCGGGGCCGAGGTCGAGCAAGTTGAGTTGTCGAGCATCCAAATGTTTCATGCCTCAAGTGTACCCGAGCACGCGGGCGCTCGGCGAACTGCGACCGCAAACCATGCAGCGCACGAAAAAGCCCCCGCACGCAACTCAAAAAAGCTGCAGGCGGGGGCGATTGCAAATAGAATCGCAGGTGGGGTGCCCGCTACTCGGCCAGCCCGCACGCGGCGCGGAGCTCTGCCACGCGGTCGGTGCGCTCCCAGGTAAAGTCGGCGTCCTCACGGCCAAAGTGACCGTAGGCGGCCGTCTTCTCGTAGATGGGGCGACGCAGGTCCAAGTCGCGGATGATCGCGCCGGGGCGCAGGTCGAACACGCGCTTGACGGCCTCGGTGATGGTGGCTTCGTCGACCACGCCCGTGCCGAAGGTGTCCACCATGATGGACAGCGGGTGGCTCACGCCGATGGCGTAGGCGAGCTCGATCTCGCAACGCTCGGCCAGGCCCGCCGCGACCACGTTCTTGGCAACCCAGCGTGCGGCGTACGCGGCGGAGCGGTCCACCTTGGTGCAGTCCTTGCCGGAGAAGGCGCCGCCACCGTGGCGGCCCATGCCACCATAGGTGTCGACGATGATCTTGCGGCCGGTGAGGCCGGTGTCGCCCATGGGGCCACCCACCACGAAGCGGCCGGTGGGGTTCACGTAGAGGTCCGCGCCCTCCCACGGGATACCCGCGGCTTCCATGACGGGCGCGATCACGTGCTCGCGCATGTCGGCCTCGATGATGGTCATGTCCTCGATCTCGGGCGCGTGCTGCGTGGAGATGACGATGGTCTCGACGGCGACCGGCTTGCCGCCCTCGTAACGCACGGTGACCTGGGTCTTACCGTCGGGGCGCAGGTACGGCAGCGTGCCGTCGTGGCGCACCGCTGCCAGGCGCTCGGCCAGGCGGCTGGACAGGTAATGCGGCATGGGCATGAGCGTGGGCGTCTCGTCGGACGCGTAGCCGAACATCATGCCCTGATCACCCGCGCCGATGAGGTCGAGCGGGTCGGTGGTGCGGCCGGCCTGGGCGTCGAAGGACTCATCCACGCCCTGCGCGATGTCGGGGCTCTGCTCGTGGATGAGGTTGAGCACGCCGCAGGTGTCGCAGTCGAAGCCGAACTTGGCGCGGTCGTACCCGATGCGGCGGACGACCTCGCGGGCGATGTTCTGGACGTCGATGTAGGCCTCGGTGCGGATCTCGCCGGCGACGATCACGGTGCCGGTGGTGACGAAGGTCTCGCAGGCGCAGCGCACGTTCTCGAGCTTTGCGGGCGTGCCGTTGGGCGCGATATAGCCCTTGGCCTCAAGCTCGGCCTCCTTGGCCAGGATGGCGTCGAGCACGGCGTCGGAGATCTGGTCCGCGATCTTGTCGGGATGGCCCTCGGTCACCGACTCGGAGGTGAACACGAACGAGCCCGACCCGGGACGCCGCATGGCTTTCGCATCTTGGGTGGAACGAATCTGATCTAGCATATAAGCCCCTTTCCGTGTTGCACCCGGCGACCGTTACCATTCCGCCTGGTGTGCTGGGTAATTGTAGCGCCCGGCGCGGTGCCGGGGCGGGCGTGCGCGCAGGCTCTGCCAAAGCTGCACATGCACCGATGGGACGCGCGCGGCAAAACGGGTACAAGCGTCACAGGACGACAGGGAGGACGGCAGGACATGGACACGACGCACCGCGACCTCGAGCGGGACATCGAGCGCATCGACGCGATGCTGCATGCGGACGAGGCACCGCGCGGGCGGCGGGCCGCGAAGAGCGGCGGCTCCGAGGACGAAAGCGGGCGCAAGGGCGGACGCAGAAGCGAACGCGAGGCCGCTGCGGCGCGCATCGAGGTCATCGACTTGGGCGAGGTCGACGGCCTCGGCATCGAGGACAAGGACGTCCTGCGCACCCTGCGCGAGCTCGCCACGAGCCACTCGACGTTCGCCGAGGCGTACGCGGGGTGCTTCGCCGGCGCCGTCTACCTGCCCGAGGCCCCGGGCGCCACGCGCAAGCGCGTGCGCTTCGGCTTTTGCCTCGACGCCGCCCGCCTCGCGCTGCTCAACATCGACGGCGCGTACTCCGGCACGGCCGAGGGCGCCCTCACCGACGACCTCTCGTCGTACCCGTCGGCCCCGCGCGCCCTCTACGAGCTGCTGCGCCATCTCATCCGCGAGGACTTCCTGCGCCTCGTCGACGTCGAGGGCGAGCTGTCCGACATCGAGGAGCGCATCATCGCCGCGCCGAGCCGCCTGCGCGGCGATGACGGCCGCATCCTGCGCCGCCGCAGGGAGCTCATGCGCCTGAACGGCGCCTACCAGCAGCTCGACGAGCTTGCCAGCACCATCGCGCAGGACGACGGCGGGCTGCTCCCCCGCACCGATCGGCGGCTGTTCAACACGCTGTCCCAGCGGGCGCAGCGCCTGTCCGCGAAAGCCCAGTACCTGCGCGAATACTGCGTGCAGCTCATCGAGCTCAAGGACGCGCGGGCCGACGCCCGCCGCGACGCCACGAATCTCTACCTCACCGTCGTGGCGTCCATCTTCGTGCCCATTACCACCATCACGGGGTGGTACGGCATGAACTTCTCGAACATGCCAGAGCTGAGCTGGGAGTACGGGTACGCCACGGTCATCGCGCTGAGCCTCGTCATCATCGCGGCCGAGCTGGCGTTCTTCAAGTGGAAGAAATGGCTGTGAGATAGGCGCGCCCGGGTGGGGCGAGACGAGGACGCATGCGGTGTGCGTCCGGACGGTGCGCGACACCGGTCGCCGGTCCTTCCCGTCCAGCGCGCGAGCCCTCATAAATGCGCGGCGCCCGCTCGCGCCGCGGCGGTGCGAAGTCGAACTTGTGTGTCCATCCCAGCAGATGCGCCCGCAGCGGGGCATGCAGCGGCGGGATGCATGTATAATGCAGGTCGTTCAACTGGTATCCGTATTGCAGAGGAGCCGTACATGACCTCTCCCGTCCGCGTCCGCTTCGCGCCGTCGCCCACCGGCAAGCTGCACATCGGCGGCGCCCGCACCGCCATCTACAACTGGGCGTTCGCCCGCTCATGCGGCGGAGCGTTCATCCTGCGCATCGACGACACCGACCCCACGCGCTCCACCGAGGAGAACACCCAGATCATCCTGCGCGCCATGCGCTGGCTGGGACTCGACTGGGACGAGGGCCCCGAGGTCGGCGGCGACTTCGGCCCCTATTCGCAGACCGAGCGCCTGGACCTCTACAAGCAGACCGCCGAGCGCCTGCTCGCCGAGGGCAAAGCGTATCCCTGCTTCTGCACGCCCGAGCAGCTGGCGGCCGACCGCGAGGCCGCCCAGGCCCGTAAGGACCCCTTCCAGGGCTACCAGCGCCGCTGCCGTGACCTCTCGCCGGAGGAGGCCCAGGCGCGCATCGACGCCGGCGAGCCCTACGTGCTACGCATCAAGGTGCCCAAGGACCGCGGCAACGTGGTCATCAACGACGCCGTCCACGGCGAGGTGACGTTTGACGCCAAGGAGCTCGACGACTTCGTGATCTTCCGCTCCGACGGCACGCCCACCTACAACTTCGCGACCGTCGTGGACGATGCGCTCATGGGCATCACCCACGTCATCCGCGGCGACGACCATCTCTCCAACACCCCGCGCCAAGTCATGGTCTACGAGGCCATGGGCGCCCCCGTACCCGTGTTCGCCCATATCTCCATGATCTTGGGAGCCGACGGCAAGAAGCTCTCCAAGCGCCACGGCGCCACCTCCGTGGAGGAGTACCGCGACGCCGGCTACCTGTCCGACGCCTTCGTGAACTACCTCGCGCTGCTGGGCTGGTCGCTCGACGGCGAGACCACGGTCATCCCCCGCGACGTGCTGGCGAGCCAGTTCAGCCTGGAGCGCATCTCCAAGAACCCGGCGACTTTCGACCCCAAGAAGCTCGACTGGATGAACGCCGAGTACATCAACGCGATGTCCAATGCCGACTTCGCCGACCAGATCATGCTTCCTGAGCTGCTGCGCGCCGGCTTGATCGATGAGGGCTTCGAGGCCGACGAGGCGTGGGTCGACGCCCTTGCCGCCATCGTCCGCCCGCGCACCAAGATGCCGGCCGACGCCGCCGTGGTCGCCACCCCCGTCTTCAAGACCGCCGAGACGCTCGAGTACAACGAGAAATCCGTTGCCAAGGGCCTTGCCAAGGAGGGCATGGGGACCGTGCTCGACGCCGCCAAGACCGCGCTCGAGGCCGTCGAGGACTGGACGCCCGGTAACATCGACGCCTCCCTGGAGCCGCTTCCCGAGGTGCTCGACGTCAAGAAGCGCCTGGTCTTTGGCGCCGTGCGCGTGGCGGTGTGCGGCAACATGGTGAGCCCGCCGCTGGGTGAGACCATGGCGCTCATCGGCCGCGACGACTGCCTCGCCCGCATCGATCGCGCCCGCCCGATGGCGGGGTAATCCGACCGACCGGCCCCTGGGACGGCTTATCCCTGTGCTCAGCTTCGCTCATGCTCAGAAATCGCACAGGGATAAGCCGTCCCAGGGGCCTACGTGTATGTACGCGCGCCATCGGACGAACGAGATCCATGCGGTTCAGACCGCCCCGACCATTCGCTTACGCAAGATGTCAGATGCACGGATACCTCACTTTATCCGTTACCGTACCAGCCATTTTTTTCGTTTACGAGAACATCTTGGCCTCGTGTTTGGTAGGCCGCCGGGTCGGGTGAGACTCCGGCGCGATTTCTGAGCCAAAGCGAAGCTGAGCGCCAGAGTCTCACCCGACCCGGCGGCCGGACAACCAGGAGGAGCCATGGGTTCGAAGCCCCAATCGTTTGCCACGACCTCGGCGTTTGAGATACTGGGGCCCGTCATGGTCGGGCCCTCTTCGTCGCATACGGCGGGGGCGCTCCGCTGCGCGCGCGTGGCGGTGACCCTTATCGAGGGCTCCATCAAGGCGGTGCGCTTCACGCTCTGGAACAGCTTTGCCCACACCTACCGCGGACACGGAACGGACCGGGCGCTCGTGGCCGGAACGCTCGGGCTCGACACCGACGACGAGCGCATCCCCGACGCCTTCGAGCTCGCGGACGCCGCGGGGCTCGCCTATGGGTTCGACATCGCCGGAGACGACCCCTCGATCCACCCCAACACGGTCGATATCCACCTGGTGAGCGACACGGGGGCTCAGGCGGACGTGCGCGGCGAGAGCCTCGGAGGCGGCCGCATGCGCATCAGCGCCATCAACGGCGTGCACGTCGAGATCTCGGGCCTGTACACCACCCTGTTCGTCGCGCACCAAGACGCGCCCGGCGCGCTCGCCGCCCTCACGGGGGCCCTCGCCCACGCGAGCATGAACATCGCCTTTTGCCGTACCTACCGCACCGAGGCGGGGGGCCGCGCCTACTCCGTCTTCGAGACCGACGGCGCCCCCGCGACGGGCGTCCTCGACGCGGTGCGCGCCCTGGACCTGGTCGACTACGCGACCTTCATCGAGATGCCGGGGGCCGCGTCCTCCTTGGCGCCGGGCGTCTCCGTGCCCGACCTGTTCGACGACGCCGCGCAGCTCCTCGCCGCCTGCCATGAAAAAGGGCTCACGATCGGCGCGGTCATGCGCGCGCGAGAAGAGCTCATGTCCGGCGAGCGGCGCGCACGGAGCAACATGGCGCGCGTGCTCGAGGTGATGCGCGACGAGACCACGGCGCCCATCGCGCGCCCGCGACGCTCGCTCGGCGGCTTTATCGGCGGCGAGGCGAGGCTCGTCGCGCAGGGCGGTGCACGACTCGACGAAACGCTGCTCGGCACCACGCAGGCATCGGCTGTTGCCCGCGCCATGGCGGTGCTCGAACGCTCCGCCTCCATGGGAGTCATCGTCGCCGCGCCCACGGCGGGCTCCGCCGGCGTGGTGCCCGGATGCGTGCTCGCCTGCGCGGAGGCCCTCGACGCGACCGACGACGAGATCTCAGACGCGCTGTACGCCGCCGCGGCGGTGGGGCTCGTCCTGTCGACCTCCGCCTGCGTCGCCGGCGCCGAGGGCGGGTGCCAGGCCGAGGTCGGCTCCGCCGCCGCGATGGCGTCCGCGGCCCTCGTCCAGCTGCACGGGGGCACGCCCGATCAGGCGCTCGACGCCGCATCGATCACCATCGCCAACCTGCTGGGCCTCGTGTGCGACCCGGTCGGCGGTCTGGTGGAGGTGCCCTGTCAAAACCGCAACGCCATTGGCGTGGCCGCGGCGTTCACCGGAGCGCAGCTCGCACTCTCAGGTGTCCGCTCTCTCGTGCCGTTCGACGAGATGGCGACGACGATGCTCGCCGTGGGGCACGCGCTTCCCGCGACCCTGCGCGAGACCGCGCAGGGAGGCATCGCCGTCGCGCCGAGCGCCCAGAGCGCCTGCGCCCGTTGCGGGATGTGCTCGTAAGGGGCTATCGTCAAGCGGAACCGAGACGCCTCTCCGGTCAAACGGAAGGCTCGCGTGAAATGCCGGCCAACCGACGTGCCGTTGCATACGAGTGGGCGCCGCAGAGAGATCTGACGGCGCCCACCCTTATACGTATCCGATACATATCCGCGGTCGCCCGCCGCCACTCCCCTACGCGTGCACGATCACGCAGTCGCCCACCTGGATCAGGTTGTAGAGCTCCGCCGCCTTGTCCAGGGGCAGGTTGACGCAGCCGTGGCTTCCCGCCCAGGTATACGCCTGAGGATTGGAGAAGTAGGCCGCGGGCTGCCACGTCGCGTCGTGCAGGCCGATCGCGTTGCCCACAAAGGGCATCCAGTACGCCACGGGCGACTTGTAGTCGGGCTCGCCGTCCTTGTCCTCGTCAAAGCCGATGAGCGTCTCGTTTTGCCGCTTGGCGTTGAGGAGGTACACGCCCGTCGGCGTGGCGTCGCCCTCGTTGGGGTTGCCCGTCACGCAACCGCTCTCCCACACGAGCGTACCGGCGGCATCGTAGTAGCGCGCATGCTGCTCGGTCAGGTCGATGTCGCAGTACGCCCCCCAGTCGCGCTCGCCCTTGGCCGTCCACGTTGCGGCGTTTTGCAAGGTGGGAACGTCGACCTCCCCGACCTGCTTGTTGGCCACGGCATCCTGCAGCAGCTTGACGAGCTCCGCCTCGTTGCTGTTCCAGCCGTACGTGCCGCCGCTCACCGTGACGGACTTGCCGTCGGGTCGCGTGTAGGTGCGCTCGCAGCCGATGGTGTCGAGCTTGCTCACGGCGAGCTCGTGCACCCACGCGGTGAGGGGCTCGGTCGTGAGCGTGGGCGTGAGGTTCTCGTCGAAGGTCATCCACTGCACAAAGGTCGAGCCGTCGAGCGTCGCCACCACGTTGCCGCCCATCTTGAGGTCCACATCGGTGCCGATGAGCTCGTTGGCCGCATCGATGGCGGCCTGGACCTTCTCCTCGGATGCGCCGTTGGCGAGCGGCACGAAACTCTGCTCATCAAGTGTTACCGTGTCGTCGAGCGTCGAGATCGCCATCAGGGCGGCGCGCTCGATGGAGGCGGCGTCCAGCTTTTGGTTGGAGCGCGCCTTGGACAACGTGAACATGCCCGCCTCGGCATCGTAGGCGCCGGCGGCGTCGAACGTCCCCGTGCGCGTGGCGTTGTAGGCGTCGAGCGCGGCGCCCAGCTCCTCGAGGAAGGCATCGCGGTCAAAGGAGTCGGGCAGCGCGATGTCGTCGAGCTCGACGTCCTCCTCGCCGCCCTCAGTCGACTTCACGGCCCCCTCGGCGGGCTCGCTCTGCAGGGCTTGGACAAGGCGCGCGGGCCAGATGAAGGGCTCGTTGCCGTCGATGACGGCCGCGACCGCGGCGCCCGCGTCGATGACCTCGCTGGCGGACTCGGGGTCGAACTGCCACGTGAAGCCATCGCCCTCGATGGTGAGGCGATACCCTTCGGCCGAGGTCTTCACGCGCGAGACGGCCGTATCGCGTATCATCAGGGACACGTCGACGTCGGCGATGACGGTGTTGGGATAGCAGGCGTTGCTGAACAGCACGACGCCCGCCACGTACACCACGGCGACCACGAGGAGGAGCACGCCGAGCGCGATGAGGGGCCCGCGGCCACGCCGCCTTTCAGGTTGCGACGCGGCCGCGCGATGCGACGGCGCGTACGCGGCGGAGCCGACCGCCTGGCGTTCATCCCCTTGGGCGAAACGCGAGCCGCTCAAGTTGGCGCCGTGGTGCGAATTACCGGTCAAACGACCGGTATCGTCCCCATGGGCACCCGACCCCGATCCATATGCGGGAGAAAGAGGTGGCATGACCGTCGTCCGATCTTGCGTGTGCCGGTCCGTGTTGTCGCGAGGCGTTTTCATCTGCGATCCCGCTCTCCGAGAATGAACATAAAAACGGACACATTATAGCTCAGCAAGCGCACGCGTCCCCCATCCGAGCGCAGCTCACACGTTGGTAATCTTATGGCAATCTCCCAGCTCATCGACCTCTTACAGAAACGTCACGCACGGCGTTTCGAACGCCCGCCTACAATAACTCTTGCGTCGAGTGCGCCGCACGTAACCCCCGTGGGCGAGCGCGGAGCCCAAAGCCGACCACACCCGTACGAACCCGCGCCCGGAGGCGATGCCATGCCCACCCGCATTCTCCTTGTAGAGGACGACCCCCTCATCGTCGACTCCCTCACCGAGCTGCTCGCCGGATCCGGCTACAGCGTGGACACGGCCGACACGCAGCAACGGGCGATCGAGCTCGCCGTCGACTCGGGCGGGGCCCATCCCTACCAGCTCATCTTGCTCGACGTCACCCTCAGGCAGGGCAACGGGTTCGCCGTGTGCGCCGCCGTGAAGGAGGCGACGCCGGACGTCCCGGTGATCTTCCTCACCGCCTCCGACGATGAGTTCAACACCGTCACCGGCCTCACCATGGGCGCCGACGACTACGTGGCCAAGCCCTTCCGCCCGCGCGAGCTGCTCGCCCGCATCGCCGCGACCATCCGGCGCTCCCAGCCGAGCAGGCGCGTGGTGTCGCTCGGCCCCATCCGCATCGACACCGACCGCGCCTATGTCGAGCGGGAGGGCGCTGAGCTCACCCTCTCCGCCCTGGAATACCGTCTGCTGCTACTCTTTGCCACCAACCCCGGCAAGCTCATCACGCGCGACAAGATCCGCGATGCGCTGTGGGACAGCGCCGGTACCTACATCGAGGAGAACACGCTGTCCGTGTACATCAAGCGGCTGCGCGACAAGATCGAGAGCGATCCCAGCCGCCCGGAGCTCATCCAGACCGTGCGCGGCCTGGGTTACAAGGCGAGGGGATAACGCATGGTGCTCAAGAACAGGGAGGTGCGCCGCGCGGTGGTGGCGGGCGCGATCCTGAGCGCGATCGGGGCCGCGGCCGCCTACGGCGTGACGGGAATGCTGCTCGACGGGACGGGCGGCACGTCCCTCATGCTCGTGACGACCGTCGAGGCGGCGCGGGACACGGCCGTCGTCTCCTTGCAGACGTCCCCGCGCACCGTCGCGCTCGTCGCGGCGTGCTGCGCCCTGGCGACCGGCCTGATCGTCACGGGCGTCTTCACGGCCCTCACGGCGATCCGCTACCGCGCGCTCAACGACATGGCGGCGAACCTCGACCGCGTGCTCGCGGGCGAGCGCGACATATGCCTGCGCGACATGCGCGAAGGCGAGCTCGCCATCCTCGCAAGCGAGGTCGACAAGGTCATCGCGCGGCTCAACCTCACCGTCGACGAGCTCCAGGCCGAAAAACTCGCCCTCTCCGACGCGCTCGCGGACATATCGCATCAGCTCAAGACGCCCTTGACCTCGATCGCCATCTCAACCGAGCTCATACGCGACCGCCTGGCGGAGCGCGGGGACGCGCCCGAGATCGTGGAGCGGCTTCGCCTGGTCCAACGCCTGCAGGGCCGCGTCGAGGACCTCGTTGCCGCCCTGCTCAAGCTCGCCCGCATAGACGCGGGCGTGATCAAGCTGGTCAAGGCGCCCGTCGACGCGCGCGAACTCGTCCGCAAGAGCTTCGAGCCGCTCGCCGTTGCGTTCGACATCGCCGGCGTCGATTTCGAAACCTCGATCCACCCCGGCGCCGGGTACGAGGGCGACCTCGCATGGAGCGTCGAGGCGCTCGAGAACATCCTCAAAAACTGCATGGAGCACACGCCCGCCGGCGGGACGGTGCGCGTGCGCGCGACCGAGGACACCCTCGCCTGCCGCATCCGCATCGAGGACACGGGGCCGGGCATCGACGAGGCGGACCTCCCCCACGTCTTCGAGCGCTTCTACCGCGGCAAGCGCGCCGATGCGGTCGAGTCGAGCGAGGTGGCCCCGGTTGGCGTGGGCATCGGCCTCTCGCTCGCCAAGAGCCTGGTGGCCGCGCAGGGCGGCACCCTCACCGCCGAGAACGCGCGGGATGCGAGCGGCGACGTCACCGGGGCCGTCTTCACCCTCGTGTTCTTCAAGGCGATCGTATAGCGCCGACGTGCGCGCGGGAACCGCCGAAGGCAGCTGAGGGCCGGCATCCCCCGCATGACAGAACTGTCACACGCGGGTCATGGTGCGGAAAGGACGCAGGCCCAGTATCGTAGATACCAATCTGCACGAGGGAAGGACCACCATGAACATCCTCACCGTTGAGCACCTCACGCGCGTGTACGGCACGGGCGACACGGCGGTCACCGCCTTGAACGACGCGAGCTTCTCGGTCGAGGCGGGCGAGTTCATCGCGATCATCGGGAGCTCGGGGTCGGGCAAGTCGACGCTCATGCACCTCATGGGCGGCGTCGACCGCCCCACGAGCGGAACCGTCAAGTTGCAGGGCCAGGACATCTTCGCCCGCAGCGACGAGCAGCTCGCCGTGTTCCGCCGCCGCGAGGTGGGCCTCATCTACCAGTTCTACAACCTCATCCCCGTCCTCGACGTGGTCGAGAACATGACGCTGCCCGTGCTCATGGACGGGCGGTCCGTCAACGAGCAGCGGCTCTCGTCGCTCGTGCAGGCGCTCGGCCTCAGCGGGCGCGAGCACTGCCTGCCCAACCAGCTCTCCGGCGGCCAGCAGCAGCGCGTGGCCATCGGGCGCGCCCTCATGAACGCGCCCTCGGTGGTGCTCGCCGACGAGCCGACGGGCAACCTCGACTCCAAGAACTCTGCAGAGATCATGAGCCTGCTGCGCGCATCGAACAAGCGATTCAAGCAGACCCTCATCGTGATCACGCACGACGAGAACGTGGCCCTCATGGCCGACCGCGTGATCGCCATCGAGGACGGCCGCATCGTGCGCGACGAGCGGAGGGCCTAAGATGAGCACCCGCGAACACGCCACCGCAACGCCGCGCGGCGGCGTCTTTTGGCGCTTTGCCGTGCGCTCGCTCAAGCTCAACCGATCCCGCAGCATCGTCTCCGTCATCGGCATCGCCCTGTCCTGCGCGCTCATCACCGCCATCTTTACGAGCGTCGTCACCTTGTACCAGGGCCTGCTCAAAGCCGAGATCGTCACTGAGGGCACCTGGCAGATCGAGTTGGTGGACGCAAGCGACGCCGACCTCGCGTCCCTGCGAAGCGACCCCCGTATCGAGCGGATCTACGAGCGCGTCTCATACGGCGACGCGCTCATGCCCGTCAGCTTTGAGGGGTATTGGGGCCGGTACCTGAGCGTGCACGAATGGCCCACCGCCGATGCCGTGGGCGACCTCAAGCCGCTCCCCGCCATCGCCGAGGGACGCGAACCCCAGGCGTCCGACGAGATCGTGCTCCCGCGGGACCTCAAGGGGCTGAACACCACCGGCGGCTCATGGCTGTACGACAGTCTGCCCGCCACCGGCCGCGACGACACCGTGCCGCGCGTCGCGTGGGACGGCGAGCTCGAGGTCGGCAGCACCATGGAGGTGTCGCTCGGCCAGCGCATGTTCATCGACCCCGGAACCAACGACGAGTACCCCTGCCGGTACGACGAGGCGCTCTTTACCACGGAGAGCCCCAAGGGCGACGTCATATCGGAGTACCTCGCCGACCCCGCGCCCGCCCAGACCTTCAAGGTCGTCGGCTTTTACGCCCCCTCGGACGAGGGTGTCTACGACCAATGGGGCTCGAGCGGTCCCGGCTACCAGGCGTTCGTCGCCTCGCCCAACGCCACCGGACATGTCGCGAGCGCCTATCTCGCCACCAACCTTTCAACGCGGGCGGACATCGACGCCCTGGTCGAGGAGTACACCGGCGCATCGAGCGCGGAGTCCGCGGAGGTCGACCCGTCTCAATCGTCCGCCCAGACGGCCGATTGGCCGGCGGCCTACCTGCACGACGGCCTGCTGCGCTACCAGGGCCTGGTCGACGACCGCGCCATCTGGGGCACGCTCTACACGCTGGCGGCCATCCTCTCCGGCGTGGTCATCGTCGCCTCCGTCTCGCTCATCTACAACTCGTTCGCCATCGCCGTGTCCGAGCGCACGCGCCAGTTCGGCCTGCTCTCCTCCCTCGGCGCGAGCAAGCGCCAGCTGCGCCGCAGCGTGTACGCCGAGGCCCTCATGCTGGCCGCCATCGGCATCCCAGCCGGCCTGGCAATCGGACTCGCGGGCACCTTCGTGGTGTTCAACATCGCGGGCGAGGGCATCGGGATGCTCATCGACCAGGAGGTCTTCGCGGGCACGGGCTTCACCGCCATCACGGTCGACCCGCTGGCGATCGCGCTGTCCGCGCTGCTCGCCCTCCTCACCGTGCTGGTGAGCGCGACGGTCCCGGCGTGGCGCGCGAGCCGCGTCTCCGCCATCGACGCCATCCGTCAATCGCGCGACGTGCGCCTCTCGCGCCGCGAGCGCAAAAGCCAGCGCACGGCGGCTCATGGCGATGGGCACCGCCGCCCCTCCCCCGCCCGCGCCCTCGACCGTCTGCGCATGCGCATCGCCGGCGTGCCCGGGATGCTCGCGCACCGCAACCTCACCCGCGCCAGCTCCAAGGGGCGCGTCGCCGTGGCGTCGCTCGCGGTGTCGGTCGCGCTCATCATCATCTCCGGCGCGATCTCGCACTATCTGGGATTCCTCACGCGCGTGGCGGACAGCGGCGGCAGCGACATCGAGGTCGGCCTCAACCGCCTGCTCCAGGAGGACGAGTCGACCGCCGAGGGCCTCGCGGACATCGACCGCGCATACCGCGCCCTGGCCCACGTCGAGGGGGCCACGGGCGAGGGCTACATGCTCCTGACGTCCCTCTACGGCAGCTTTGACCAAAGCATGCTCGACCTCGACTCGCTCACCGCGAACAGCGAGGAGTACGACATGCCCGATCGCGGCCTGGCCGATGACGGACGGATCTACGCCCCCCTATCCATCCTGTTCTTGGATGAGGGCTCCTGGAACGAGATCTTGGATGAGAACGGGCTCGACCGCGCCACGTACTCCGATCCCGACCATCCCGTCGCCGTGGCCCTCAACGGCACGCAGTCCAACGACGGCAGGCGCTACTCGGTGCGCGACCTGTTCACCTCGACCGGCACCGCGACCCTGTTCACCCAGATCGCACCCATCGAGGACAACCTCTTCGTCGAGATCGGCGTCGACAAAAACGGCGATCCGGTCGCCCGCTACGAGGGGTACGGGGACGAAGAAGGCGCCCGGTACGACGAATACGGCGAGGCGCTGTACCAGCAGATCTCGCGCCCCTTGGACGACGTGCTCGCCCAGAGCCTCGAGCTCCCCGTCAAGGCGATCGTCAAGACCCTCCCCAAAGCCGTCACCTCATACGCCTCGATCTGGCCGACGCTCATCCTGCCCGCCTCCGCGCTCCCCGCGCTCGCCGAGGGCTCCGAGGACATCGCGTCCGACGTCGAGACGGGCAGCCTCGCGGCACCCTTCGCGTTCCACGCGAGCGAGGGACGCTACGGCAACACCATGTACGCCTATCTCTCCTTTGCGGCCGAGCAGCCTCGTTCGATTGAGGCGGAGATGGACGCGATGATCGAAAGCGACCTCAGCGGCACCGAGTGGTACCGGACGTACCTCAACAACAACGCGGAGAACGATCGCCAGGCGCGCGTCATGTACGAGACCATCCAGCTGTTCATCAACTGCTTCATCGCCATCACGACCGCCATAGCCGTGGCCAACGTGTTCAACACGCTCGCGAACTCGATCATCCTGCGCCGCCGCGAATTCGCGATGCTCAAGAGCATCGGCATGGGCAACCGCGCGTTCTGGCGCATGATCGCCCTCGAATGCGCCAGCTACGCCCTGCGCGGGCTCATCATCGGCCTCGTGCTCGGCGCCGGGGTGACGTTCATGGTCTTCCAGGCGATGAGCCTGAGCTTTGCCGGGCTCGACTTCGAGATGCCGCTCGGCTGGGTGCTTGGCGCCATCGGCCTGGTTGTGGGCGTGCTCGCGCTCTCGACCCTCTATGCTTTACGCAAGTCAAGTGCCGGCTCGATCGTGCAGACGCTGCGCGAAGACGCCGTGTAGGACGCACCCGCGCTCCAGACCGCACACACGAAAGGAACGAACGTGACTCACGACAACCAGGGCAGCGACCCCAAGAAGGACTTCCTCGATACGCTCGACGACGCCCCCGAGGAGACGCGTGTGCTCAAGGTGCCCGAGGTCGTCCCCGTCATCCGCCGTGGCCCGGCCTCGACGGACGGCGGCGGCGGACGGGCGCACGACGACCCCGCGCTCGACGCGTGCGCTCCCGTTGAGGGGACGCCGCTCGAGGGCTCAGATGCCGAGGCGTACGCCGCCCTCAAAGCCAAGCGCGCGGAGCGGCGCCGCAAGAAGATCATCCACCGCGCCATCGCGGCGGGCATCGCCGCCGCCGTCGTGATCGGCGGCGCGGTGACCATCACCGCCCTCAACCAGCAGCCCGAGCAGGTCATGGAGCCCGTCACCGACATCGCCATGCTCGGCACTTTCTCGACGGTGGTCGACGCCAAGGGCACCCTGCAGCCCCTGTCCTCCACCATCATCACGCCGGAGGTCACCGGTCAGGTCGAATCCATCAACGTCGTCGCCGGCCAGGCGGTCAACGAGGGCGACGTCCTCATGACCATCAAGAACCCCGACCTCGACCGCGCCGTCGCCGAGGCCGACCGCGCGCTGCGCCAGGCGAAGTCCGAATTGGCCTCCGCGCAGCAGGCGCTCAAGGACGCGAAGGCGCAGGCGGCCGTGCCCCAACAGGACGGCTCGATGCCCGCCATCGACGTCTCGAGCGCCCAGCAGGCCGTGAACGCCGCGCAGGCGGCGGTGGAGTCGGCGCAGGCAGCCTACGACGACGCCGTCGCCAAGGCCGCCCTTCGCACGGTCAAGGCCCCGGCGGCCGGCTCCGTCGTCGCCCTCAACGCGCAGGTGGGCACCGACCTGTCCGACAACATGGGCGGCTCCGGCGCGACCGGCCCGCTCATGCAGATCGCCGACCTTTCCAAGATGAAGGTGACCATCCAGGTGGACGAGCAGGACATCGCGAGCGTCGCCGTGGACCAGACGGCGACCATCACCTGCCCGGCGTTTACCGACCTCGTGCTCACGGGGCGCGTCACCGCCATCGCGTCCATCGCGTCGACCGACAGCTCGTCCATGTCCTACGACGGCATGGGCTCGCCCACCTTCGCCGTCGACATCCTCATCGACGCCCCCGACGCGCGCCTCAAGCCCGGCATGACGGCGGAGGTCTCCCTCACCACGCAGCAGATCGACAACGTGGTGATGGTGCCCACGACGGCGCTGCTCACCGATGACGGCGCGAGCTATTACGTCAACCGGCAGACCGACCCCGAGACGCAGGAGATGGAGCGGGTCGACGTCGAGGTCCTGGCCAAGAATGACGACTTCGCCGTGGTCGGGAAACCCGACGACGCGGCGTCCGACCAAAATCCCGACATGCCCGCCTCCCCGCTCGCCGACGGCGATGTCCTCGTGATCGCCGGCGGCAGCATGGGCGCGGACGGCTCCATGGACAGCGGCGGTGCGGTCGGCGGCGGAATGGCGGTGATGTGATGCCCGCGCGCGCCGTAGATGCGATGCACGCCCGCCCCGTGATCGACATCCGACACATCCACCGCATCTTCGAAAGCGATGCCGGCCTGGCGCACATCCTGCACGACGTGTCGCTCTCCGTGTATCCCGGCGAGTTCGTGGCCATCACCGGTCCCTCGGGCTCCGGTAAGTCCACGCTCATGAACATCCTCGGCTGCCTCGACACGCCCACCTCCGGCAGGTACCTGCTCGAGGGGCTGAACGTGGCCGAGCTCACCGACGACGAGCTCGCCGAGGTGCGCGCCCTGCGCATCGGGTTCGTGTTCCAGAGCTTCAACCTGCTGCCCCGCATGACCGTGCTGGACAACGTCACGCTGCCGCTCGCCTACACCGACGTGCCGCGGCGCGAGCGCGAGAAGCGCGCCGTGCACGCCCTGCGCTCCGTGGGCCTGCCGGTCGACCACTACGACCATCGCACCAACGAGCTCTCGGGCGGCCAGATGCAGCGCGTCGCCATCGCGCGCGCCCTGGTGAACGACCCGGCCATCATCTTGGCCGATGAGCCCACGGGCAACCTGGACTCGACGACCGGCAGGCAGGTCCTGGACACCTTCCACGCCCTCAAGCGCGCCGGCAAGACCATCGTGCTCATCACGCACGACCCCGGCGTCGCCGCGGAGGCTGATCGCGCGGTCCAGATCCGCGACGGGCGGATCTACCAGGGCGCCTACGTGCCGATCGAGCCCGGCGACCGAAGCACGGCGGTCGAGCGCGGAGGTCGGGGCGTGCCGGACGAGCGCGGCAACCAGGACGTCCCGGACGAGTGCGGTGACCGGGGCTCGTCCTTACGCCCCCTCACAACCCCCTCACGCCCACTTGAGGGACCATCCAACCCGATCGGAGGCCCGCGATGAGCATCATCGACCTTATGCGCGAGGCGATGCGCTCGCTGGAGGCCAACCGCGGCCGCAGCCTGCTCACCATCCTCGGCATCGTCATCGGCATCGCGGCCGTCATAGCCATGACATCGCTGATCGGCGGCGTGCGCAACGGCCTCATCAGCGGCATGGGCCTCAACGCCGCCCGCATCGTCTATATCAACTGCGGCTACCCGCTCGACGAGGACGACATCGAGGACCTCGCCCGCCTCATGCCCGACTACGAGGCCATCGAGGGCACCTACGACAGCTATTCCCAGGTGCAGATGGGCGATAAGAGCCTGAGCGTCGGCATCACCGGCGCGAGCGCCACGTACCTCGAGATGACCGGCGCGGCCTCCCGGCTCGCGGAGGGGCGCATCTACACCGACGCCGAGGCGGAGTCCAAGTCGCGCGTGGCGCTGATCGGCCGCAACGGCATCGAGGCGTTCTTTGGCAGCCCCGGCGCCGACGCCGTGGGCAAGACCATCCAGCTTAACGGCAAGAGCTTCACCGTGCTGGGCGTGGTGGACGACGGCATGACCGGAACCGACTACTGCAACGTCTACATGCCCACCGAGACCGTGCGCCAGGACTTTGGCCAGGGTTGGGACTACCTGTCGAGCGTCGTGGGCTTGGCGCGCGAAGGGGCCGACATCGAGGCGGTACAGCAGCAGACCGTGGAACAGGTGGGCAAACTCAAGGGCATCGCCGAGGATGAGCTCGAGTCGATGGTCTCCGTGTGGTCGATGAAGTCCTCAATCGACCAGCTCAACACCTTCATGATGTCCTTCCAGCTCATCATGGGCGCGGTCGCCGGCATCTCGCTCCTCGTGGGAGGCATCGGCATCATGAACATGATGCTCACCAACGTGACCGAGCGCATACGCGAGATCGGCGTGCGCAGGGCGCTCGGCGCGAGAGGGCGCGACATCACGCTGCAGTTCCTCACCGAGAGCGCGACGCTGTGCGTGTCCGGCGGCATCATCGGCACGCTCGCCGGGTACGCGATCGCCTGGGGCCTCGCCTTTGGGGCGGGCGCGCTCGGGTTCGACCTCGGCTCGATGACCGGCATGGGCAGCACGGGCGCCGCACTCACGCCGGCGATCGAACCGGGCGCCATAACCATTGCGGTGGGCATCTCGATCGTGATCGGCCTGGTCTTTGGGTACTACCCCGCCCGCCGCGCCGCCAAACTCGACCCCGTCGAGTGCCTGCGGTATCAGTAAGCACGCCGGCCGGGCTCAGGCAAACTACCTTACGCCCGGCCATGAGGCGATCCCCATCTTGGCGGGTAGAGCGGGTCCCGGCGGGCGTCGCGAGTGCTATGTCCGTCCTCGACCACCGCACGACCACCCGGCAGACCAAGCGACCCCCGCGGTGGGGGACAAGTTTCCCCAGCGGCAATACGGCCCTTTGGCAAGCAAGGCTACGTCAATGCGCCTTATTTAACGTGAAAGCACCAGTGCAGCCGTGTTATTTCGAGAAATTCGGCGCACGGACACTTAAACAAACGAGCAACTTAGCGGCCAAAGAATGAGGCAGCCTCAAGATATGAACGGTCGCAGCCGGAGGATATGAACGACTGCAGGATATGAACGGTCACGTCATGCATATCCTGCGCGCAACGGCCCAATCATCAATGTTGACGCAGGATATGATCGGTGTCATCGGTCATATCCTCCGGCCGTTCATATCCTGCAGCTGGTCATATCCAGCAGCCATTCAAATCCCCCATATGCCTATACCTTCCGTGCGCTCATGGCCTGCTCCCTCCAACATGCTACCCATTCATATCACCCGTTTGGCAACAGACGGGGTCCATCCGGTAACCCGGGCTTCAGCATGCCCACAAGACAGCTCATAAGCGAGCACAGCACAGCTTCAAATCACTCGCCGGCGCTCCCCCAAACAACTCACGAGTCGTCGGTCCAAAGGTAAGCACCAGAGATTGGTTGGCTCCCCCCTCAAACGCCGCGCATCTTCCGACACTCGGCAAAGGATGCACCGGAAAATGCCCACATCACCCAGTTTTCACGCGCGTTGCAGGACAATATTCATTATTCGGTACAGGAAGATTTACAAACTTCCGGTATTGGGAATCTCTCACGCGATTACTCGACTATAAGGTCTTTATCAATCTTCGTGACCTGCGGTTTTGTTTAGAAAAAACGTCACCTACTTGAAAGAACTCAATATAGCTTCCCAATACCGGAAGTTTGTATCTCAACACTGCTTTCAAGCTATTGAGGTCGCGCAATTTGCTCCCATCCGACCCCCCACGACATATGGAACAACCCTGCCGCCGTAAGGCCCGCAATTCGATTCCATATGAAAAGTCAACGATGAATGAGTAACGTTCTTAAGCGGTGCGACACATTTCCAGGTCAATAGGTCGTTATCAATCGGCTTGAAAGGGCGACGATAGCGCAGCTCTATCTTTCTTTCGCGCAGTTGTGAACGCCATCAATCTGTTAGGGATAACAACAATGGCGGTTAACATCCTTGAGCAGCACAGTACCTTTTAGATTAGGCATAACGCTATTAACCTATTGGCCTTCGTTGTGGGCTACGCATCTAGCGAGCCTATTATCGAACAGAATCCGTTACATGAAGACCCCCTCGGAATGCGACAGCGTTTCGAGGGGGGGCAAGCGAGACGGAAACACGCGGGAGCAGCAGGTGCTCTTTAAAAACTAATCACGAGTCGGCGCTTCAAAGCCATGCACCCTCGGGCGCTTATAAGGCGGCTCCCAAAATGCCCGTATCAACGAACGAACACGGCACGACAGCCGAAATGCTGCACCCCAGAGTGCACGTGGAACGGCTCTTAAAATTCCTGCATGCCTGAATGCGCGTGCCAAGTCTCAAAACGGCAATCCCCAATTTGCCAACCCAAAGTACTCGCAACTACTTTTGACCCCGCTTCATTGACGTAAGCTCCCCTAAATACCGCGGGAAAACAACCGAAATCTCTGCACCCTGAAATGCTCCCGGGACCGTCCTCAAAACACTCGCGTCCCTCAATACCTGCGCGCCGCGGCACTCAAAATACCTGCGAAATCACCCTGCCGACATGGCAAGCCATAAGGGCATCTGCGCGCCACGGCACCTAAAATGCCTGCGAGGTCACCGTTCAAACGATTGCAAGATTTCGATCGAAATGAAAAATGGCGAACCATCAGATGGTTCGCCAAATTCATGCTTGGTAGACACGCGCTTGAGCTGGGAGAACATGCCATCTACCCCACGCCATGGGGCTTCGGGATCGCCGCGTAGGGCAGTTAATTAACACCCCATATCGAGCTTGCGGAGAGGCGCGGGAAACGCAAAAAAGCCCCCTCCACCACCCGAGGGCAGTGGAGGGGGCTGATCAGAGCACGCTGACGATGGACGGGTGTATCACGCCCTCGCCCTGCGGGATAACGAAGCCGATCTTGCCGTCTTCCGGCAAGGCGATTTCTCCGCCGTAGGTCTTGGACGAATATATGTCGGTCCCCGCCTTCTTAGAGTAGTAGTCGTTCCTGATGAATGAATCGTCGGTTATGACGCTCGCGAGCACCGAGGAGGCACCGCCGCGATCAACGCGGTAAGTTCCGGCTGCAACGTTGTACACGAAGAAACAACCGCTCCAACTGTTCGTGACGGCATACCGCACACCGTCAACGCCGACCTCGACCACGTCCGACTCATTGACCTTGTTGACCATCACCGGCGCACGGCCCACGAGGTTGGCGATACCCCCCCCCGCGTCACCGATGCAGATGAGCGAGGCGGTGGCGGTCAGGTCGATGGGGTTCCCCGCCAATCTGCCCAGCAGCTCGAACCTGACGTCCGCCGCCTCCGCGACCTCGAACGTCTTCGGGCTTTTGTTGACCGGGGTGATTTGGACGTACGACCCTGCCTGCCTGAAGATTTGAATCAGCCCGCCGTTCTGGCCGCCCGGGTCGGACGCCGTGCCCGAGAACAGGTACGTGCCGGGCTCGAGGTGGATGGGTGCTCCGGCGGCGAGCCAGTTGTCGGTCGGAGTCCCGTGGAACCACCACTTGCGATGGCCTAGCTTCTCAAGCTCCATCCCGTGGCCCGCGCCGGTGTTCGTCAGCTCATTGGGAATCAGCTCAGCGATACCCCCCCCCGCCTTGTTCGGCGGGACGAATGCAGCGGGGCGCCCGGAGCCTCGGACGAGCATCGGGTAGGAGGTGAAGCGCTGCGGCTTCTCCTCGCCAGACAGCGTGACGTACATCTCGACGTACGCCGCTCCCTCGGGCGCGGTGATGGCACGCTCGAACGCTATGGGCTGATCGGGGATGATGCGCATGTCCGCGTCCAGGAAGCGGACGTTGGTGTTAATCTTCGACGCAGTGCCGAACTCCGCGAGGTAGTAGGTCTCCCCGACCCGCATGTCGGCGTCTGCCAACGTGCCGCGCCACATGGTGTTGTTCCATTTCAGGTTCGGATTCACACCGTCGTAATCCACGGACACCCCGCCGTCATCGAGCAGGTCAAAGTTCAGGCCTTCAACCGCAATGCCCTTGCCCCAGCGCCACAGGTTGGTCAGGACCTGCCCCCCCCCGAGCGCATACGGCACGTAGTCGGCGGGCATGCCCTCTACCAGCATGGGCTTGAACACCAGGTCGATTTGCTGTCCCACCTTGTCCTGGACGTACAGACTGCAGATGATGTGGTCCGTTCCGGCAGGGAGAACGAAGGTGCCGTTATGAAACTGCTCGCCGACCTTCATACCGTCGGCTCCATAGAAGTCGAGCATCGCGGACGTCTGCAAGTCCTTGACGCCGCTGTCGAGTGTGTAGGTGCGTCCTGGGTGCATGCCGAACGTGCTTACCGAGACGTTCGCGGAGAACACGAAGCACCACGCAGATGTTGGAATGCCATGGCACGTCACCATGCCGTCATCGAGAATCGTCCACGTGAGTCCGTCCCTTGTCCCCTCCGTTGTCCTCTGCCAGAGGTTAGTTAGGGAGATACCCCCCCACCAGGGGAATCACGATCTGACCGAAGTCGATGGCGTTGATGGTGATTACCTTTCCGGGCGTCTGCGCGTACAGCGAGAGGTAAACGGTGCCGTCTGTCTCGATGCCGTAGCTGATGTACTGCGAGCCGCCGTCGATCGAGCGCACGATGGCGCAATCCGAACTGTCGATCGGGACCGATACCGACATATCTGTCGGGAGGTCCATGAACCGCGTGTACATCGTCTCGCCCGACGTGATCTTGAGATTAGATTCTGCGACGACCGTCATCATGAGCTGGGAGTACGTGTAGTACAACCTGCCGGTGCACACACCGCTCACGGGGATGCTCAGCTTTTTATTAGAGCGTTTCAGAAGCCTTCGCAGCCCGTCCAAATCGACCGCCGTGGTCCCGTCCTCCGCCACGCTGATGCCAGCGCCAGCCTTGGGCGTCTTGCCGTCCTTGCCGTTCGTCAGCTGTGCGGTCGTGGTGCCGCTTCCGTCTGTCACGGTGAGCGTCGCGCCCGTGGAGGTCTGTTCGACCCTGGCGGTCGGGGACACGCCGTCCGCGCCGTCGTCCCCGCGGTCGCCCTTGGGGCCTGTGAGGTCATGGAATGAGAATCGCAGCGACTTTGACTGGCCCTCGCCCTCTACCGTCACGTCCACGTGGGGCGTCCCGTTGCCGCCGTCGATGGTCGCTGTGGCCCCGGAGAAGCTATCGCCCTTCGGTCCCGTAGGTCCCTCGGGGCCTCGCTGCCCCTCAGGGCCTTGGATGCCCGCCATGCCGGAGAGGTCGGCGATGAAGACGTAGGCCGAATCCCCCTTGCACCACAGGCCCGCGTTGTCGGGGTCTTCCACATCCCCGGTGTCGATGATGACGAAGGAGCCGTTCGGCAGGCCGTCCTCAGGGAACCCCGCCTGCATGGCCCCCACGCTCGCGTAGGTCTTGGACACCTTGAATGCCTCGCCGGGGTCTCCCTTGGGGCCTTGGATGCCCTGTATGCCCTGCTCGCCCTGCGGCCCCTCCACGCCCTGAAGCCCCTGAGGGCCGCGCGGCAGGCCGAGGGACAGGGTCGCGCCGTGCTCGCCCTCGATGATGGACGCGGTTGCATCCCCCTCCACGGTGGAGGCATCGACCGCTACGATGCGCGACTTGTACGCCTCGCGCGTTGCAGCACGCACCTCCTCCATCAGCGTCGCCCACAGGTCGGGCTGCTCGGGCGAGGGGTCCATGCCGCCCGTCTCGCCCGACTCCACGACCACGAGCGGCGCGGCCTCCTTGGCGGTGACGATGCGGACGGAATCGCCCGCGTAGCCGATGAGGCACATGCGGACGGGGCCTGTGCGCTCCATGAGGGCGGAGGGGATGTTGAAGCCGCCGCCCTCCACCAGGATGCGCACGGGCTCTCCAGCGCCAGCCAGGACGGCCTGGATGCGGTCGCACCCGCGCCACTCGGCGTCGAGGTCGAGCGAGACGTAATCGCTATTCAGCCCATGCTGGACGACCTCGCGGCCATCCCATGCGATCTTGCGGGCGCGCACCTGCGCCGTGTGCACGAGCGATGTTTGGACGAGCATCAGCGGCCCCCGATTCTCACGATGAAATAGTTCGCAAGCGCGACGGCGCACAGCGAGCAGATGATGATGACGCCGCCCATCAGAACGGGCAGCTGTCGCCGATGGCGATCTGCAGTCGGTCCGTCGGCTCGCCGAGCATGCCCGCCCAGCCGTCGTATCCGCTGGCGGAGTTGCCGTCGTCGCAGCACACGGGGAGCCAGCCCGCGCGGGCCGTGGTCTGGGAGCGGTACCACGCCTGCTGGTACGCGCAGCCGTCCGGCGTCACGTAGTAGCACTGCACGCCGTCGATAGTGTGGCCAGGGACTCCGGCGCAGCCGTTCACGGTGTCGGCGGGGTCGCCCTTGTCCACCCAGCCGAGCCAGCCGTCCTCGATCGTGTGGGCGCGGTAGCGCAGCATGCCCTTGTCCACCTTGGCGTACAAAAGGTCGTGGCGGCCGTTGGGGACGCCCGCGAAGCCGTCCTCGCCGCCGCCGAAGTTGGTCACCTCGG
>ERZ894232.648-NODE-648-length-43876-cov-41.333014_pt1 | contig 43876 bp, 40 predicted proteins | sample MGYA00380296_ERZ894232 | MGnify/ENA primary metagenome ERZ894232 (study PRJEB32331, sample SAMN06328433) | human gut metagenome | biome: human gut microbiome; feature: stool | host: Homo sapiens | collected 2014-08-14 ...
GGGCGCAGTTGATTTTTACATGCACTTTATGACGCTCTTATTTTTCACCTGCACAAGAAATTCTTTTATTTGAAATATTCTACTCCAGAGCGGAAAATTTTGATATCTTTCTGTCCGTAGATATTCATAAATACGCCGTCTCCGATTCTCTCGGAATGGCCCATCTTTCCGTAGATACGGCCGTCCTCGCTGGTAATTCCCTCGATAGCCATAGCGGAACCGTTTGGATTCCACATCTCGTCCATGGTCGGATTGCCCTCTGCGTCTGCGTACTGTGTAGCTACCTGGCCGTTTGCATAGAGCTTATCCAGCCACTCTTCGCTTGCCACGAAGCGTCCCTCTCCGTGGGAAATCGGGTTCACATAGATTCCGCCCAGCTCTGCCTCGCGAAGCCACGGGGACTTGTTGGAAACCACCTTCAGATTGACCATCTTGGAAATATGGCGTCCGATGGTGTTCATAGCCAGCGTCGGGGAATCCTTTTTAAGCTCAGTGATTCTTCCCTCCGGCAGCAGTCCCAGCTTGATCAGGGCCTGGAATCCGTTGCACACGCCGAGAATCAGTCCATCTCTCTCGTTAACCAGCTTCTCCAGCTCCTCCTTCAGAACTGCGTTTCTGAAAGTTGTGGCAAAGAATTTGGCAGAACCGTCCGGCTCGTCTCCGCCGGAGAAGCCGCCTGGGAACATGACGATCTGGGACTGGGCAATGGCCTTTCTGTAAACCTCTACCGAATCTCTGATGTCTGCCGCGTCTCTGTTTCTGAAAATCTTTGTGATAACGTTGGCACCTGCCCGCTCAAAGGCCTTAGTGCTGTCGTACTCGCAGTTGGTTCCCGGGAATACAGGGATGAATACTGTCGGCTGGGCTACTTTGTGCTTACATACATAAACCTTGTCTGTATTGTAAAGCTCTGTTCTCACCGGCTTCTGATCTACCTTGGACTCGGTCGGGAATACGTCCTCCAGCGTCTTTGTCCAGGCGTTTAAAGCCTCGTCCATGGAGATGGATACGCTGCCGTACTCAAAGGCTGCCTTATCTGTCACTTCACCGATTACTGTGTAGGTAATTCCAAGGCTTCCCAGCTTTCCGTCCGGTACCTCGCAGACCATATCGCCCCATGCCGGAACGAAGAAGTCTCTCGGATCTACGCTGTGCTCAATCTTCACGCCCATCTTGTTTCCGAAGGCCATCTTGCTCACTGCCTCGGCGATTCCGCCAGCCTCTACTGCATATGCGGAAATGACATTTCCAGCCTCCATATCTTTATAGAGCTTCTCGTAGCTGTCCATCACCTGGCTGTAAATCGGCAGATCGTAAGCGTCTCTTGCAATCTTTAATACGACAATCTTGCTGCCCGCTTTCTTGAACTCAGGCGTTACCACATGCTGCTTGTCGGAAACGTCCACAGCGAAGGATACCAGTGTCGGCGGTACGTTGATTTCTCCATGAGTCTCATCGTTGAAGGTTCCAGACATACTGTCCTTTCCTCCGATGGAAGGAAGTCCAAAGCCCATCTGAGCGCTGTAAGCTCCTAAGAGCGCGCAGAACGGAGCGCCCCATCTTGTTCTGTCCTCTGTCATCCTCTTAAAGTACTCCTGGAAGGTAAAGCGGATCTTTCTGAAATCGCCTCCGTTAGCCACAATCTTGGCTACAGAATCAAGTACTGCGTAGACAGCTCCATGGTATGGGCTCCAGCTGGACAGGTACGGATCAAAGCCGTAGCTCATCATGGTAACAGCGTCACATTTGCCCTTTAATACAGGGAGCTTGGCAATCATGGCCTGAGTCTCTGTCAGCTGATAGCGGCCGCCGTAAGGCATGTAGGTGCTTCCCGCTCCGATGGAGGCGTCAAACATCTCCACAAGTCCCTTCTGGGAGCACACATTTAAGCTGGATAACAGCTTCAGCCACTGCTCCTTCACATCGCCAATCTCTTTTCTCTCGAAGAGATTGCCCTCTTTTGCAGGAATCTCCACTGTTACGGCTGCCTCCTGGTGAGCGCCGTTTGTATCTAAGAAAGCGCGGCTTATATCTACGATGGTCTTGCCTCTCCAGTGCATGACAAGTCTTGGAGATTCTGTGACAACAGCAACAGGAACTGCCTCCAGATTTTCCTCTGCCACATAATCCATCATCTGATCCACGTCTTTTTTGTCAACTACTACCGCCATTCTCTCCTGGGACTCAGAAATGGCAATCTCTGTACCGTCAAGGCCTGCGTATTTCTTCGGAACCTTGTCCAGATCAATCTCAAGGCCTGCTGCCAGCTCGCCGATAGCAACGGAAACGCCGCCTGCGCCGAAATCGTTGCACTTCTTGATGAGACGGCTTACCTCCGGACGGCGGAATAATCTCTGAAGCTTTCTCTCTGTAGGCGGATTTCCCTTCTGAACCTCAGCGCCGCACACCTCGATAGACTCCTCTGTGTGAACCTTAGAGGAACCGGTAGCTCCGCCGATACCGTCGCGTCCCGTTCTGCCTCCCATGAGGATGATTACGTCGCCTGGATCAGAAGTCTCGCGGATTACGTTCTTTCTGGGAGCGGCTGCCATAACGGCTCCGATCTCCATTCTCTTAGCCGCATAGTTTGGATGGTAAAGCTCCTTTACATATCCTGTGGCCAGTCCAATCTGGTTTCCGTAGGAGCTGTAGCCGTGGGCTGCGTCTGTTACAATCTGTCTCTGCGGCAGCTTTCCGTGCATAGTCTCTGACATGGGGCGGGTTGGATCTGCGGCTCCTGTCACGCGCATGGCCTGATATACGTAGGTACGTCCGGAAAGCGGATCGCGGATGGCTCCTCCCAGACAGGTAGCTGCGCCTCCGAAAGGCTCAATCTCTGTCGGGTGGTTGTGTGTCTCGTTCTTAAAGTTTACCAGCCACTCCTCTTCCTGTCCGTCGATGACAACGGGAACTACGATGCTGCAGGCGTTGATCTCCTCGGAAACCTCCATATCCTGAAGCTTTCCCTCTTTTCTCAGCTTCTTCATGGCCATTAAAGCCAGATCCATCAGGCATACGTATTTATCGCTTCTGCCGGCGTAAACTTCCTCTCTGTCAGCCAGGTACTGTCTGTAGGTATTCTCAATCGGCTCATTGTAGTCGCCTTTTGTAAATTTCACGTCTTTGAGCTCTGTCTGGAAGGTGGTATGGCGGCAGTGATCGGACCAGTAAGTATCCAGCACCCGAATCTCCGTCACTGAAGGATCTCTCTTTTCCTCATTCTTAAAATAATTCTGAATATGAAGGAAATCCTTAAAAGTCATAGCCAGATTTAAGGAGCTGTACAGTTCTTTCAGCTCAGCCTCAGGCATGTCCATGAATCCCTCAAAGACTTTTACGTCCTCCGGCTGCTCAAATACTGTTACCAGAGTTTCCGGCTTGGGATTGTTGTTCTCCCTGGAATCTACCGGGTTAATGCAGAGGGATTTTACAGCCGCCTTCTCCTCCTCTGTAAGACTTCCTGAAACCACGTAAGTAGTGGCGGAACGGATCACTGGCTCCTCCTCCTCGCTGAGAAGCTTCACGCACTGCTCGGCAGAATCGGCTCTCTGATCAAACTGTCCCGGAAGGTACTCTACTGTAAATACCAGATCTCCCTCCGCTGTCTCGAAGCTCTCCTCATACACGTCGTCCATCGGAGGCTCGGAAAAAATCGTAGCCAGAGCTTCCTGGTAGACAGCGTCAGAAACGTTCTCAATATCATAGCGGATCAGAACTCTGACGCCTGTAATGGTCTGAATGCCCAGATAATTTACAATCTCCTCTCTGAGCTCCTTTGCCTTCACAGCAAATGCCTCTCTCTTCTCAACAAAAATACGCCTTACGCTCATGACGTTCCTCCTTACAGATCGCATTTCTATCACATATGTTCCTTATGGTTCATAGTTTCTTTCCTGAACCTATCATAAACAAAAAATATAAATAAGTAAAATTAATATATTTAATAGATATTATCAAATATGCTAATTAATACTCTTATATGATTCCTTCCCCGGAGCAGTGGCGGCCCAGATGGCTTACATCATTCAGGCACAGGATCGTTCCTGTCCCTGACTCTCTGTCGTATTCAATGGTTGTAATGCTTGCATTTTTAACAATAATCTCATTTTTTTCCTGGCTCTTTTGCGTCAGCCACAGCGCGGCAAAGACAAGAATCCCTCCGTGGGCCACAACCGCCGCGTCCTGGCCTGCCGGAGTCCTGGCTAAAATCTGCTCCATGGCTTCCCCGCATCTGGCGGCGCAGTCCTCTCTTTTCTCTCCCCCTGTAGGCGTGTGCTCTGCAGGATTCTTATCCCAGAGGACAAAATCCTCATGATAGTTTTTCTCTATCTCCTTCCAGGTCATGCCCTCCCAGAGACCGAAATCCACCTCTCTGAGGCCGTCCAGGGAAACGACGGGCAGTCCCTTTTGTTCTGCGACGCAGGAGGCAGTCTCAAAGGCTCTTTTTAGAGGACTGGAATACACAGCTCCCACCGGCCGGTTCTCCATGGCCTCAGCCAGCAGTCCGGCCTGCTTTCTCCCTTCGTCATTTAAAGGAATATCTGTCTTTCCTTGAATCTTCCCCTCCTGATTCCACAGAGTCTGTCCGTGGCGGATCAGATACAGCTTCATATCCTTCCTCCTATTCGCCGCTGACACTCATAGCGTCCAGCGTCAGCTTCATGATATCCTTGATTTCCTCTTCCGTCATCTTCATGCGGGCCGCCAGCTCTTCCACCGTGGCCTCCCGTCCCAGCTCCTCCGCCATGCTGGCAGAAATATCCTTTAACACGTTGACTCTGGCTAACATTTCCTCCTCAATCCGGCATTCTGTGTCCTGAAGCTCCAGAGCCTCCTCCAACGCCTCGCGGATCCGCTCCTCCGCCTGAGCCCGGAAACTGCCTCCCTCGTACTCGGAGGCCAGAATCAAAAGAGCCATGTTTGCCTCCTGCACCAGATCTCCGGCTGAAAGCCCTTTGTTCTGGTACTCCTCCGCAATCTCGGCAGCCAGAAAAAGGCAGCCCTCCACCAGGCGCTTTCTGGCTGTCTCGCTTCCATTTAAAAGCTCCTCCGACAGCTCCTCCATCTCCTGGGCCGTGCAGGGCACGATACAGTCCATCTCGTCCTGGTACATCTGGTAAAAATCTGTATGGTCAAATTCTCTCGTCTCTTCATTCTCATTTGTTCTGCGTTCCATCGTCATGTCCTCCTGTTTTTATAATAAAGTATACCATGCCCACTAGACTCGTGAAAAACCTCGTCAAGTGTTCCTATTATACCATATCTGCTCTGCAGATATGAGCCTCCGGCGGATGCACACGGTTTGAATTTGTACCTGCTTCGCTGCGCTCGCTCAAACCGGCGCGGTATAATATCTGACGTTATTATACCATGCCCCGGATATAATAGGAAGAAAAGAAATTTGCAAAATACCTCCGTCTGTGCTAAAATGAGCAGTATCTTTTATAAGGAGATCTAATGATGGATATAAACTATGAATTATACAAGGTATTTTACCATGTGGCCTCCACGCTGAGCTTTTCCGAGGCCTCGAAGCAGCTTTTTATCTCCCAGTCAGCAGTCAGCCAGTCTATCAAGGTGCTGGAAAAAAAGCTGAACCAGACTCTGTTTATCAGAAGCACAAAGCGGGTGCAGCTGACGCCGGAGGGAGAAATTCTCTTAAAGCACATTGAGCCTGCCATGAATCTGATTAAAAAAGGAGAAAATCAGCTGCTGGAGGCCAACACGCTGAACGGAGGCCAGCTGAGAATCGGCGCCAGCGACACCATCTGCCGCTATTTCCTCGTGCCGTTTTTAAGTCATTTTCACAGCCTCTACCCCAATATTCATATTAAGGTGACAAACCGTACCTCGATTGAATGCGCCAGGCTGCTGGAAAACGGCCAGGTCGATTTTATCATCACCAATTATCCGAATTCCGCGCTCTCCAACACCCAGAATATCAAAATGCTGCGTCCTTTCCACGACGTGTTCGCAGCAAATGAAGCGTTTTTCCCATTAAAGGGCAGAAAGATGAGTCTGGAGGAGCTTCAGACCTATCCGATTCTGATGTTGGATAAAAAGAGCACGACCAGCGAATTTCTCCACAGTATGTTTCAGAAGCATCAGCTGGATCTGGTTCCGGAAATCGAGCTGAGCAGCAATGACCTTCTGATCGATCTGGCTAAAATCGGTCTGGGCATTGCCTTTGTCCCGGACTTCTGCATTCCTTCCTCCGAGAAAGATCTGTTTATCTTAAATCTGGAGGAAGAACTGCCGGAACGCCAGCTGGTGGTGGTTCACAATGAAAATATTCCCGTCTCCCAGGCTGCCAGACAGTTTATGGAGCTTTTAGGGGCAAAGGAGAACGAAAAAAAGGGGCAGCTGTAATCACTGCCTCTTTTCTTCTCCACAGTCTTCTGACGAAGCCCAGAAGGCCTCCACGGCCTGCCTGACATTCTGCCTTGTAACGATAAAGTATTCTCTCCATTCCCTGGGGAACAGCGCCTGATATTCCGGCTGCAGAAAACGGTCGTCTAACAGGGCAATAATTCCCCGATCTTCCATGGTGCGGATCACCCGCCCCGCCGCCTGCAGCACCTTATTCATGCCTGGATAGCGGTAGGCATAGTCAAAACCGTCTTCCCCATTTTCCGCAAAATACTGTTTTAAAATTTCCTGCTCCGGATTCACCTGAGGAAGCCCTGTCCCGATAATCAGAACGCCTATCAGCTGATCCCCTGTCAAATCAATTCCCTCCGAAAAAATGCCTCCCATAACGCAGAGAGCCGCCAGGCTTTCCTCTCGTTTAACAGAAAACTCTGCCAGAAACGCTTCTCTGTCCGCTTCCGTCATGCGGCTTTCCTGAACGAGCAGAAACAGCTCTGAGTTTCTTTCCTGAAGAATCTCCCTTACCGCTTCCATATACTGGTAAGAGGGGAAGAACACCATATAATTTCCCATCTTTGCCGAGGCAATCTCCTCAATATAATCCGCCGCCTTTTCAAACTCCCGTCTGTTTCTTCTGGTATACCGGCTGCTGAGATCAGAGGAGACAAGAATCGCCCTGTTTTTCTCCGGAAACGGCGAATTCACATAAACGGCGTAATCCTCCGGCTCATTGCTTAGAAGCTCTCTGTAGTAACGGATAGGAAGCATGGTGGCAGAAAAAAAGACAGCCGCTCTCCCCTGGCTCAGGCACTCTGCCAGATTCTGGATTGGGTTCACACAGAGAAGCTTCACACAGAAATTTCCATTTTCCAAAAGTCTGGAATAGATCCGGTAGTGCTCGTCTGTCCTTTCATAGATACTCAAAAAACTCCTGACAGAAAAATAAAGCTCCAGCGCCGCCTCTCTGTCTTTGAATTCGCGATATTGATCTAAGAATTTCTCTAATTCAGAAAAAGCACTGGACAGCGCCATCACAAGAGGCCCCACATCAGAGAGTATTTCGATCCCCTCACATTCCCGCTTCATCTCCAGAAGCAGCCGGTTGACCCGGTTCAGATAACGTGTCAGCCGGGGTGAGGTCTCCTTTATCAGCTTTTTTATCTCCAGAAAATCTTCCTTTATAATAGAAGCGCTGTACATTTCCCTGGCCCGTCCCGCCAGATTGTGGGCTTCATCGATCAAAAAAATATAATCTCCTCTCTGGCCCTCTGAAAAATACCGTTTCAGCCGTACGTCCGGATCAAACACATAATTGTAATCGCAGATAATCCCGTCCACAAAGCTGCTGATATCAAGGCACAGCTCAAAGGGACAGACCTGAAACTGTTCTGCATAAGACAAAATCGTTTCCCTTGTAATTCCGAACTCCTGATGGACAGCCGTATAGACTGCGTCGTTGACCCGGTCAAAATGCCCTTTTGCATAGGGACAGGCGTCCGGATTGCACTCCGGCTTTTCCAGAAAGCAGAGCTTTTCCTTGGCCGTGATAGTGACAGAACGAAAATACAGGCCTCTGTTCCTCAAAATTTCCAGCGTCTCCTCCGCCACTGAGCGGGTGATCGTCTTAGCCGTCAGATAAAACAGCTTGTCCCCATATCCCTCTCCTATCGCCTTCAGGCTTGGAAACATGGCAGAAAGAGTCTTCCCGATTCCTGTGGGGGCCTGAATGAACAGCTTCCTTCCCCTACTGACTGTCCGGTACACAGATACCGCCAAATCTCTCTGGCCCTTTCTGTAGGCAAAAGGAAACTGCAGCTCCCTCAGAGATTCGTCACGCCGGACTGCGTTATGGTACAGATATCTGGCCCATTTCATGTATTCGTGGAGAAGTCCCTGAAACCAGTTTTCCAGCTCCTGGGCTGTCTTTACTGTTTTGAATCTTCGGATCTCTTCTGTCTCCAGACTGCAGTAGGTCATCTGAACCGCCGCCTCAGGCAGGTTGTGTTCCGATACGTAAAACCAGGCATAGCACATGGCCTGGGCCAAATGGACAGGATTTGGCTCCTTCATTTCGTTTACATCCAGGTACACGCCCTTAATCTCGTCAATGGTCACGCCGGAGGGTTCCTCTATAATGCCGTCGGCTCTCCCTTCTATTATAAGAAGAAATCCCTCTTCCTCCACCTGGTGTCTCAGAAAAACCTCAGCCCGGTAGGAAGGGCCCTGCTGCCTCTGAATCTTTCGGTGAATTCTCGTTCCCTCCTGCATGGCCTCCTTTTGAGCTCCTGCAGTTCTCCGATTGTCGATATCGCCAGAGCGCAGCACAAATTCCACCAGATTTCGCACAGATATTTTCACCCTGCGGCGGCTGTCATCTGCCTCATGTATCATCCCCATCTTTTTCCTCCCCCACGCGGCCTCTGCGAAATTCCTTTCATTTCATAGGATATTCTTTCACAGGACGTTCCCATGAACTAAAAAAAGGAAACCGCCTCTTCGCAGTTTCCTTCCTTTAAATAAGTACATACCATTAAGCGGCTGTCTCGGCAGCAGCCTTCTCAGCCAGAAAAGCTTCAAACTCTTCATTCTCCCCATTGTATTCAACGGTGAGAACTCTCGTTAAATCCAGGCTTAACACTCCTAAAAGAGATTTTGCATCAATGACAATGCGATTATAAAATACATCAATATCGAAGTCACATCTTGATGCTGCCGCCACAAATTTCTTAGCCTCCTCAACGGTTGGTAATATAATCCGCTTCTGCTTCATAATTATTAACTCCTTTTGATTGGTGCAATTTATAGTATTACTCCATTTCACCCATTTATACCACACAGCCATGAATCTTGTCAAATTTTGCTCAAAAAAGGAAAAATGCTTTGTTCTTGTCTATTTTTCAATATATGGATTTTTATTTCATGTATTTTTTTAGATACATTTCTTCTTTTTCCTCCAGAACTCAGGAACGTCTGTTGATTTTTAGATATTATCCATAAATCTATGCTTTAATTTTATTAATCTTTGGTGTTTTTTCATAGCGTTTTATGAAATACGGCTTTCAGAGCATCCGGCAGTTTTTGGCGTCTGCTTTAGTATCTGCTTTGGTGTCTATTTTGAGACACTCAGCAGCTTCGTCTGCCTCCGCTGCCCCTTTCAGGAAGATTCACGAAAAACAAAAACAGCTGCAATCCTCTTTTTCTCAAGGAACACAGCCATCATCTAAATCTTATTAAGAAGCAGGGGAAGAGGGATTCGAACCCCCATTAACGGTTTTGGAGACCGTTGCTCTGCCATTGAACTATTCCCCTTTATCAGTTTGTGTCGTTTTCAGCGGCTCTCGCTGTCGACTTCTATATAATAGCACAGACCTGTTTTCTTGTCAAACGTTTTTTTCACTTTTTTTACTTTTTTTGTATTGTATATGTAATTCATACATTTTTCCCAGAAACTCCGGCCCGGTCTGTCCCTCTTCACCGGAAACAGGCAGTCCCATTACAGGACTGCCACTGCCTCCTTGACGCTGCTGACGCCGATTAAACGGATGTCCGTTCTCTTTTTCATCTTATTCAGACAGATCTGAGGCAGAATGCAGGCCTCAAAGCCCAGCTTTACCGCCTCGTTCACCCGCTGCTCTGCCATAGATACGGAGCGGACCTCGCCCGACAGTCCCACCTCTCCGAACACAGCTGTCTTCTCATCCAGGGGCCTGTCCTTATAGCTGGAGATCAGGGCCATGACGATGGCCAGATCCATGGCAGGCTCGTTCATTTTCATGCCGCCCGCTATGTTTACATAAGCGTCCATCTGTCCCAGATCATAATGGCATCTTTTCTCCAGCACAGCCATCAGCAGATTCACCCTGTTGTAATCAGCTCCGGCCGCCGTTCTTCTGGGCATTCCAAAATTTGTCCTGGTCACAAGGGCCTGTACCTCTACCATCATGGGCCTGGTTCCTTCAACGGAGCAGGCTGCCACAGCACCCGAAGCGCCGGCAGGACGCCCTTCCAGCATAAATTCAGAGGGATTTTTGACCTCTGCCAGTCCCTCCTCCCGCATTTCAAAGACGCCGATCTCGTTGGTAGAGCCGAAACGGTTCTTTACTCCCCGGAGAATCCGGTAGGAGGCGTGGCGGTCTCCCTCAAAGTACAGCACCGTATCTACCATATGCTCCAGGACTCTGGGGCCTGCCACAACCCCCTCTTTCGTCACATGGCCTACAATAAAGACTGTGATTCCAAGCCCCTTGGCAATCTGAAGAAGCGCGTTCGTACACTCTCTCACCTGGCTTACGCTTCCCGGAGCAGAGGAAACGTCCTCCATAAACATGGTCTGGATGGAATCAATGACAACTGTATCGGGAGACGTCCGCTTCACCACCTCCCGGATCACCTCCAGGTTTGTCTCGCACAGGAAGCAGAGACTCTCCTTCATCTGGCCAATCCGGCTGGCCCTCAGTTTAATCTGCTTTAAGGACTCCTCTCCGGAAATGTAGAGGACCTTCTGTCCCCTCTCTGCCAGATTTCTGCAAACCTGCAGAAGAATCGTGGATTTTCCGATTCCGGGATCTCCTCCCACCAGGACAAGAGAACCTTTTACCGCTCCGCCTCCCAGCACACGGTTCAGTTCTTCAAACCCTGTGTCCGCCCGATCCTCGTTTTCCAGCTCAATCTCTGACAGGCTTTTCGGCGTCACCTCCTGAAAAGCCCTGTTTCTGCCAGCCAGACCTCCGGCCGGCTCTGCGCAGGTGAGACCGCCTCTGGGAGCCTTAGCCTTGGAAACCGGTTCTGCCAGCCCTTCCACCATAGTATTCCAGGCGCGGCAGGCCGGACACTGCCCCGTCCACTTCGCTGATTCGTATCCGCATTCGCTGCAGAAAAATATAGTTGTTTTCGCTTTTGCCACCTTGATCTCCTTCTGCCTGCACTCTTTTTGAAAATCTTTGAAAACAGGCAGAGGCCCCGGAAGGGACCTCTGCCAGCATTTCTTTTTATTGCTTCTTTATTCACTGCCGCTTTACAGGCATTAACGCTTTGTAACCTTAATCTGAGCTGCCTCGCCCTGGTTCAGCTCCACGCTGACTACCAGCTTGCCGCTTAAATTCGTCTTCATGCCGCCAACTGCCGCTCCGTCCACAAATACCTCATACTCGCAGTCGTCCTCCAGCTGAAGCGTTACCTGGGCATCCTTGGCTCCCTCCACACTGAACTTCACAGTTGTGTCGTCCACAGCGAAGTGGCTGACAGCCGTTCCCGGAACTGACTCATATACGAACAGTCCGTTTCTTTCGAGCTTCGTAATCTCGTCATGAGTTTTTACCTTGTAGAGATCACCTTTGTACTCGAAATTATCAAGCTTCGACTTTTCTGTCAGCTTATAATTGCCAAAACTGATTGTGCCGTCATCCTCAATACGGATTAATTCATTTACTACTGGCATATGTTTGCCCTCCTGGTATTTCTTATGTGTAGTCATTATTCTATCACAGTTCCAGTTAAAAAACCAGAGCTTTTTTCAGTCTTTCCAGCCGCCTTCCTGGCTGAGGCTCTCTTCACTTTTTTAGAAAAAATCAGCCCGTCTTTTCCCTTTTTCACGGCTACCGTATCTCCGCTCTTAAAGGTTCCCGCAAGGATTTCCTCTGCCAGCCGGTCTTCAATCATGGTCTGGATGGTTCTTCTGAGAGGTCTTGCGCCGTATTTCTCGTCGTAGCCTTTCTCAGCCAGATAATCTCTGGCACTGCTGTCCACAGTAAGGGTAATGTTCATCTGCTCCTTCGTTCTTCCCGCGATGGAAGCTGTCATGATGCCGGCAATCTCCCTGATATTTTCCATGTTCAGCGGATGGAAGACAATGATATCGTCAATTCTGTTTAAAAACTCCGGACGGAACAGACGCTTTACCTCCTCCATCACCCTGTCTTTCATGAAATTGTAGTTTGCCTTCTCATCATTTTCGGAGGCGAATCCCAGCCGCTTCGGGGAGATAATGTTTTCCGCTCCCGCGTTGGAAGTCATAATGAGAATCGTATTTTTAAAGTCGATCTTCCTGCCCTGGGCGTCGGTAATGTGGCCGTCGTCCAGGATCTGCAGAAGAATATTGAATACGTCTGGATGGGCCTTCTCAATCTCGTCAAATAAAATGACAGAGTAAGGATTTCTTCTCACTTTCTCGCTCAGCTGGCCTCCCTCATCGTATCCCACATATCCTGGCGGAGAACCAATCATTCTGGAAACGCTGTGCTTTTCCATGTATTCCGACATATCCACGCGGATCATGGCGTTCTCCGTGCCGAACATGGCCCCGCAGAGAGCCTTGGAAAGCTCTGTTTTGCCCACTCCGGTAGGTCCTAAAAACAGGAAGGAGCCGATAGGCCGCTTCGGATCCTTGAGTCCTACCCTGCCTCTCCGGATGGCCTTGGCTACTGCGCAGACCGCCTCGTTCTGCCCCACCACTCTCTCGTGGAGCACTCCCTCCAGCTTCAGCAGCCTCTCAGACTCTCCCTCTGACAGCTTTTTCACCGGAATCTTCGTCCACTGGGAAACTACGTCCGCCACCTCGTTTTCCCCCACAGACAGTTTCCTCTTCTGCTTCTCCTCCTGCCATACAGCGCGGATTTCCTCTATCTTTTTCTGTCGCTTTTCCTGCTGCTTTTTGATATCTCCGGCTTTTTCGTAGGCCTCCTCCCGGATAGCCTCCTCTTTTTCCTCCTCCAGAGTCTTAATCTCCTCCTCCAGAGTCTTAATCTCCTCCGGCTCCGTGTAAACGGTCAGACGGATCTTGGAGGACGCCTCATCAATCAGATCAATCGCTTTATCCGGAAGGAAGCGGTCGTTGATATACCGGGCGGAGAGCTTGACCGCCGCCTCCAGGGCCTCATCGGTAATCTCTACTTTGTGGTGTTCCTCGTAGCAGCTTCGCAGGCCTTTTAAAATCTCTACAGACTCCTCCTCCGACGGCTCCTCCACCATCACAGGCTGGAAGCGTCGTTCCAGGGCAGCGTCCTTCTCAATGTACTTCCTGTACTCCTCCACCGTAGTGGCTCCTATCAGCTGAAGCTCCCCTCTGGCCAGTGACGGTTTTAAAATGTTGGAGGCGTCGATGGCCCCTTCTGCTCCTCCGGCTCCGATAATAGTGTGAATCTCGTCTATAAAGAGAAGCACATTCCCGTCCTCCCGAATCTCGGCGAGAACCTTTTTGATTCTCTCCTCAAATTCGCCTCTGTATTTGCTGCCCGCCACCATGCCGGACAGATCCAGGCTTACCAGGCGCTTTCCGGCAATGGTCGCCGGCACGTCGCCGTTTACAATCATCTGGGCCAGACCTTCCGCCACTGCCGTTTTTCCTACTCCCGGCTCTCCGATTAAGCAGGGGTTATTCTTAGTACGTCTGCTCAGAATCTGAATCACCCGGCGCATCTGGGCTTCCCTTCCAATGACTGGATCCAGCTTTCCGTCTCTGGCCATCTGGGTTAAGTCGCGGCTGAAGTGATCCAGATTTGGAGTCTCCCCCTTCTCTTTCTTCGTCTTTCCCGTTAACTCCTCCCGGTCGGCGGGAGCGTCGTCGCCCATAGCGTTGAGCAGATCCACATACAGCTTCTGAATGTTCACATTCATTGTATTTAAAAGTCTGGCTGCCGTGCACTTGCCGTTTTTAATCATGGCGATTAAAATATGCTCCGTTCCAATTAACGGCGCTTTAAACAGCACTGCCTCCTCATAGCTGGCTTCCAGCACCTGTCTGGCTCCCGGCGTATACTCCAGCTCTCCCTGCACTCTCGTCGGGGAAGCCGGAGAAATGAGACGTTCCATAAGAGACAGCACCTTTTCCTCTGTCACTCCGTAGTGTCCAAGAATCATGGCAGCGACACCCGTCCCTTCTCTGATAAGGCCGAGAAGCAGATGTTCTGTTCCCACATAGCCGTGATCCAGCTGCGCGGCCAGCTCTGCCGCCGCCTGGATCGCCTCTCTGGCCTTCTCTGTAAAACGATCGATCATATAATTTCATTCCTCCTGTATACCATGTTCTTTTTCTATTCTATTTCAGGCAGATAAGCTCTGATACAGGCCGCCCGGGCCATCTCCAGCTCTTCCTTGCCAAGAGGCCTGCTGGAATTTTTCTGAAGATTTGCATTCTGGATTTTCACCATCAGGCCGTAGAGGGAGCAGGGTTCCTTAAAACGGATCAGGCCGTCAGACACACCGGCTCTCACATGAGACAGAAAGGTCTGGGCATCCTTTACCGCCAGTCTTCTGGCATAGCGCAGAACACCGTAAGCCTTATAAACCTCATCCTCTATCATCAGGCGCTGCTTCTCCAAAGCCATCTTTCTGACCTGCGCCTCCTGATCCGTCAGCTGTACCGCCACATTTTCTACCAGCTCCAGAATCTCCTTTTCTGACAGCCCCAGCGTCTTCTGGTTCGTTACCTCATAGAGATCTCCGCCGTTTTCCCCAGGCCTTCCGTGAAGGCCTCTGACCACTGCTCCAAACCGTCCCATATCTCCCAGCAGATCCTGAAACTTCTTGCTCAGGGACAGCGTGGGAAGGTGGACAATCACCGACGCCTTCAGTCCTGTTCCCACATTGGTGGGATAAGTCGTCAGATATCCGTATTTCTCATTGAATGCGTATGGAATTCTTTCATTAATATAGTTATCCAGGCAATCTGCCTTCTCATAGCATTCCTTTAGTGACAGCCCCTGCTCCATTACCTGGATTCTGATGTGGTCGTCGCCGTTCAGCATCAGGCTGATTCTCTCATCATCTGAGAGGATCAGGCCTCCGGGCGTCTTTTTTTCCGCCATGCTTCTGTTAATCAGCCGCCTCTCTCTGAGCGCTCTGCGCTCTAAATCAGGCATTCTCTCTAAATCCAGATATTCGCAGTCCTTTCCTTCCTGATCTGGCAGCCCTCTCAGTTCCTTTTTCAGCCTGGAGATCATCTCCCTTGCTTCCTCAGGAGTCAGACTTCCCGGAAACCGGTACTCCTCCCAGTTTCTCGCCAGCCGGATGCGGCTTGCCACTATGCTGGAGTTTTCGTTTTTTACTTCCTCAAACCATCTACTCATCCTCATCCTCCGCTTTCAGGGCCCGGATCTCATCCCGGCATTTCGCCGCCGTCTCATATTCCTCGAAACGCAGAGCCTCTCTGAGCTTTCGCTCCAGCCCCCGGATTTCCTCTTCCTTTGAAAGCTTCAGCTCGCCATCGCTCTCTACATGAGTATCTTTTTCTTCTACCTGGAATTTGGGCCGCTTTCCAGTATGGCTGTCATTTCCCTGCATCTTTTTAATCTTTTCTCCGATAAGAAGATCAAATACGCGGTAGCAGTCGGGGCATCCGAAACGGCTCTTGTCTATAAACGCTTCATAGGTCGTGCCGCAGGTGGGACATGCAATCTCCTGTCTGTTCTCCTCCTCGGCGGAAGCTCCCTCCAGCCCCAGAAGGCCGGACAGCAGCCTGCCCAGAGGAAATTCTCCGTCAAAAACAGCGGAGTACTGGCCGAAATCCAGTTCCTTCGCACACTGGGAGCACAGATTATGCTCTGTCTTTACCCCGTTAATCACTTCTGTATATTTGATATTCGCCTCTCGGATTTTACATCTCTCACATAACATATTTCATCCTCCATGGCTTTTCCTTCCTGGCCGATGCGCCGGAATTTCGTCAGAATCCTGCTGCCTAGCAGCTGCCTCCATTATCTGCAAACGCGTCGAAAATGGAGTCGACCAGCTCGTGGACCTCCGACCGGCTGATGCGCTTGCAGCATCCTCTGGCCAAAACAACGCCTAAGTCCCGTTTCATCTCCTCTACCGCCCGCATCTTATCCACGTCAAGGCAGATAACAGCGCCCCTTCTGCGATCCAGCTTCACAAGCCCTTCCTGCTTTAATACAGAATATGCCTTATTCACTGTATGCATGTTAATACCGATGTGTTCCGCCAGCTGCCGCACAGAAGGCAGAGAATCCCCCTCCCTGATGCGGTCTGTGGCAATTCCGACGATGATCTGATTCCTCAGCTGAATGTAAAGGGCCTCGTCGCTGTTAAAGTCAATTTCCAATACCATAGGCTCACCATCTTTCGTTATATCTGTTATATCGAGTATATAACATTCCAAATCGTTCCGTCAAGTCTTTTCCTCCTGCGTTCTTCACAGTACGGCAAAACAGGCCGCTGCCATGCGCTTTCTCTGCACTGGCTGCGGCCTGCTGCCGGACAGGAACCACTCCTGTCTTTCCTGAATTACTTAATCGTCAAGATCCAGAAAATCTATCTCATCTTTTCTGCGTCTCTCTGCCTGCTTTGCTGAAGCTTCTGCTGTTCCAGACGCAGGCATTCTGTTTCTGGACTGCGGGCTGCGGGAAGCAGGACGGCTGTCTCTGGGGCCCTGCGCTCTTGGTTCAGATTCTCTCCGCACAGGAGGCTGTCCCTGAGGACGGGTATTTCTTCTGCCTTCTGCCCTGGATTCAGTCTCTCTCACGACGGGACGCTTCTGCTCCCTTCTCTCCTCCTGAGGACGCTCTGCTCTCGGGGAAGCTGTTCTGTCCCGCTCCGGTCTCGGTTCTCTTTCCGTTCTGCGGCTCTCCCTGCCCTGAGAAACCGGACGGCCGGATGGCTTCGCCCTCTCCGGACGCTCTGCTGCGGCTTCGCGTCTTTCCGGCCTGTTTTCACTGTGTTCTGTCCGAACCTCTCTCTGGCGGCTCTTTCCGGCAGATGGCTGCGCCAAAGCGTCCGGCTGCCGCCTGCTTCCGCCAGGATTCTGGACGCCCGGATCATGTGGATGATCGGAGCCGTTTCCGCCTGTCTTTTTCCTTAAAAGAACGATTACCATGATAATAAGAATCACGCACACCGCTCCTAAGGCTATGATAATAATGAGGCGCAGGCGGTACAGCTGGTTCATGTCATTGTATTCCTGAATAAAGGCTTCCACCTCTTCGTCCGAATAGGAGCTCTTAACAGCAGGATCCTCAAAATATCTCTGAATTGTCTTCTCTCCGATATCGTAGCGGTACAGTCCCTTTTCTCCGTTTTCGTTCATTCCATAGACAACGCAGTATCTCTGTTCTGTATCGCTTTCCCATACCCAGCCTTCTACCTTGTAATCTCCGTTCAGCTGAATGGTTGTCTCTGCAAATCCTTCCGGAACCTCCGGCGCCTCGTCTGCCGGAAGCACTGTAATATTCTTCTCGCTCACATGGATATTGGCGTAGCGGGTAAATTCCCCTGACTCTGCATCGTAGAACCAGAAGCCCTCGCTGCCTTCCGGATCCTGCAGGTACAGGATGGTCAGATCGCCGTTTTCGCCGCCCATAATATCCTGCTCCTGGTAAGTGACTGTGGACGTCGTAAAGCCTGCAGGCAGAAGGGACTGATCAAAGGAGGCCGCCACCAGATACTCCTTTCCTTCTATCTCAGTCTTCAGTTCTCCTAAAACTGCAGCCTGCGTCTCCTCTTCCCCGCTTTCAGAAGGAGCCTGCGTCTCCCCGGCCGCCGCTCTCGTCACAGTAATCGTATAATTCTTTACCGTTTTGCCATCCTCAGCCGTCACCTTGCAGACTACCTTGTTTTCTCCCGGCTGCAGATTGCTGTCTCCTGACACGACCAGCTTCGATTTTGGATCCTTGCGCTCCGCGCTGACTGCAATTTTGCTTACGTCCGCCCCCACGCTCGCCGTGTAGGACGTCACATCTGGCGAAAAGGCTGGCGAAATTCCTCCTGGAGAGATTTTCAGGGAGCTCAGAGAAGCTTCGCTTGAATAGCTGGCAGGTGCCTGAACCTGCACGGAGGAGCTTCCAGAATGGCTCACCGTCATAGCCTGCATATCTGAATCATAAAATTCTGAACTGCTGACGCTGATCTGCGTGCTTCCCGCCTGAACTGCTTTAAATTTCAGGCTGAAATCAAAGCTTTTTGTACTGGCAGAGTCCATGGTTCCCACCAGCCGGACAGTTCCCGCGCCTCCGTTGGCATTATTTCCGCTGACAAATTCTATCACAGCCGGATCATAGGAAAGAACGATATCTGCTCCTCCCAGATTTCCATCAGCTGTGGAAGCCTTCACCGTCACGGTGAACTCCGTTCCCACCTCTGGTTTTGGATCATTGAAAGTAATTTTCGCTGTCGCGGCAAAAACAGTCTCCGCCTGGAACGGCGTCAGGGCCATGATAAATGCCGCGGCCATGCATATGAAAAATTGTCTGATTGTTCTGTTCATGCGTTCTCCCGTCTGTTTCTGTTCATATTCTGCTGCATACCGCCGCCGGACTTAAACGCTGCTACTTCAGCTTTTCAATTCCGAGCACGTCTCTCTGCATGGCAAGAATATCTGTAATATCAATTTTACCGTTTCCGTTGACATCGGAGGCTGCCGCAAACTCTCCCTTTAAAGAGCCCAGGCCTAAAATATGGCGCTGGGCGTTTAAAATATCAAGGACGTTCACCTTTCCGTCTCCGGTATTATCGCCCCGGACAATAACAGTCTGCTTTAAAACAGAGTCTCCCTTTGAATCATAGGCCTGAGCCAGGTACCCTGTAGCAGCGCTGCCAGAGGCCTCCTTTCCGGAAGAAGTGTAAATCTTTACAGAAGTCCCTGCTTTCTCCGACTGGATCTGAGCCGCCAGCGCCTGGACGCTGGTTCCGGCCGTTACCACCCTAGTTCCCCCTCTTCCGCCCGGCTTCTGGCTGTGGGTTCCCGAACCAGGCTCTTGAAGAGCGCCGCCTGGCTCCTCTGTGCCGAAGCCTTCTACACTCCCATCCGGGGCGATAGGCCCTGGCACAGAATTTCCAGAGCCGGGGGCAGAAGAACCTGGGGCGCTGGTTCCGGAGCCGCCGGGCTGGGAACTTCCTGGGGGACCGACAATTTCTACTGTCGTGTCGCCTCCAGGGCCAGAACCTCCTCCAGGGCCTGCGGTTCCTCCCGGTGTCACGCCTCCTCCAATGGCTTCTGAATAGGTTGGACCGTTGTCCTGTCTCACCACATGGATCACATAATCGCGTACATGGCCGTTTTCTGCCTTCACCGCTATCGTAATATCATTATTTCCGCTCTGCAGATTTACTGTTCCGGTACCGCTGACGCTGGCCTTGGAATCAATGGCAGATGCAGAGATTGTGACGCTGCTGACAGACGGATCTACAATCAGGTCATAGGACTGCGTATCTCTGTTAAAGCTTGGCGTTAAGGCAAAGCCGTCTACTCCCAGGCCGGACAGCTTATTATTGGGGCTTCCGTCCAGCGTCGGCTGCGCGCAGGGGCCTTCCGGCATATTTTTAAATACAGGAATAGAAAATTCCAGAGCCGTATTTTTCAGAGAGCTGATCTTTGCAAGCTCCGCTCCCTCGGAAGCTGCCGCCTGAATGTTAGTCATATACTGATGGGTATAGGGATTGCTTCCCTGCACGTTAAACTTCTTCAGATAGAGGGTGTTCTGCCCGCGTCCAGGATAATTATCTCCATACCACTTGGCGCCTCCGATAATGGACTTCTCACGGCTGTTCCACGGCCTTCCGTAGGAACCGGACTGGGATGCCCACCAGAGTCCTCTTGTCACCGCGTCCATAGAGCCGGACTGGTACGCTTCTATATTAAAGAAGTTGTAGTAGCCTGTATAGCCTGAAACCGTTCCTGATATGCTTCTTCCCGTTCCCTGCTTTCCCTGCTCTACCAGAATCATGGACGCTAAAATATAGGGATTGACGCCGGACTGGGCCGCAGCATCCATAATAATATCCACATAAGGCCGTCCCGCTGAACTGCCAGTATCCCCGCTTCCTGGCTGCTGCTCCGGTCCTGGAACTCCGCCGGGAACCGAGTTTTCCGAATCCATACCCGGTCCATAGGAGGAAACTGTATCCACCAGATGGCTGGAAATAGACCATTCGCTCTCATTTATCTGAGCGTATCTTCCTGAAGGCTCCAGAGAAGCGCCTGGGCCTCCCGTCTGCCCCGGGGTAATCTCGCCGCCGTCAGGGCTTCCTCCTGGCGTGCTTCCGGAATCAGCAGTGCCGCCATCCTGTCCTGAAGGACTGCCTGAAGAACTGCCGCTGCCAGAACTTCCCCTGCTGCCGGATGCTCCTCCGGCAGGAGCCGTTCCGCTGAGGAAGGTGCCCTCCACCATGGTCACCAGCCCTTCCCTGGTGTGGATCGACGGATCGTAGGACTGGTTCATAAACTGGTAGATATAAGTCTCGTTCAGGAAATTCCTGGGATCCATGTAATAGCTGATAATATCCCTGGACGCGGCTACCCAGGAGCTGCCGTCAAATCCAGGCCACGTTCCTGTCGCCCAGTCGTAGGCTCCATCCTCCGTCGATTTCCAGGAAGAAATACTGCTTCTGGCCACCAGGTTTCTGGTCACCTTGCTCTCTTCAGTCACAGCTGTATTCCAGTCAAGCCCTGTCTGCAGAGCCGTAAACTTCCACTTGGGGTATTTAGAATGAAGTTCTCTCAGCCCCTGCTTGTAGCTCTCCGGAAAGCCCTGCTGGTTCATATAAGCCTCGAAATTGCTGTCCGACACAATATTCTGAGAAGCCAGCTTCACATAATGGCTGGATACGTATCCTGTCGTCTGGGCTCCCCCGCTTCCTGTAAACCTGATTTTGTACCAGAGTACGCCGTCAGAGGCTGTATCCTCTCCTATCACAGTCACAGCCGTTCCGTTAGCCAGTCTGGCAATGGATGCATTTCCCGTTCCCGGCCCGCTTCTTACATTCAGGCTGGAAGCAATAATTGTTCCCTGCTTTTCCGCATAGGCGAAGGTTCTCAGAGAAAACGACGGATCCAGAACGCTGACGCAGGTTCCAAAAGCCAGTACGCAGCTCAGAAGAAATGCCATTCCTTTTTTGTATCTTGATTTTTTCATCTATGTATCTCCTATTTTGGCAATATCTTCATTATAATGACAAGAGCCGTTCCATGTCAACTAATTTCAGACACGGCGATCCTATCTGAAAAGATTTCAAGAGAAAAAGGCCAGATGCAGCGTCAATCTCTGCATCTGGCCTTTTTCTTACTTTTATACTGGATATGCTTTATTTGCCTTGTCTGCTGCCTTCGGATCGATTCCTGTCTTCTGAGCTTCTCTGTACTCAAAGAACTCCTTGGCAACCTGGGGGAACAGAGCGTAGGTAAGGATATCCTCGTCCTGTGTCTTCCACTGGGACATCTCTGCCTCCAGCTTCTGAAGCTGCGGCTCAATTAAGTCAGCCGGACGGCAGGTAATCGGCTCTGCCTTTCCGATGGCCTTCTTCTGAACCTCTGGATTAAACGGCTTTACAGTCTGGCCGAATTCTCCCATCAACAGCTTCTTGGACTCCTTGGTAAACATTTTATATCTCTGTCCCATCAGCACGTTTAACACAGCCTGGGTTCCCACAATCTGGGAGGACGGAGTTACAAGCGGCGGCTCTCCAAAGTCCTTGCGGACTCTTGGAATTTCCTGAAGCACGTCGTAGTACTTGTCCTCTGCGTGGGCTTCCTTTAACTGGGAAACCAGGTTGGAGAGCATGCCTCCCGGAACCTGGTAGCGCAGCGTGTTGATATCTACGCCCAGAACCTTTGTATTCATCAGGCCGCTCTTTAATGCTTCCTCTCTCATCGGACGGAAGTAATCTGCGATCTCTGCCAGAGCTTCCTTATTAAGTCCCGTGTCAAACGGAGTGCCGCTGAAGGTCTCCGCCATTACCTCGGTAGCCGGCTGGCTTGTTCCCAGGGCAAATGGGGAGATAGCCGTGTCGATAATATCGCAGCCGGATTCCACTGCCTTTAAGTAGGTCATGGAAGCCACGCCAGACGTGTAGTGAGTATGCAGATCAATCGGAAGCTTGGTAGATTCCTTCAGAGCAGTCACAAGCTCTTCTGCCGCATATGGAGTTAAAAGTCCTGCCATATCCTTAATGCAGAGAGAATCTGCGCCCATATCCTCGATTTCCTTGGCAATATTCTTCCAGTAGTCAAGGGTGTAGGCGTCTCCCAGCGTATAGGAAAGCGCTACCTGGGCATGTCCCTTTTCCTTGTTGGCAGCCTTCACTGCTGTCTTTAAGTTCCTGATATCGTTTAAACAGTCAAAAATACGGATAATGTCGATTCCGTTTGCAATGGATTTCTGAACGAAATATTCCACTACGTCGTCTGCATAGTGATTATAGCCAAGAATATTCTGTCCTCTGAACAGCATCTGAAGCTTTGTGTTCTTAAATCCGTCTCTTAACTTTCTCAGTCTCTCCCATGGATCTTCCTTTAAGAAACGCAGAGAAGCGTCAAAGGTAGCTCCGCCCCAGCACTCTACGGCGTGGTAGCCCACCTTATCCATCTTATCGATAATCGGAAGCATCTGTTCCGTTGTCATTCTCGTTGCGATTAAAGACTGGTGAGCGTCGCGCAGGACGGTTTCCACAATCTTAACCGGCTTTTTTTCTATCTTTGCCATCGTCATTTCCTCCTCTATTTTTTACTGGATTCCAAAGATCGCCATAAAGGTTCCGGCTGCTACGGCAGTACCGATTACTCCCGCTACGTTTGGCCCCATGGCGTGCATCAGAAGGAAGTTGGTCGGATCTGCCTCAGCTCCTACCTTCTGAGATACGCGGGCAGCCATCGGAACGGCAGATACGCCTGCTGAGCCAATTAACGGATTTACCCTTCCGTGAGTCGCCTTGCACATAAGTTTTCCAAACAGAACACCTGCCGCCGTTCCAAAGGCAAAGGCCACCAGTCCCAGAACAACAATCTTAATTGTATCCAGGTTTAAGAAAGCCTCTGCGCTGGTAGTCGCGCCTACGGAGGTTCCCAGGAAGATAACTACAATGTACATTAACGCGTTGGAAGCCGTCTCTGTCAGCTGCTTTACTACGCCGCACTCTCTGAACAGGTTTCCGAGCATCAGCATACCTACCAGAGGAGCTGTTGTAGGAAGAATCAGACATACGACTACTGTTACAACGATTGGGAACAGGATCTTCTCCAGCTTGGAAACCGGGCGGAGCTGCTCCATTTTGATCTTTCTCTCCTCCTCTGTGGTGAAGAGCTTCATAATCGGCGGCTGGATAATCGGCACCAGAGCCATGTAGGAGTATGCAGCAACGGCAATCGGTCCCATCAGGCCTGTCTGTCCCAGCTTTCCGGCCAGGAAAATAGAAGTAGGGCCGTCTGCTCCTCCGATGATGGAGATAGCTGCGGCAGCTTTGTCATTGAATCCCATAAAGATGGCCAGGAAATAAGCGGCATAAATACCGAACTGAGCCGCAGCTCCTAAAAGGAAGCTGGACGGGTTGGCAATCAGGGGGCCAAAGTCAGTCATCGCGCCTACGCCCATGAAAATCAGGGAAGGCAGAATACTCCACTCGTCTAACAGGTAAAAATAGTGGAGAAGTCCTCCCACTCCATTGGACGACTCTTCAATCGACATCATAATATCCGGATAGATATTTACAAGCAGCATACCGAAGGAAATCGGAACTAACAGAAGCGGCTCAAATCCCTTTTTGATAGCCAGGAAAAGGAACACAAAGGCCACTAAAATCATGATCAGGTTTCCAAAGGTCAGATTAAAGAATGCTGTCTGGTGAAGAAGATTGGACAATGTTGATGTTATATATTCCATGTTTATCCCTCCAAACGGATTTACGCATTCATTAGTTTAAAGTCGCAAGTGTCGCTCCCGGCTCTACCATCTCGCCTACTGATACGTTGACGCTCGCAACCGTTCCGTCCTCCGGAGCTACAATCTCGTTCTCCATCTTCATAGCCTCAAGAATCAGGATTACCTGTCCCTTCTTAACAGCTGCTCCTACGGACGTCTTCACGCCGAGAATCTTGCCAGGCATGGGCGCGCTGACTGTAATGGAGCCTGCTGCCGGTGCTGCTGCTGGAGCCGGGGCTACAGCAGCTGGTGCTGGAGCCGGGGCTGCCGGGGCTGCCGGGGCTGGTGCAGGAGCTGGCGCTGCTGGTGCTGCTGCTGGAGCTGCCGGTCTTGCTGCCGGTGCAGAAGCCTTTCCTGTAAAGCCCTCCTCTACTGTTACTTCATAAACATTTCCATTTACTGTAATTGTATAATTTTTCATGATTCTTTCCTCCTGGTTTATTCTTTCTCGTTAAGCTCTCTTCCAATTAGAGCCTGATTTTCTGCGGATAGAACGAACGACAAGTCCCTCTGCCGGAACCTTCTGAGCTGCCGAAATTGCGGCTGTAATCACTGCTACTAATTCCATATCGTCTGCCAGATTTTCTTCACAGCTCTCCTCAGGCTGTACCGGAGCCGGCGCTGGGGCCGGGGCAGGAGCTGCCGCTGGTGCTGGAGCCGCCGGTGCTGGAACTGGTGCTGTCGGTTTTGCCGGTACTGGCGCCGGAGCGCTCTCTTTTGCCGTTTTGTCTTCCTTCTTTGCACCCCAGCTGTTTACCATCTTCAGACGGCTGATAATAAAGCTGATGAAAAGAAGCACAACAAATACGGTTCCCATACCCATAAGCATATTTAAGAAAGCCTTCTGCAGCTTCTCTCCTATGGAATAATCAGGAGTAAATGTCATCTCTGTTACAGTCAGAACGCTTCCGCCGTAACCGTCGTCCTCCGCCTCAGCAGTCAGAACAAACTCCATGGTTCTCTGCTCATAAACGGCAGTCAGTTCTACCTGATAAATATCCTCGCCTTCCGCCTGTACTGTGACAGCCGGCTTTCCAGTTTTTTCATCTGTCTGGATCAGAGGAGCTCCCATCTCGTCTACCTGGAGACTTCCCAGATCTTCCTTTACAGATTTCCAGGAGCTGAGAGCTGTGGAAATCACAGTATTCTCTGCCTTTTCTGCCTGCTTGATCTGCTCCTCCAGCTCCTCGTCGCTGTAAGCTGCAAATGCAGCCAGATACTGCTTGGAGCCGTTCACCAGAGTCTCCTCCATCTCGGCTGTAACCTCTTCTGAACCGGAATCCTCTGTTTTTGCACAGCCGGACAGAACAAAGAAGCAGGTTATCATGGATAACAGGAGAAGCAGCCGTTTCATATTCTGTTTCATATCTTGTCACCTCGCCTTAGACTGTGCCATGCTTCCTGGATGGACGTCCCTCTCTTTTCGTGAATAACATCTCAAATGCGGCAATTACGCGCTGTCTCGTCTCATCTGCCTTGATAATATCGTCCACATAGCCTCTTCCTGCTGCTGCCGCCGCGCTGGACTGGAGAGCCTCATACTCTGCCGCCTTCTCTGAAATCAAGGCAGCCGCTTTATCAGAAGCGCTGATCTCCTCTGCATACATGATCTTCACTGCTGCCGCCGCATCCATCATGCCGATTTTTGCATCCGGCCAGGCGTATACGATGTCCGCGCCAATGGACTTGCTGTTCATGGTCACATAAGCGCTTCCATAAGCCTCTCCAATCACAACCGTTACCTTCGGCACGTCTGCATTGGCAAACGCATAAGTCAGGCGGCCTGCAGCCTTTGCGATTCTTCTCTCTGTGCACTTGGACTGCTTGTAGCCCTTTACGTTTACGAGAGCCAGAACCGGAATATTAAAGGCGTCGCAGAAAGAAACGAACTCTGCCGCCTTATCGCAGCCCCTTGCTCCAAGAACCGGCTCATACTCTGCAGTCTTCTCATTCTCCTCATCTAATACTTCTGTGCGGTTGGCTACGCATCCTACTGTCATACCGTTCAGGCGGATAAAGGCAGTTACCATCTCCGGGCCGTAGTTTTCCTTTACCTCGAAGAAAAAGCCGTCGTCGGAAATCATGGAAAGGGCCTTTCCTGTGTCTCCCCTGAAGCTCTCGATATTTTCACAGAGGCGGTTTAAATCGTCGCCGCACTCGTCATAGGACATGTCGTCCTCATTGTTAGCCGGAAGGACAGAAACGAGAGTCCGAACCTTCGCGAGAATCTCCTCCTCGCTTCCCACCACGTCAGCCAGTCCTGATTCGCCGCTCTGGAAATCTGCTGAAGCGGTATCGCACTTTTTCTCATCATTTCCAGCGAGAGCGTTTGGAGAATTGACAAACATCTTTGCTTTCTCTTCCATGAAAACGAAATCTGCAATCGCAGAGGAAACAGCCATACCGCCTCCACAGCTTCCAAATACCGCGCAGATCTGCGGAACTACGCCGGAAGCCATGGTCTGATTCAGATACATCTGTCCAAAACCGTCCAGAGCGTCTGTCGCCTCCTGAAGCCTTAAACCAGAGCAGTCTACCAGGCCAATCACAGGAGCTCCCATTTTCATAGCCATCCGGTATACGTTGGAAATTTTCTTCGCATGCATCTCTCCCACAGAACCTCCCATAACAGAAGCGTCCTGGCTGTATACATACACCAGATTTCCCTCAATCGTGCCGTAACCGGTGATTACGCCGTCAGCGGCGGTATTCTGCGCCGCCATGTTAAAGTCGGTGCTTCTTGCCTTCACATAAGCTCCAACTTCAACAAAACTGTTATCATCAAGTAAAGCTTCAATTCTTTTACCTGCTGATGTGTTCGCTGAATTACTCATTTTGCAGTCCTCCATTTGAATTAGTTTGACTTGGTATGCTTAGTAAAAGAGATACTTTTGCAGTCCCAATTTTGCCTAGCTTATATTGTATATGCTTATTGCACAAATTGCAAGTTTTATTGTATGAAATGTTCTAATATTCACACAATCATAATATCCTTCCTGCACTGGAATTTTTCCGCAGATCTGGCGGATTCTTTTTTAGAAATATCCTGCGCCAAAGCGGCTCATACTAAAAGCAGGCAGTTCATGCGCGGCATTTAAACCGCCTGGCTGCACGATACCAACAGAAAGGAAGTGTCTGTCTATGACTACAGTAAATGATGACCGGCTGGATTCCGGCTGCTCCTGCCGCCTGGATCTGGCGATTGCCTCTGTCCCACGCCAGTCCTGGGAGGAGCCTCAGGATTTGGAAACCGCTCTGCTGCACGGCTGTCTGTTCCCTTCCCTCGATATGCCCTTTTTCGCAGGAGGTGACGCCTATGTTCGGTAATGAAGAAACGCCAAGCCGCTCTGCCCTTCTTCACGAGATTGACAAGGTGAGCTTTGCAGTCAATGATTTAACGCTGTACCTGGATACCCATCCAGACTGCCAGGAAGGCCTGGCCCGCTTTCAGAAGGAAGCGGCCAGACGGAAGGAGCTTATGAACCAGTATGCCAAAGCCTACGGCCCGTTGACTGCCGGCTGCGTCTGCGATCTGGGCGGCGCAGACCGCTGGAGTCTTCAGGACGGACCCGCGCCCTGGGAAGGAGGAATGATTTAAATGTGGACCTATGAAAAACGTCTCCAGTTTCCTGTCAACATTAAAACAGCCTGTCCGAAAACGGCCCAGCTGATTATCAGCCAATTCGGCGGCCCTGACGGGGAGCTGGCCGCTTCCATGCGTTACCTCTCCCAGAGATATTCCATGCCCTGCCGAAAAATCAGCGGACTTTTGACAGATATCGGAACAGAGGAGCTGGCTCATCTTGAGATTATCTGTTCCATCATCTTTCAGCTTACAAGGAATATGAAGCCTGAGGACGCCAGAACTGCCGGTTTCGACGCCTACTATATCGACCATACCGCCGCTCTGTGGCCCCAGTCGGCCGGAGGAGTTCCCTTTAACGCCTGCGAATTTCAGAGCAAGGGAGACGCCATCACCGATTTGACGGAGGATCTGTCTGCGGAACAGAAAGCCCGGACCACCTACGACAATCTGTTGCGTGTCATCACGGATCCGGACGTAAAAGCTCCTCTCCGGTTTCTCCGCGCCAGGGAGATTGTCCATTTCCAGCGGTTTGGTGAAGCGCTGGAACAGCTGAAGGATTCTCTGGACAGGAAAAATTATTATTATTTTAACCCAGAATTTGACAAGCAATTCATGAAAACAGAAATTTAATAGGACACTTTTTCCTATGAAATGAAAAATGGGATCTCTGCATCCGCCAAAAAAGCGGAGGCAGGGATCCCGTTTTTATTCTGTAATAGGAAATTACTCTGTAATATTCCTATTACAGAATAAACGCTCCGCGAGGATCGCCATGCGGCGAAGAGGAATTTTGTCGCAGAAGCGACCCGCCGCAGGCGGAGAAGCCCGCGGACGAGCTTCTTTCTTGTTAATCTCTGTTCCTTGCAAACAGTCTTAAAAGATACAGGAATATATTGATAAAGTCCAGGTACAGCTCCAGCGCTGAGAAGATAGACGCCTTGGCTAATAATTCCTCATTTCCGGAAAACATCTGATAATTTCTGCGGATCATGCCCACATCGTAGGCAGTCAGCCCCAGAAAGATCAGGATTCCCACATAGCACATGATCGTTTCCATGGAAGTCAGGTTTAAAAACATGGCCAGAAACTGGAATACCACGAGGAAAATCAGTCCGCCTATTAAGAGAGGGCGGATTCCTGACAGATCAACCCTGGCAATGTAGGATACTCCGGCCATCAGTCCGAAAAAGACTGCCGTAGCTCCAAAAATAAACATCAGCATGCCGGAACCTATCATCAGAAAGTAAGCGGAAAATACCACCCCGTTTAAGGCTGAATACAGCAGAAACATGGCTCTGGCTGTTCCCACAGAAATCTTGTGGACTCTGGCCGACATAAAAATCACTACCAAGAGCTCTGCTCCTGTCAGCATCAGGATTCCATAGCTGTTTGAAAATACTAAAAGCACAAGACCTGTGGCATAACTGGCATAGGTCATGGCAAAGGTAACGAGAAGGCCGGCAAACATCCAGAGAAACGTCTTCGCCGTATACGCTGACAGGCTCTCTCTTTGGCTGGCCTGGATTTTTCTCCACTGGTTCATAGAATTGTACTCCATACACACCGTTCCTTTCTTTTTATACTGCTCCAGCATGTTTTCTTCTGCGCCGCAGCCTCGGAAGAGGAACATTGAATTTCTTCAGAGAACTGAAGCAGTAGAAATACACCAGGAATAAAATACTTGTAATACTCCAGGTAAGCGGATAGCTGAACACTACAGTAAGGATGTCCGGCTTCAGCGGAACCGCCACAAGGATCCAGAGGACTCTCAGGGCGCACACTCCTACTGCCGTCATAATCATAGGAATCCAGCAGTCGCCCGTGCCTCTCAGTGCGCCGGAAAGAACCTCGATACACACATAGGTGGCAAAGGCCGGAACCAGGAAATGAAGAATTTCCATTCCCTTGGCTATTACCGCCGCATCTGCCGTAAACATGAGATAAATATAGCCGCCTCCCAGGTACAGGGTTACGCTTAAAATAGCCGTAATGAGGAAGCTGAGCCCCAGACACACGTAAATTCCCCGCTTTACCCGGTCCAGTTTTCCCGCGCCGTAATTCTGCCCTACAAACGTAGTGATGGAAATACCCAGAGCGCTGATAATCATCCAGTAAACGCTGTCGATTTTACTGTAAGCCGTCCACGCTGCCACCGTGTCTGTTCCCAGAGAGTTTACGCTGCTCTGGATAATGATATTGGAGGCAGAGTACATCACGGACTGAAGGCCGGCCGGCAGGCCAATCCGCACAATCCGCATTACCATGAACAGATTCAGGCGGATCTTTCGAATCACCAATTTGTAGGAATCCTTTGTGCGAAGAAGCTGGAGCACGACTAAAACTGCGCTGACAAGCTGGGACACAATCGTCGCAATAGCCGCTCCCCGCACATCCAGACGGAGCCAGACAACCAACACCAGATCCAGCACAATATTGGTAAAGCAGCTGGCCATCAGGTAGTACAGCGGCCGCTTGGAATCTCCGATTGCCCTTAAAATACCGGCTCCCATGTTGTAAACCAGGTTTGGAATAATTCCCAGAAAATAAATTCTGATGTAGGACAGGGAATACTGCATAATATCTTCCGGCGTTCCCATGGCCCGCAGAGCTATAGGGGAAGCGGCGATTCCAATGACCATAAGTCCCACTCCGCAGGCCAGAGAGAAGGCGATCGCCGTGTGAACAGCCTCGCTGACTCTCTTTTCTCTTCCTCCCCCGTAAAACTGGGAGATAATAACCGTCGCGCCGGAGGAGAGGCCCACAAAGAAGCCGACTAAAAGATTAATCAGCGTTCCCGTGCTTCCTCCTACCGCCGCCAGCGCTTCTTTTCCCACAAACCGGCCTACAATCACTGCGTCTACTGTGTTGTAAAGCTGCTGAAAAAACGTACCAAATAAAATAGGAAAGAAAAAAATGAGGAGCTGCTTCCAGATGACTCCCTCTGTTATGCCATTTCCCTGTTTTCCCTTCTTTCCCGCATTCCGCTCTTTTGCTATGGCATTCATACCTTCTCCCCTTTTCGTATTGTAAGGATTTATCTGTCTGTGTCTATTTCTGATTATCCGTTCAGCTCGGCAATTCTGGTAATCGCCACATAGATGTGGGAAATCTTATACCAGGTGGCAAAATCCACCACCCCGGTCTGCGGCAGGCCAAAAATAGATTGAAACGCCTTCACCGACCGCTCGGTAGCCGGGCCGTAAATTCCGTCCGGTGTCAGGCTCGGAACAGCCGTATAGACAGTGGCTATGGCGTCCAGCTGTTCCTGAAGCTGGCGGACCTTATCCCCTCTGGAGCCTGTGGACAGTTCCGTTCCAGGATAGGAGGCCGGAATTCCTGAAATCTGCTCCGCTGTATTGATATACAAATCGCTTCCATAGAAATTACGGAGAATTTCCATGGGGCTGTAGCCCTGTTCCCCCAGAGCGCAGGATCCCCACTGTGTCATCCAGCCAGGGCAGCTGACCTTTTTTCCGTCGCAGTACTGGGTGAGAATCGGCTGCTTTACGTCCGGCCGGGACAGATAGCTGTCAAAAATGTCGTCCACCACCACAGAAATCGTATCGAAAATATCTCTTCCGTAAATCCACTTGTGATCAAAGGCTGTGGAGGAGGTGATCGTAAAATCATACCCCTGATTCCTGTACCACTCTGTGTAAACGCGGTTCAGGGTAAAGGACATAATGGCCAGCACATTGGCTACAATGGAAGACTGTGGCCAGGTAGCGTAGATCTCGCTGCTGGCCACGTTCTTTATGTAGTCCCTGTAAGGCACATAGTAGTCTTTTGCGCTTCTGTCGGTGGGAACTCCGTCGTGGACTATCACCGTCTGGGGAACGACCACACGGCTCAGCACAATCTCCCCGCTCTCCCGCACCGGCTTCACCTCTGTCTCCGCAATCTTGGGCGGATACGTCTCATAAAGCGTATGCCCCGGAATCCGGACCGTCTCTGTCTCTGGCGCAGAAACCTTCACCGGCCGCAGGCGCACCGGCTGAATCGCCGTCACCCCCGGCAGAATTTCGGTTCCTGTGATTTCCGCGTCCTCATATCCCGGCGCTGAAATCTTCAGATTATATACGCTGTAGGGCCGGATGGTATTCTGGCTTTCCAGGCTGAGAGCCATATCAGGGGCAGCTAATTCCAGCTGCTCCGTCTGTCCCGACTGATCGGTAGAAAGCTCCTCCAGAATTCTGCCGCCCTCTCCCGGCTCCTGCACCGTCACCACAGCGTCTGTCACTGGAAAATTATTTTCCTCGTTCACCACGTCTACCTGAAGATACCCCCTGCTTTCGGCGGCAGTCTCGCACACCCGCAAATCTGGTCTATACTGTCTCATCACATCTGCCTTTCTGACATCTGCCTTCTGAATTACTATATGATATAAACCGATTTTTGTGTATATGACATGGTTTCCGAAAAAACGGTTCCCGGATTCTGAACTCTATGGTTTTCTCACTTCCACCTATACGATAGGAGCCGTCGCCTTCTCCAGCCAGCTTCTGTCCTCCTCGGAGAGATGGGGAGCCATTACCTCATAGACCTGTCTGTGGTACTCGTTTAAAAGCTCCAGATCCCTCTTCTCCAGCCATCTGGTATCAATGGCGTCTCTGTCAATAGGAACCCAGGTCAGATTTTCAAATTTCATAAACTGGCCGTACTCATTTTTTACATCCTTCACGCAGAGCATAAGATTTTCTGTTCTGACTCCGAACTTTCCTTCAAAGTACAGGCCCGGCTCGTCAGAGGTCACCATGCCCTCCTCAAACACTGCGTTGTCCTGGCGCTCCGGAACGACTCTCCAGCGGACGCCGTTTGGACGCTCGTGGACGTTTAACAGATATCCCACTCCATGGCCTGTTCCGTGATTGAAATCAAGCCCCTCTCTCCAGAGCAGTTCTCTGGCGGCAAAGTCAAAATTGTAGCCGTGGCAGCCGTAAGGGAATCTCACGTTCAGAAGCCTCAGCATGCAGGCGGCCACCAGAGTGAAGCATTTCTTCTCCTCCTCTGTCACCGGCCCCAGGGCGATGGTTCTGGTAATATCAGTCGTTCCCTCGTAATACTGTCCGCCGGAATCTACCAGGTAAAGTCCCCTTGGCTCCAGCTTCTTATTGGTTTCCGGAGTGGCGGAATAATGGCAGAGAGCCGCGTTCTCCCCATAGGCAGAGATCGTTCCAAAGCTCAGTCCCAGATTTCCCTCTGTGTCGAATCTCAGCTGATCCAGATGTCTCTGGACAGACATCTCGTCCATATCCAGCGTACCGATATTCTCCTTCATCCAGCGCAGATGACGGATCATGGCCACAGCGTCCTTGATGTGGGCCTTTCTCATATTCTCCATCTCCACAGGATTCTTCACTGCCTTGGCGGAGGCGGTAGGATTCATCTGATTTACAATTTCATTGCTCTCGTCCAGACTCTGGCAGACAGCGAAATTGACGCGGCTCTTCTCCAGCAGGATTCTCTCGTTGCGGAAGGTTTTGGCAAGCACATAGATGTCGTCGTAAGGCTTTACCTTTACGCCCAGCCCCTCCAGGTAAGCCTTTGTCTGGCTGTCCAGAGTCTTATCATTAATAAAGAGGAAGAATTTGTCCTCTGTCACCACTGCGTAGGAAAGCACCACCGGATTGCAGGGCACGTCGTTTCCGCGGATATTCAGCAGCCATACAATGTCGTCCAGCGTCGTTAAAATGTGGACCGTCGCCCTGTTTTTCTTCATGGCCTCTCGCAGATCGGCAATCTTGTCTTTTGCTGATTTTCCCGCATATTTAACGTCCAGAACCCACACCTTTTCTGCCGGAAGGCTGGGACGCTCCGTCCAGAGAGCGCCAATCAGATCCTCTCCGCTGGCAGCAGTCACATTCTTCTTCTGGAGACGGGCCAAAAGCTCCTCGCCAAATTCCTCGTTCACCACGCGGCCGTCAAAGCCCAGCACGCCGTTCTCCGGCATATTCTCTGCCAGGTACTCTTCTATTGTGGGAACTCCCTCCTGTCCCATCTTGAACAGCTTTACCTCGCTGCCCTGCAGCTGCTTTCCGGCCTGCACAAAATAGCGGCCGTCTGTCCAGAGTCCCGCTTCCTTCAGGGTAATCACCGCAGTTCCGGCGGATCCTGTAAAACCTGTAATAAACTTTCTACACTCAAAATGGCTTCCCACATACTCTGACTCATGAAAGTCTGAGGTGGGAACCAGATAAGCGTCGATTCCCCTTTCCTTCATCATCGCGCGGAGCGCCTGAATTCTCTCGTTCACTGTATCCATCTTAAAAACCTCCTTTATCCCTTACAGCAGGAAAATATTATGCTTTTCTGCCTCTGCCCGGATGCCGTCCGGCCAGATAGAGGACTGAACCTCTCCAATATGAGCTTTTCTCAAATAAAACATACAGATTCGTGACTGGCCGATACCGCCGCCTACTGTGCACGGCAGTTTTCCCTCCAGAAGTTCCTTCTGGAACGCCAGCTCTGCCCGCTCCTCACAGCCTGCTTTCTGTAACTGTTCTCTTAAAACTGCCTCATCCACACGGATACCCATGGAAGACAGCTCCAGCGCAATGTCAAGTACCGGATAGTACACGATAATGTCGCCGTTTAATTTCCAGTCATCGTAGTCCGGAGCGCGGCCGTCGTGCTTTTCTCCTGATTTCAGCTTATCTCCAATCTGCTCAATGAACACAGCCTTGTGAAGCTTCGCAATCTTGTACTCCCGTTCCTTGGGCGTACAGTCCGGATACATGTCTTCTAACTGCTGAGTAGTCACGAACTCGATGTGATCCGGCAGATATCTGCCTATGTATTCATACTCATAGGCCATATAGTCCTCCGTTACCTTGAGAGCCTTATATACGGCCTTTACAATCAGCTCCAGTGTCTCTCTGGTGCGTTCTTCCCTTGTGATAATCTTCTCCCAGTCCCACTGATCCACATAGAGGGAATGGATGTTATCCGTGTCCTCGTCTCTGCGGATCGCGCTCATGTCTGTGTAAAGGCCTTCGCCTGGCTGAAAGCCATACTGCTTCAGAGCCATTCTCTTCCACTTTGCCAGTGAATGAACAATCTCCGCCGGCCGGTCCTTCTGTTCTTTAATCCCAAAAGAAACCGGGCGTTCCACTCCGTTCAGGTTATCGTTCAGACCTGATTCCGGAAGCACAAACAGGGGCGCAGAAACTCGCGTCAGATTCAGCTGTTTGGCCAGCTCCCTCTGGAAAAAATCCTTAATAATTTTAATCGCCACCTGGGTTTCCCTGAGTCCGATGGCCGGTTCATAGTTTTCTGGTACAATCAAATGTTCCATGATGCAGTCCCCTTACGTCTTTTTCATTTTTTTTTCATTTCATTCATTGACAATTAATTATAGCACCTCTTGATTATTTTGGGAATATCCTACTTTCTTCTTTTTCAGGTATTTTCCCTGAATTTACAGAAAATTATCTGAGACGGCGTAAGAAAAAAATAAGGGAAAGGACTCTGAATTTTCACATTTTTGTGGTAGAGTGGAAAGGAAATAAAAGATTGGCGGCATAAAGCTGCGAAGTACAGGAGAATAGGAATGATTGACTCAAAAGACGATAAAGATAAGAAACAAGCAAAAACAGCGGCCGGAAACGGCATGGAGCGCACCGCGCCTCATGAGATCCGCCCTGCATCAGAGCGGGTATACTCCTCCGGACGCGGACGAAGCCGGAGGCGGCCTTCCTCCCCAGAGCCGTTGGAGGACGAGCGCTCTGCTTTCGCAGAAGATGACAGAGACGAGATAGATAAGCCTGTTTCTGCAAAACAGAAAAAAAAGAAGAAAAAGAGAAAAAAGAAACCGCTCTCCATTTCTCTCCCCTCTCTTCCTAAAATAAAGCTTCCCTCTGGCCTTTCTGTTCTGATCGCCAGATTTTCCCAGCTGGCCTGCTGTCTTCTGATGGTGAAAGCGGTATGGACTCCTCTGCTTCCTCTTATAAACGGAAGAGACGGTCTGGGTTCGGTGCGGATGGTCTTAACAGAGAGAAACTACAGCCTGGCCTGCTATCTGGCCCTCTCCGGATCCTATCTGGCCTTTACGGCTCTGTCGTCGCTCTGGATCCTGACAAAACGCCATTTTGCAAGCGGCGACCGGGTAATCAGCGCAGATATGGGGCGGGGCATAACGGCCTTTCTTCTTCTGGCTCTGGCCTTCTGGAGCGCGCCTGCAGTCATGGAAGCTCTGGCAGGACAGCCCCTTCTGCCCGGACCCAGCCGGTTCCTGGAGATTATGGTTCCGCTGTCAAAGCCTCTGTTTAAAACCTGCGTTCTGGGCCTTCTTCTGAGCCTGCTGCGAAGAATTTTAAAAAAATAGGGAGCGGCTTGCTCCCTCTATTCCTCCAGCAGTCCGCAGGCGATTCTGACCGCATCCTCTACGCAGCCCGGGCAGGTTCTCAGGACGCCCTTTCCTGTCAGCCCCTTCAGCTCCATGCAGCTGGTTGAGCCGTTTTTCTCAAGGAACTGCTCTCCCACCTGTCTGACTATGCTATAGGTAGACGCTTTCGTCGTAGGATTTTCCCTGCCCTGGCTGTTTCGAAAACCAAGAGCCGCCACAGCACCTGAAACGGCCCCGCAGGTTTCATGCATCTGCCCCATTCCAAGACCAAAGCCCTCCATCAGGCGAAAGCACAGATCCTCGTCCACTCCAACCTCTCCGCTTAAAGCGCAGGCTACAGCCTGAGCGCAGTTATAGCCGCTGCGGTGAAGCGCTGCAGCCTTCTCTGCCAGTTCTTCTACTCTTTCCTCTGTCATATAAATTCTCCTTCTGCAATCCATGGTTTGATTGAATCTCTTAAAACAAAAAGACAGGGAATCATGCTGCAACACAATTCTCTGTCCTCTGAAATCGGGGCAACAGGATTTGAACCTGCGACCTCTCGGCCCCCAGCCGAGCGCGCTACCAAGCTACGCCATACCCCGGTGCTCACTATTATAACACAAATTGCAAAAAATGGAAGCCCTATTTTTATTTTTTGAAAAAAATATTTTTTCATGAATATAGATGCTTTTATTTTTTCTTTTATTTCTATAGGAAAATCCTGAAAGATCCGTTATAATTGCAGAAACAGATTTTTTCACCGCGCATTGAGAAGGCTGCGCGGCTGATACGGTTAAAACGAACAGTATAAGGAGGACGCCCATGATCAGCTTTGATTTAGATATGACTCTCTTGGATCACAAAACCGGACAGATTACGCCCAGCGCCCTGAAGGCCGTGGAGCTGCTGCGTAAACGCCACAAGATTGTCCTGGCTACCGGAAGGGACATGGATAATTATTACAGCTGCAGGTACCGGGACATTCTGAAGCCGGATGGAATCGTACACATGAACGGAACCAAGGTAACGGCAGGCGATACTCTGCTCTATGAGCACACCTTTGATCCGGCGCTTTTAAAGGAACTGCTGGCCTACTGTGACGCTCAGGGCTTTGCCATAGGCGTAACCGTCAAAGATGACGATTTCTATATCCATCCTGAAGTGGTGGAAGAAAGCGATCGGCTTCACTGGGGTATTTCCGGCAGACGCTTTCGCGATCCCGGACAGCTTTTAAATATGAAGATACGGACTCTGGCATTTGTCGGAAACGAAAAACAGGCCGCTCAGATCGAACGGGATTTTCCAACTCTGCGCCTCCCTCTGTTTGCAGGGAAGCACGGCGCAGACGTCATCGAAAAGGGCCATTCCAAGGCGGATGGACTGCGGCTTTTAGCCGAGTATTTTGGGGAGGATCCCTCTTTAAAGGATACTGTGGCCTTTGGGGACAGCATGAATGACATAGAAATCATCCAGGCAGCCGGAACCGGCGTCGCCATGGGGAATGCAATCGAGGAGCTGAAAGCCTGTGCTGATTTTGTCACAGATTCCATTGAAAAAGACGGAATCTGGAAGGCCTGCTCCTGTCTGAAGCTGTTTTAAATTCTGTTCCCTGAACGCTGATTTCAAAATCTCCCGCGCCCTCAGGCCCCTGCGCGGGAGATCCGGGCTTCCTTCAAAATTTCTGCCAGCTTATCCGCGCTCACCTGCTGTTCTTCCATCATCTGAGCCAGGCGGCGCAGCTCCTCCTCTTTTTGCTGTTTCAGCAGTTCTTTTTCCCTCTGTCTCAGCTCCTTCAGCTGAGCTTCCTGGGAAGCAATTGTTTCTCTCAGCTCCTCCAGTTTTTCTCTGCTCGTTTTTCTTTTTCCTCTTGGCATATGCTCTGCCTCCTTTTTCCATAAGGCTCAAATAAAATCTGTTTTTTTCTGCCTGATGCGCCGCTGTATTTGGTACGTCAGGTTTCAGGCTTGTACATTATAATATATGCCAGAAAAGCGGCAAAAGAACAAAAATATAGTTTTTTCTGTCAGAGCAGCTCCGGATCCTGTGCCAGCCTTATGAACAGCTTCATGGATTCTGAAATATATTTCCCTTTTAAAAGGGCCAGGTGATTTTCATTTTTCAGAGAAATTCCCTTCAGAGAAAATGTGATCAGGCGGCCTTTTTCCAGCCATTCCTCTGCCAGTCTGTCCGGCAGAAACGTAATTCCCAGCCCCGCCTCCGCCGCATGAAGCAGCGTCTGCGAATTTACGCTCACCCATGAAGCGGAGAGCTTCAAATCCTGCTGGATCATGGCTCCGTCGAAAACGTCGCGAATCGCGCTTCCTTTTTCGCGAAGCAGCAGGCGCTCCTCTGAAAGAGCTCTGGGCGGAAGCGTCCATCCTGATTCTCCCCTCTCCCCCCGGTGAAAAAGTCTCTCTTTAAAATAGTCCGGCGCGCAGAGGGGAATCACCTGATAGGATGAAAATGAGATACTGTCAAACTTCTCCTGATAGGAGGCTCCCTCAATGAAAGCGATATCAATTTCATTCGCTTCCAGCCTCTGAGACGTTCTCCAGGCGCTGTCCACAGTCACCTCCACTGGAACGTCTGGGGCATGCTTTGAAAATCTGGAGATTATCCCGGGAAGCCAGAAATTCGCGATTGTAATGCTGGATCCCACCCTCAAAGCCGTCCTCTGCTCCAGATTCTCCATGCTTTTTTCCAGCTCCTCATAGGCCTCTAACACCCGGCAGCTTTTTTCGTAGAGCTGCCGCCCCATCTGATTCAAACGCAGTCTCCTGGACGCCCTGTCAAACAGCGGCGCACCTGCCCGATCCTCTAAATCTGCAATTACGTGGGACACTGCTGGCTGAGTCATAAACAGCCGCTTCGCCGCCCTGGTGATACTCTCCTCCTCGCACACGGCCTTAAAAACGGTCAGATGACGAATCGTCATAGCGTCCGTCCTCCTTTCTCTCTGCTTTTCTGTCTTTTGTTCATGCTTTTTTAGTTATTATAATAATAAAATTATATAATTTTACTTATATATTGGCAAGTTTTATAATAGCGTCAGCGCGCAAAGCCATCCTTTTTCCTGTGCCTGCGGCGCGTCATGCCTGAAAAAGGCATGCTGCAATACTGTAAAAGGAAGCACTGCTTATGAAAAAAACGACCCTCAGGCAGCTCGCCTGGCTGTTCTGCATTAACTTATTTATCAGCGCCTTTACCTTTGGGGGAGGCTATGTGGTGATACCGATGATCCGTAAATACTTTGTCCAGAAAAAGCATTTTCTCACGGAGGAGGAGGTCATGGAGCTGGCCGCTATTTCCCAGTCCTCGCCCGGTGCGATTGCCGTCAATCTCTCGTCTCTGGCGGGATACAAAACGGCTGGACTGCCCGGCGCTGTTGTCAGCTGTATCGCCTCCGTCCTGCCCGCCCTGATTATCCTATCTGTGATTTCCGCCTGGTATGAGTCTTTCTCGCAAAATGTTCTGGTAAATGCTGTTTTAAAGGGCATGGAAGCCGGAGCGGCGGCCCTGATCGCAGATTTAATTCTCGATATGGTGCAGGTAATCAAAAACGAAAAAAGCCGCCTTTTAACAGCGATGGTCCCGGCCGCCTTTGCTGCCAGCTTTTTTCTGAATCTTAATGTGGCCCTGATCCTCCTTGCCTGCTGCTGTGTCTGCGTGGGCGAGGTATGGTGTGCAGATAGAAAGAAAGGATGTTAAAAGCATGACTGTTATATTTGAACTGCTGCTGGAATTTCTGCAGATTGGCCTGTTCAGCATCGGCGGCGGTTACGCCGTTATTCCGCTGATTAAAGAGCACGCAGTCGATTTGAAGGGATGGCTGTCCATTCAGGAATTTACAGATATTATCACGATTTCCCAGATGACGCCTGGGCCGCTGGCCGTGAACACTTCTACCTTCGTAGGCCTGCAGACAGGCGGCCTGGCAGGAGCTGCCGCCGCTACGCTGGGATGCGTATTCTCCGGCTTTGTGATTTCTCTGATTCTATGCAGATGCTTTGAAAGGTACCGGCAGTCTGCCTATGGCCAGCAGATTCTGAAGGGCCTGAAGGCCGCTTCCATTGGCCTGATCCTCTCCGCCGCTATGACTATTTTCGTCATTGCCTTTGCATCCAATGGCTCAGAGCTGGCAGAAAGCACAGATCCCATTAAAAAGCTTGCCGAAACGGCGGCCAATCTGAACTGGACTGCCGTGGCTGTTTTTGCCGCGGCTCTGATTCTGATACGAAAAGTCCGTCTGAATCCTGTTCTCGTCCTGGCACTGTGCGGAATTGCCGGAGGAATCGCCTACCTATAGCAATGATTTCATCTGTCTCACGGCAATACTTTTTAAAAATATATCCGCTCCATGAACAGTGAACGTGCCGTCGAACATATGATAGGATTGTAAACCAATCAGGAAAGGGCAAAGAAACTATGAATTGCTATGATCAGCAGTATTCCGGCGTGAAGGAAAAAGAACCTCTTTCTTCCCGCTCTGTACGCAGTCAGATCGGAAATTCCTCTGCCAGGGACTGGCGGAACGCTAATGTTATGCCAGTCAGAGACAGCGTTTCCGGTCAGGAGTATCAAAATCAGAAGGAGACTGTTGTAGAACGCCAGGCCTTGTATGGACAATATGGAGAATGGGGATGGAGCTGTCCGAATCCAGGCTGCTCCCCTTCGTGGCAGAATCCAGCCGCAGATCCGGGCCAGACGGCCGCTCCCGGACGCCAGACAGCGGCGGAACCTGGTCCCGGGCCTGTCCTCAGGCCAGAGCCAGGAAACAATACAGATGAAAATCCTCCTGTTTCCGGATGTCCGGTTGACTTTTCCAACTACCCTGTGGGCATGGCCTATGTTCCTATGCAGCGGTGGGGAAAAACTTATGATTTAGACGCCGGATTTTCCAGAGGAACCATTTTCCCGGATCTGGATCTTCCATTCTTAGCAGGGAGGTGTATCTGATGTTTGGAACAATGACAAATAATGGAAGCAGAAATTCTTCTGCAGCTCCTGCGGAAAAAGAAGCGCTTATGCGCCAGATTGATCAGGCCAGCTTCGCAATGGATGACGTCCTCCTCTACCTGGATACTCATCCGACGGATCAGGAGGCATTAAATTACTATCATCATGCTGCCGGACTTCGCAGGGAAGCGATGGAGGCCTGGCAGACACAGTATGGTCCTCTTCTGGCTGACTCTGTCAAAAATATAGACCGCTGGACCTGGATGACAGAAAAGTGGCCATGGGAAGGGGAGGTGTAGCTTATGTGGAGATATGAAAAACGGCTTCAGTACCCGGTAAAAATCACTCAGCCAAACCCAAAGATTGCACAGTTTATTATGAGTCAGTATGGCGGGCCTGACGGAGAAATCGGCGCTTCCATGCGCTATCTTTCCCAGCGTTACACCATGCCCTACGCAGAGGGAAAGGGACTTCTGACCGATATTGGCACGGAGGAGCTGGCCCATATGGAGATTGTGGCCGCTATCGTCTGTCAGCTTACAAAAAACCTGACTCCGGATCAGATCGAGAAGTCTGGCTTCGGCCCCTACTACATCGATCATACCACAGGAATCTGGCCGCAGGCAGCCGGAGGCGTCCCCTTTAACGCCTGCGAATTCCAGGTAAAGGGCGACGCCATCACAGATTTAACGGAGGATCTTGCTGCGGAACAGAAAGCACGCTCTACCTATGACAACATCCTCCGTGTTGTAAAGGACCCTGACGTCTGCGATCCGATTCGATACTTACGGGAACGCGAAATCGTCCACTACCAAAGATTCGGTGAAGCCTTAAGAAATCTGCAGGATCATCTGGACAGGAAGAATTTTTATGCCTTTAATCCTGAATTTGATCGTGTGAAATAGCCATAGCGCTCCCACCTTATAAAAATCCCTGAAATCTCTCGTTTACAGCTGTAACGAGTACGAAAAAGAAAGCTTTTCTGGCTGAATTCAGAAAAACTTTCTTTTTCTTCAGGGTCCCCTTCCCCTCTCCTTCTGCACTCTTCTTTTATTTTTCCAGCAGCTCTTCTGCCGAATGATTCAGAATATCCGCCAGCTTTTCTACTGTCTCTCTGTCTGCTCCCTCCAGCACAATTTCCTTTCCTTCACGATACAGGTCCGCAAACATGCTGATCTGACGAACAGGCCCAATAAATCCTGACCTGACTTCTTCTGCCGTATGGACACTGCGGCACTGGGTTCTGCACGACCAGGTTCCATTCTCCAGCTGAACAATGGCATCTGTTTGAAACATAATTCCTCCTGTAAAATCTCCGCATTTTTTCGGAACCTATTGTCCCGATGTACATACCATATATTATAAATAATAATTAATCAAGGAGATTTTTATATGTGTTGTTTTAGAAGATATAATAACTGTGGATGTCAGAGAAGATGCTGCCGGTGCTATACAACCTGCTATGACGATGCCAATGCCTCTGGTTCCTGCTGTGGAAATACTGCCTCTAACTCCTGCTGCTCCTCCGGAAACGCCAGCTATCGAAACGGTTACAACGACGGCTATGCCGCCGGCTGCCAGGCAGGCTATCAGAACGGCTATGAAGCTGGAATTGCAAACTGCATTATGCCTCTGAATGGAAGCGGATCCTCCACCGGATGCGGATGCAGCTCATAGCCCTCTGTCCAGGCGGCCGAGTCCTCCGGCGCCCTTTCAGCCGCCAGGCAGAACCGCTGCAGGAATCTATCCTGCAGCGGCTTCCGCCGTCTCTGCGCTCCCGATCCTATTCATAAATTACTTACGTTCTGTTCAAATATTGTTTACAATTTCTCCAAATTCGGTACACAAACTCTGTCTATACTAATAACCATAGAAACCAAATACTTCTCGAGAGAGACAGTAATATTTTTTTCATAATAAGCCGGGCAGATATCTGTCCGGCTCCTCCTCTTTTCCCGCTCTTTTTCAGGTTATGAACCCATTGTTTTCCGTCTTTTCTTTATTTTTTGTTAATCTTATCTCTTTTATTTTTATTCTATCTTAATTTTATCTTTATCTTATCTTTATTTTATCCTGCCCTTTTGCTATAATAGCCATATGATCAGCCTCAGGAGCGCTCTGTCTGGCACGTCGGGCATTTCTGGCGTCCTGGGGATATTAAAGTACAGAAGCTAAACTGTCGGAATGGAGTAACTGTTTTATGAAAATTATTATTATTGGCTGCGGAAAGGTTGGGCGCGCCCTGACAGAGCAGCTGGTTTCTGAAAACCATAACATCACTGTTATTGACACGAATCTCAAAAAGATTCAGACTATTACAGAGGATTTAGACGTAATGGGAATCAGCGGAAACGGAGCAGGCATCACAACTCTTTTGGAAGCCGGGATTGCGCAGGCTGACATTCTTATCTCTGTCACCGGTTCCGATGAACTGAATCTGCTCTGCTGTCTGATTGCCAGAAAGGCTGGACGCTGCCAGACTGTCGCCAGAGTCAGAAATCCCATGTACAGCCAGGAGATTGATTTTATTAAAGCCCAAATGGGTGTTTCCATGATCATTAATCCGGAGCTGACTACTGCGCGGGAAATTGAAAAGCTGCTGCGTTTCCCTGCCGCCAGCAAAATCGACACATTTGCAAACGGCAGAATTTATCTTGTAAAGATGAAGGTAGACAGCCAGATTCCCCTTGACGGCGTTCCGGTTATGGAACTCCCCTCACGATCCGGCAGCGACGTTCTCGTGTGCGCTGTGGAGCGGAATGATACGGTCTATATTCCCGATGGAAATTTCATCCTGTGCAAAGATGACGCTATCTCTTTTGTAGCGTCAAAAGAGCAGGTACACCGCTTTTTTAAGCATTTTTATATCCATTCCTTTCGCTTCGCTCAGGCACAAAACGTTATGAAAATGTTTTCCTGAGCTTATTTTTTCTTTATAATTCTTCTTATAGGGAACTCGGTATACTACAAATCACGGGGAGGTGAGTGGGCTGTCCGGCTTGC
>ERZ894232.657-NODE-657-length-43259-cov-56.587214_pt1 | contig 43259 bp, 33 predicted proteins | sample MGYA00380296_ERZ894232 | MGnify/ENA primary metagenome ERZ894232 (study PRJEB32331, sample SAMN06328433) | human gut metagenome | biome: human gut microbiome; feature: stool | host: Homo sapiens | collected 2014-08-14 ...
TATTCCAAAACGGAATAAACTTCAAAATATTATAGTGCTAACTCCCAAAGACGGGCAGGCTCTGCGGCTGGATGGGTTTTCTCCTCCTTCTTCCTATTAAAAAGAAAATTTTCTCATCATCTGCTTGACATCTTGACAAGGCCATGATATTATGAAAAATGCACTATTGTGGTGTCGTGCGCCTATAGCTATATTTGAAACCTCATCGGGAAGCGTGCGAAACCCGCCATTAAACATAGAAAGAAAACAGGGGTGAAACGTCGAATGGAGAAAAGCAGAATGCGTCCGGCCAAAGCCGGTAAAGGTATCAGAATGAGCTTCTCTAGGCAGAAGGAAGTTCTGGAAATGCCAAACTTAATTGAAATTCAGAAAAACTCTTACCAGTGGTTCCTCGACGAGGGCTTACATGAAGTGTTTGATGATATTTCCCCGATCGCGGACTTTGCGGGCCATTTAAGTCTGGAATTTGTAGATTTTACGCTTTGTAAAGATGACATTAAATATACAATCGAAGAATGCAAGGAACGCGACGCGACTTACGCTGCGCCTTTAAAGGTGAAGGTAAGGCTTTGCAACAAGGACAAAGACGAGATTAACGAGCATGAGATTTTCATGGGTGATCTGCCGCTTATGACAGACACGGGCTCCTTCGTGATCAACGGAGCGGAGCGTGTTATCGTCAGCCAGTTAGTACGTTCCCCTGGTATTTACTATGGTATTGGACATGACAAGATCGGAACGGAGTTATACAGCTGTACGGTAATTCCGAACCGCGGCGCATGGCTGGAGTACGAGACAGATTCCAATGATATTTTCTACGTTCGTGTGGACAGAACCAGAAAGGTTCCCGTTACAGTCCTGATCCGTGCCTTAGGATACGGAACAAACGCAGAGATCATTGACCTGTTTGGCGATGAGTTAAAGCTTGAGAAGAGCTTTGAGAAGGATACGTCTGACAACTATCAGGACGGCCTTCTGGAATTATATAAGAAAATCCGTCCAGGCGAGCCGCTGTCTGTAGACAGCGCCGAGAGCCTTTTAAACAGCATGTTCTTCGATCCGAGAAGATATGACCTGGCTAAGGTAGGACGTTATAAATTTAATAAGAAGCTTCACTTTAAGAACCGTATTGCCGGACACACGCTGGCTGAGGACGTAATTGACATGTCCACAGGCGAGATCCTGGCTGAGAAGGGAACGGTTGTAGATAAGAAGAAGGCAGAGGAGATTCAGAACGCAGGCGTTCCGTTCGTATGGATTGCAGGCGAGAAGAAGAACCACAAGGTTCTCTCCAACATGATGGTGGATCTGGCTTCCTACGTTTCCTTTGACCCGGAGGAGATCGGGGTGACAGAGTTAGTATTCTACCCTGTTCTTCAGAATATTCTGGCAGAAAATGACGGAGCGGACGAGGAGACCTTAAAGGACGCCATCCGCAGAAATATCCACGAGCTGATTCCGAAGCATATCACAAAGGAAGATATTATTGCTTCCATTAACTACAACATGCACCTGGAAGGCGGAATCGGAACCCCGGATGATATCGACCACCTGGGCAACAGACGTATCCGCGCCGTGGGAGAGCTCTTACAGAACCAGTACCGTATCGGTCTTTCCAGAATGGAGAGAGTGGTTCGCGAGAGAATGACGACACAGGATATGGAGAGCATTTCTCCTCAGTCCTTAATCAATATCAAGCCAGTGACGGCTGCAGTGAAGGAGTTCTTCGGAAGCTCCCAGCTGTCTCAGTTCATGGATCAGAACAACCCGCTGTCCGAGCTGACTCACAAGAGACGTCTGTCTGCATTAGGACCTGGCGGTCTTTCCAGAGACCGCGCCGGATTCGAGGTGCGAGACGTTCACTATACCCACTATGGACGTATGTGCCCGATTGAGACGCCTGAGGGACCGAACATCGGTCTGATCAACTCCCTGGCTACCTACGCAAGGGTAAACCAGTACGGCTTTATCGAGGCTCCGTACCGCGTGGTGGACAAGACGGATCCGATGAATCCGGTGGTAACAGACGAGGTTGTTTACCTGACGGCTGACGAGGAGGATAACTTCGTAGTTGCACAGGCCAACGAGCCGTTAGACGAGGACGGACATTTCGTTCATAATAACGTATCCGGACGTTTCCGCGAGGAGACATCCGAGTTCCAGAAAAAGAGAATCGACCTAATGGACGTTTCCCCGAAGATGGTGTTCTCCGTGGCTACATCCATGATTCCATTCCTGCAGAACGACGATGCGAACCGCGCCCTGATGGGATCCAACATGCAGCGTCAGGCCGTGCCGCTTCTGACTACAGAGGCCCCGGCAGTAGGTACAGGTATTGAAGGCAAGGCTGCCGTAGACTCCGGTGTCTGCGTGCTGGCTAAGAATGCCGGTGTGGTAGAGCGCTCCGCTTCCAACGAGATCATTGTAAAACGTGACTCAGACGGACAGAAGGACGTATACCGCTTAACCAAGTTTACACGAAGCAACCAGTCCAACTGCTACAACCAGAAGCCAATCGTTTACAAGGGAGACCATGTAGAGGCAGGCGAGGTGATTGCAGACGGCGCTTCCACCTGCAACGGCGAGATCGCTCTTGGAAAGAACCCGTTAATCGGATTTATGACCTGGGAGGGTTATAACTACGAGGACGCCGTTCTGTTGAGCGAGAGACTGGTTCAGGAAGACGTATATACATCCGTTCATATCGAGGAGTACGAGGCAGAGGCCCGCGACACCAAGTTAGGACCGGAGGAGATCACAAGAGACGTTCCCGGCGTTGGCGAGGATGCGTTAAAGGATCTGGACGAGAGAGGAATCATCCGTATCGGAGCTGAGGTCCGTGCCGGAGATATTCTGGTAGGAAAGGTTACTCCGAAGGGAGAGACAGAGCTGACGGCAGAGGAGAGACTTCTGCGCGCTATCTTCGGCGAGAAGGCCAGAGAGGTCCGCGATACTTCCCTTAAGGTTCCCCACGGCGCTTACGGAATCATTGTGGACGCCAAGGTGTTCACAAGGGAGAACGGCGACGAGTTAAGCCCAGGCGTAAACGAGACAGTCCGCATTTACATTGCCCAGAAGAGAAAGATCTCTGTCGGCGATAAGATGGCCGGACGTCACGGAAACAAGGGTGTCGTTTCCCGCGTGCTTCCTGTTGAGGATATGCCGTTCCTGCCCAACGGACGTCCGCTGGATATCGTATTAAACCCGCTGGGCGTGCCTTCACGTATGAACATCGGACAGGTCCTGGAGATCCACTTAAGCCTTGCGGCCAAGGCCCTCGGATTTAATGTGTCCACTCCGATTTTCGACGGCGCAAACGAGACGGATATCGCAGATACCCTTGAGCTGGCCAACGATTATGTAAACAGCACTTGGGAAGAGTTTGAAGAGAAATACAAAGACAAGGTTGATGAGAAGGTAATGGAGTACCTGGGAACCCACTTAGAGCACAGAAAGCTCTGGAAGGGCGTTCCGTTAAGCCGTGACGGCAAGGTCCGCCTGCGCGACGGACGTACCGGCGAGTACTTCGACAGCCCGGTAACCATCGGACACATGCATTACTTAAAGCTTCATCACCTGGTTGACGATAAGATCCACGCCCGTTCTACCGGACCATACTCCCTGGTTACACAGCAGCCTCTGGGAGGAAAGGCACAGTTCGGCGGACAGCGTTTCGGAGAGATGGAGGTTTGGGCTCTGGAGGCGTACGGCGCGTCCTACACCTTACAGGAGATCCTTACCGTTAAGTCTGACGATGTGGTTGGCCGTGTGAAGACATACGAGGCCATTATCAAGGGCGAAAATATTCCTGAGCCGGGCATTCCGGAGTCCTTCAAGGTACTCTTAAAAGAGCTTCAGTCCTTAGGCCTGGATGTGAGAGTGCTTCAGGAGGACGGCTCTGAGGTAGAGCTTACTGAAAATATCGATTACGGCGATACTGATATCCGTTCCATCCTTGAGGGAGACAGCAGAGAATATTCTCAGAACGAGTCCTTCGAGAAGATGGGATATCAGAAGCAGGAATTCAAAGAGGACGGAGAGCTGACTTCTGTGGAATCCGAAAGCTTTTCAGACGACTACACGGATGACTATGAAAACGATCAGGATGACTCATATTCTGACGACGAAGAATAATAGAAGGGAGTACCGCTCATGCCAGAGACAAATGAAACTTATCAGCCATTGACATTTGATGCAATCAAGATCGGTTTGGCTTCTCCTGAGAAAATCTTAGAGTGGTCCCACGGCGAGGTTAAAAAGCCGGAGACGATCAACTACAGAACCTTAAAGCCTGAGAAGGACGGTCTGTTCTGTGAGAGGATTTTCGGACCGAGCAAGGACTGGGAGTGCCATTGCGGTAAATATAAAAAGATCAGATACAAGGGTGTTATCTGCGACAGATGCGGCGTTGAGGTTACGAAAGCCAGCGTCCGCAGGGAGCGTGTCGGCCACATTGCGCTGGCCGCCCCGGTCTCCCATATCTGGTACTTCAAGGGCATCCCAAGCCGTATGGGATTAATCCTTGACATTTCCCCGAGAACATTGGAGAAGGTGTTATACTTCGCCTCCTACATTGTGCTGGATCCGGGAAAAACAAGCCTGCAGTTCAAGCAGGTGCTCTCTGAGAAGGAGTACCGCGACGCAGTGGAAAACTTCGGCTACGGCAGCTTCCGCGTAGGAATGGGAGCCGAGGCTGTTCAGGAGCTTTTAAAGGGCATTGACCTGGAGAAGGACTCCGAGGACTTAAGAAAGCAGTTAAAAGACGCCACAGGCCAGAAGAGAGCCAGAATCATTAAGAGACTGGAGGTTGTAGAGGCCTTCAGAAATTCCGGAAACAAGCCGGAGTGGATGATCATGACTGTGATTCCGGTCATTCCGCCGGATATCCGTCCTATGGTGCAGTTAGACGGAGGCCGTTTCGCCACCTCTGACTTAAACGATTTATACAGAAGAATTATCAACAGAAACAACCGTCTGGCCAGACTTCTGGAGCTGGGCGCGCCTGATATTATCGTGAGAAACGAGAAGAGAATGCTTCAGGAGGCTGTGGACGCCCTTATCGACAACGGCCGCCGCGGACGTCCTGTGACAGGACCTGGAAACAGAGCCCTCAAGTCTCTCTCCGATATGTTAAAGGGTAAGCAGGGACGTTTCCGCCAGAACCTTCTCGGAAAGCGAGTTGACTACTCCGGACGTTCCGTTATCGTCGTTGGACCGGAGCTGAAGATTTACCAGTGCGGTCTGCCCAAGGAGATGGCGATTGAGCTGTTCAAGCCGTTCGTTATGAAGGAGCTGGTTGCCAAGCAGTACGCTCCGAATATTAAGAATGCCAAGAAGATGGTAGAGCGTCTCCAGCCGGCTGTGTGGGATGTGTTAGAGGATGTTATTAAAGAGCATCCGGTTATGTTAAACCGCGCCCCTACACTGCACAGACTGGGAATTCAGGCCTTTGAGCCGATCCTGGTAGAGGGTAAGGCGATTAAGCTTCATCCTCTCGTATGTACCGCCTTTAACGCGGACTTCGACGGAGACCAGATGGCCGTTCACCTTCCTCTTTCCGTAGAGGCTCAGGCAGAGTGCCGTTTCCTCTTACTGTCTCCGAACAACCTGTTAAAGCCTTCCGACGGAGGCCCTGTGGCCGTTCCTTCCCAGGATATGGTCCTTGGTATCTACTACCTGACCCAGGAGAGACCTGGCGTGAAGGGCGAGGGCATGGCGTTCAAGAGCGTGAACGAGGCAATCCTGGCCTACGAGAACAAGGAGGTAACGCTCCACTCCAAGGTTAAGGTGAGAATGACAAGACAGATGCCGGACGGAACGGAGAAGACCGGTATTGTAGAGTCTACCGTTGGGCGCTTCATTTTCAATGAGATTATCCCGCAGGATCTGGGATTTGTGGACAGAAGCATCGAGGGCAACGAGCTGAAGCTGGAGGTTGACTTCCATGTGGGCAAGAAGCAGTTAAAGCAGATCCTTGAGAAGGTTATTAATACGCACGGAGCTACCCAGACAGCGATTACCCTGGACGACATTAAGGCCATTGGCTACAAGTACTCTACAAGAGCCGCTATGACCGTATCTGTCTCCGATATGACAGTGCCGGCCAGCAAGCCGAAGCTGATCGCAGACGCTCAGGCTACCGTTGACACTATTGCAAAGAACTTCCGCCGCGGTCTTATTACCGAGGAGGAGAGATATAAAGAGGTTATTGAGACCTGGAAGGCAACTGACGACCAGCTGACTCATGACCTGCTGACAGGACTTGACGCATACAACAACATCTTCATGATGGCTGACTCCGGAGCCCGTGGTTCCGATAAGCAGATCAAGCAGCTGGCTGGTATGCGAGGCCTGATGGCAGATACGACAGGACACACCATCGAGCTTCCTATCAAGTCCAACTTCCGTGAAGGTCTTGACGTACTGGAGTACTTCATCTCCGCTCACGGCGCCCGTAAGGGACTTTCCGATACGGCTCTGCGTACAGCCGACTCCGGATACCTGACAAGACGTCTGGTTGACGTTTCCCAGGATCTGATTGTCCGCGAGGATGACTGCTGCGCAAGCAGAGGCGAGATTCCGTATATGGAGATCAAGGGCTTTACAGACGGACAGGAGACTATCGAGAGCCTGCAGGAGCGTATCACAGGACGCTTCATTGCCGAGGATATCGTGGATCCTGACACAGGCGAGATTGTTATCAAGGCAAACCATATGTGTACTCCGAAGCGTGCGGCTGCCGTTATGAAGGTACTGGATAAGCTGGGCAGAAACACTGTCAAGATCCGTACTGTATTAACATGTAAGTCTCACATCGGTGTGTGCGCGAAGTGTTACGGCGCCAACATGGCTACCGGCCAGGCCGTACAGGTAGGCGAGGCAGTCGGAATTATCGCCGCTCAGTCCATCGGTGAGCCTGGTACACAGCTGACCATGCGTACCTTCCATACAGGCGGCGTGGCCGGTGGAGATATCACACAGGGTCTTCCCCGTGTCGAGGAGCTTTTCGAGGCCCGTAAGCCGAAGGGACTTGCGATTATCGCAGAGTTCGGCGGCGTGGCTACCATTAAGGATACAAAGAAGAAGCGCGAGATCATTATCACAGATAATGAGACAGGCAATTCCAAGACCTACCTGATTCCTTACGGTTCCCGTATTAAGATTCAGGACGGCGCAGTCTTAGAGGCTGGAGACGAGCTGACAGAAGGTAGTGTAAATCCGCACGACATCTTAAAGATTAAGGGCGTCCGTGCAGTACAGGATTACATGATCCAGGAGGTTCAGCGAGTTTACCGCTTACAGGGTGTAGAGATCAACGATAAGCATATCGAGATGATCGTGCGCCAGATGTTGAAGAAGATTAAGATCGAGGAGAGCGGAGATTCCGACGTGCTTCCAGGAACATCCATGGACGTTCTGGATTTCAACGATATGAACGACGCTTTAATCGCAGAGGGCAAGGAACCGGCAGTCGGCCGTCAGGTTATGCTGGGTATCACCAAGGCTTCGCTGGCAACCGATTCCTTCTTATCAGCTGCTTCCTTCCAGGAAACCACAAAGGTTCTGACAGAGGCAGCTATCAACGGCAAGGTAGATAACCTGATCGGTCTGAAGGAGAACGTAATCATCGGTAAGCTGATTCCAGCCGGAACAGGTATGAAGAGATACCGCACCATCAAGCTCAGCACAGACGGTGAGGAGCAGGTGAACGAGTCCGTTGAGGATGAGGAGATTCTGGAGCATGAGTATCCGGAAAGCGGAGAGTTAGACGAGGCAGAGCAGATTGTTCTGAACGAGGACGACTTAAGCGAGGAATAAGATGAAATAGTCCTGATTTGAAAGTTGGGATGAAACAATAAAAACAAAAACGGGAAGCGTTCCGCACCCCACAGGGGCTGGCAGAAAGCTTCCCGTTTTTTGCGAAAACCCTTCACTAGATGCGCAAGGAAAAATTTTCGGTGACTTCAAGTGGAACAAGAAAATTTTTCCTTGCGCATCCGTTTTCGGTGACTTTAAGTGGAACAAGAAAATTTTTCCCTGCGCATCTTCTTTTCATTTCATCCCTGCTGATTTTATAAGACTTTAATCCAGGTCTGCGAACAGCGGAGTGGAGAGATACCGCTCTCCTGTGTCAGGGAGAAGGACTACGATAGTTTTACCCTCATTTTCCGGGCGTTTGGCCAGCTCTGCGGCCGCCCAGGCGGCTGCGCCGGAGGAAATGCCCACCAGAATGCCTTCTTTTCGTCCAATCATCCTTCCGGCGGCGTAGGCGTCCTCATTGGAAACCTGGATTACCTCGTCGTAAACGGAGGTGTCAAGGACAGCGGGAACGAAGCCTGCCCCGATTCCCTGGATTCCGTGGGGGCCTGGCTGGCCGCCGGAAAGAACGGGAGAGGAGGCTGGCTCCACCGCCACGATTTTAACCTCCGGTTTTTTGGACTTCAGATAGGTTCCCACTCCTGTGACAGTTCCGCCGGTTCCGGCTCCGGCTACAAAAATATCTACCTCTCCGTCTGTATCGCGGTAGATTTCAGGGCCTGTCGTGGCGATGTGAGCCGCCGGATTAGCCGGATTCGTGAACTGGCCTGCAAGGATGCTTCCCGGAATCTGGGCCGCCAGCTCCTCCGCCTTCTCAATAGCTCCGGCCATGCCCATGGAGCCGTCGGAGAGCACCAGCTCCGCTCCGTAGGCCTTCATCAGAAGGCGGCGTTCCATGGACATGGTCTCCGGCATGACGATAATGGCTCTGAGACCTCTGGCAGCCGCTACAGAAGCCAGACCGATGCCGGTATTTCCGGAGGTAGGCTCAATGATCACAGTATCTTTGGTAAGCTTTCCCTTGGCTGCCGCGTCGTCTAACATGGCCTTGGCTACGCGATCCTTTACAGAGCCGGCGGGATTGAAAAATTCCAGCTTGGCTAGCAGCCGGGCTTTCAGATTCAGCTCCCGTTCCAGGCCGGTCAGCTCCAGAAGAGGCGTGTTTCCGATTAACTGTTCTGCAGATGTATAAATGTTTGCCATAATTGCGTCTCCTTTTCCTGTTTTACTCAGTTGGCAGAATTATAGGGCTTTTTGGCCGTATTGTCAATATGCAGGAAGCAGAAGTTAAGTTCGCATTTCAGGCAAGATTTTCGTAAGAAAATAGATCATGCGTTTCACACTGGATTATGCTAGAATGAAAAGCAGGATCATAAAAAATACGAACAGAATACATAAAAGAAGCCGAAAACAGAATAGCGGCAGGAGGAATAGAAGGATGAGAAAACAAAATTTTATTTACGGTGCAGTCTGCGTGATGGCGGCTGCAGGAACGCTCTGTCTGGCGCCGGGGATTTTAAACGGTATGGGAAAGGGGGAAAACCCGATTTCCTCCAAGACTGTCCAGACGGCGGACGCGCTGACCTCGGAAACCAGGGAACAGGTGGAGACGACGATGGCCAATACCTATGAGAGCCTTGGAATGAAGAAGGTTTCAGATATTGTGGTTGTGACGGCGGATGCGCTCCGCTACCGAAGCGCTCCGGATACCTCGGCAGACAATGTGAAGGGGACGATTCCAGGAGGAACCAGGCTGGAACGGCTTTACGAGGGAAACGGCTGGAGCGTGGTAAAGACAGGGGGAGGGGAATACTATGTTTCTTCTTCCTATGTAAAAAAGGCTGACGGTTCCCAGAATCAGGCAGATACCCAGAGCCAGAACGCGTTGGAAAATAAGAAGGAATCCCAGGCTCAGACGAAAGAGAGCGCTGGCGGCCCGGGCGGATCTGCCAGCTCAGAGGGAGGAGAGACTCCAGCTGTGCAGGAGATTGGCCTGGACGGAAGTCTGCCCTATGCCGGATTTTCAAAAATCAACAGCGGAAAGGCTGTGCTTTATAAAAGCACGGCGCAGAACAGGAAAAATAAGACCATTGCAGTCAATGCAGGCCACGGCACAAGCGGAGGCAGCAGTGTGAAAACCCAGTGCCATCCAGACGGAAGCCCCAAGGTAACAGGGGGAACTACCGCCCCCGGAGCTGTTATGGCTGTGGCTGTCTCCGGCGGCATGACTTTTGCAGACGGTACGGCGGAGGCCAGGGTGACTCTCCAGATGGCGAAGATTCTGAAGGATCGTCTGCTGGCGGAGGGTTACGACGTGCTGATGCTCAGAGACGGGGACGACGTGCAGCTGGATAATGTCGCCAGGTCTGTTCTCGCCAACCGCTATGCAGACTGTCACATTTCCCTTCACTGGGATTCCACGTCAAATGATAAGGGATGTTTTTATATGAGCGTTCCAAACAATGCCTCCTACCGCGCCATGGAGCCGGTAGCTTCCCACTGGCAGGATCACAACCGCCTGGGCGAAGCTTTAGTGGGAGGTCTGCGGGACGCAGGAAATAAGATTTTTTCCGGCGGATCCATGGAAATGGATCTGACTCAGACTTCCTATTCTACCGTGCCCAGCGTGGATATTGAGCTGGGAGACAAGGGATCCAGCCATTCGGACGCCGTTTTAAACCAGCTGGCCGACGGCCTGGTTATGGGAGTCAACCGCTTTTTCGGCCAGTAGAGCAGGCACATACATATAGAATGCGCGCCTTCATTGTCCTGTGCTGTCCCATTCTCCCATAAACAGGGGGGCTGAGAGGCAGGAAGAAAAAATGCAGTTCATATTTCACACGCCTCGTACATACCTTAGAAATAGCTAAAATGACGAGCAGGTATGGAGGGGTGGAGTTGAACGACAGGAATACAGAAGTTCTGGAACAGTATGATATGGAAATTTTCTCCGTCAGGAGAGGGCGCGGATCCTGGATTTGCGAGACAGACAAGGGACTCAGGCTCCTTCGGGAGTATAAGGGAACCACAAAGCGGCTGGAGTTTGAGGAGGAGGTGCTGAACGTCCTTCAGAACAGCGGGATTTCCAGGGTGGATCAATATGTGAGAAATAAGGAAGGGGAGCTTCAGTCTGCCGCTCCGGACGGCCTCAGATACATTGTGAAGGAATGGTTTTCTGAGGACGAGTGCGACATCAGGGACGAGAACGAGGTGGTGAAAGCCGCTGGGCAGATTGCAAAGCTGCACCGGATTCTGAGAGGCATCCAGCTGAAAGAGGAGTGGAATCTGGGCTCGATTCTGGCAGAGCCGATGGAGGCGGAATTCAGGCGCCATAACAGAGAGCTTCGGAAAGCCAGGGCCTTTATCAGCAGAAAACGTGGAAAATCAGACTTTGAGCTCTGCGTGATTGGCAATTTCGCGCCGTTTTTGGAGCAGGCGCTGGAGGCCCAGAGAGGTCTTGAGCAGATGGCGGAAGAAGGAAAAGAACCGCCTCATTATCTCTGCCACGGCGAGCTGAACCAGCACCATATTTTAATGGGGGGAAAGGAAGCGGCCATTATAGAGTTCAACCGGATGCACCTGGGCGTCCAGGCGGCGGATCTGTACCATTTTATCAGAAAGGTGATGGAGAAGCACAGCTGGAATCCTACTCTGGGCATGCGGCTTCTGGAGGCCTACGACCGGGTGCTTCCTATGGGGGCAAAGGAGAGAGAATATCTCTACTATCTGTTCCTGTATCCTGAAAAATACTGGAAGCAGCTGAATTTCTACTACAATGCCAATAAGGCCTGGATTCCGGCCAGAAATGTGGAGAAGCTCCGGAGCCTGGAGGAGCAGCAGGAGGTGAGAAACCGGTTCCTGGGGATGATTCGAGGCTCATGACAGAACAGGAAATCACTTCTGCTTTATTTTTCCGCCGGAATATACTATAATTTAGGAGAAATAAGTGTTTTAAGCAATACGACGGCTGAACAGGGCCGCAATACAGAAATGGCGCAGGAGGAATTTTAGAATGAAAGATTACAAAGCGATCTATGAGGAATGGCTGTCCAATCCTTACTTTGACCAGGAGACGAAGGAGGAGCTCAGAGCCATCCGCGCAGACGAGAAGGAGATCAAAGAGCGTTTTTACATGGATCTGGAGTTTGGAACAGCAGGCCTTCGAGGCGTCATCGGCGCTGGAATTAACCGTATGAATATCTATACCGTAAGGCGCGCGACTCAGGGCCTGGCCGATTATATTTTAGAGCAGGGCGGGGCTGAGAGAGGCGTTGCCATTGCCTACGATTCCCGCCGTATGTCCCCGGAGTTTTCCGATGAGGCGGCCCGCACTCTGGCGGCCAACGGAATCAAGGCGTACCGCTTTGAATCTCTGCGTCCTACGCCGGAGCTGTCCTTTGCAGTGCGGGAGCTGGGCTGTATCGCCGGAATCAATATTACGGCCAGCCACAATCCGCCGGAGTACAACGGCTACAAGGTATACTGGGAGGACGGCGCCCAGTTTACTCCGCCCCACGATAAGGGAGTGACGGAGAAGGTTATGGCAATCACAGATCTCTCCGCTGTCAGGACTATGAGCCGGGAGGAGGCTGAGGCCAGCGGCCTGTATGTAACCATCGGAGCTGAGATTGACGACAAGTACATTGCCCAGGTGAAGGCCCAGGTAGTGAACCAGGCGGCGATTGACAGAATGCAGGATCAGATTTCTATTGTCTACACTCCTCTTCACGGCACAGGAAATATTCCAGCCCGCCGCGTTATGAAGGAGCTGGGCTTTGAGCATGTGTACGTTGTGCCGGAGCAGGAGCTGCCGGACGGCAATTTCCCGACTGTAAGCTATCCCAATCCGGAGGCAGAGGAGGCCTTTGAGCTGGGGCTTAAGCTGGCGAAGGAGAAGAATGCGGATCTGGTACTGGCGACAGATCCGGACGCAGATCGTCTGGGCGTCTATGTAAAGGACGATAAATCCGGCGAGTATATTCCGCTGACAGGAAACATGTCGGGAGCTCTGCTCTGTGACTATGTGCTGAGCCAGAAGCAGGCAAACGGCCAGCTTCCAAAGGACGGGCAGGTGGTAAAATCCATCGTTACTACCAATCTGGTAGACGCAGTAGCTGCTCATTACGGCGCAGAGCTGATAGAGGTTCTGACTGGCTTTAAGTGGATTGGAAAACAGATTTTAAAGAATGAGCAGGAAGGAAAGGGAACCTATCTGTTCGGCATGGAGGAGAGCTATGGCTGTCTGATTGGAAGCTATGCCAGAGATAAAGACGCCATTTCCGCCACAGCAGCTCTCTGCGAGGCGGCTGCTTACTACAAGGAAAAAGGCATGACTCTGTGGGATGCCATGATTGCCATGTACGAGAAATACGGCTACTATAAGGACGCCGTTCAGGCCATCAGCTTAAAGGGTATCGAGGGACTGGAGAAGATTCAGAAGATCATGGAGTATTTCAGAAATAACACTCCGGCTGAATTTGCAGGAAGCAAGGTTCTCTCTGTGAGAGATTACAAGGCAGATACCATCCGCGACATGGCTTCCGGAGAGGTAAAGCCTACCGGTCTTCCGTCCTCCAACGTGCTCTACTATGACCTGGAGGATCTGGCATGGCTGTGCGTGCGCCCGTCCGGAACAGAGCCCAAGATCAAGTTCTATTACGGCGTAAAGGGAACCTCCCTGGCAGACGCAGACGAGAAGTCCGAGAAACTGGGACAGGCTGTTCAGAAGCTGGTTGAGCCGATGCTGTAAAAAGGAAAATAGAACGAGGAAAACTTTTCGGTGACTTTAAGCGGAACAAGAAAAGTTTTCCTCGTGTATCTTTTACAACTGATATTTTTTGATTTTTCGATACAGGGTAGAGCGGCTGATGCCAAGTTCCTTTGCAGCTTGGATTTTGCCCTGTTCCGAAAGACCATATTTTTGAAGCATTTCTTTTAACAATTCTTTTTCATTTACAGAATTGCTCTGTTTTTCAGAATTCCCCCAGTCTCTGATCAGACCTGGAAGATGTTTAAGCTGAAGCCGAGGTTCCTCGCACATGCAGATTCCGTGTTCAATCGTATTTTTCAGCTCCCGCACATTGCCCGGCCAGGGGTATTTTAAAAACAGATCTTGTACCTCTGGGGATAACTCCCTGACAGGGTGTTGAAAACTTTCACGAAATTCTTCCAGAAAGCGCTCGGCTAACAGGAGTACATCATTTCCTCGGTTTCGCAGAGGAGGGATTTCCAGAGTGATTACATTCAGCCGGTGAAATAAATCTTCGCGGAAGCTTCCCTGTTTTACTAAAGGCCAGAGAGGTTTATTAGTGGCCGCAATAATTCTGATATCCACAGGTACAGCCCTGCCGCTTCCGAGAATTTCTACTTCTTTCAGTTCCAGGACACGCAGAAGTTTTTGCTGAAGGGAGTGAGGCATATTTTCTACCTCATCCAGAAACAAGGTTCCTTTATCAGCCATCAGAAATTTTCCTTTTTTTTCACAATATGCTCCAGTAAACGCTCCTTTTGAGTGTCCGAACAGCTCGCTTTCAATGAGATTTTCTGGGACTGCACCGCAGTTGACTGGGATGAAAGGCCCTTCTTTTCTCAGACTTGACATATGAATACCCTTTGCAAACAGCTCTTTTCCTGTTCCTGTTTCTCCGGTAATCAGAACGGTAGATGGAAAAATAGAAATCTTGGCAGCCAGCTTTTTCAAGGAGATAAAATCAGAGTCCTGTGAAAAGATCTGTGGCAAAAAATCATCAGACTGTTTTCGAGACTGCGGAACAGAAATATCGTTTCCGGAATCTGATAGCATATCGCAGACCAGCGACTGCTCCTTTGAAAGGTATGTATTAAAATGAAAAAGCGAATCTGGGGAATGTCCGCTCATGTTTACAGCCTGAATATACCCTCCCAGAAATTCTGACATGATATTGGAATATGCAATAAACTGTTCCATATTTTCAAACAGATGACGGGATTGGGACTCGCTGCTGGCAGTCAGGCCGAAGATTCCACAAGGATTTCCATTGATCCAGATGGCTGAATAAATGGCTCCTTTCCAGGGACACTGGCCATAGCGATGGCAGTGAATACATCTGGAATCTGTTCCAGGCCGTTCAATCACAGTGCTTTTTTCCTTCTTTCGATACAGAGTATCATTGAGAACTCCCTCCGGTGTCAGACGGTTTCCGATGAGAGACCTGGCAATGCCTGTGCAGGCAATTCGTTCCAGCTTCTGGTCTATGATTTCCACATCGAGCTTTAAAAGACTTGAGGCTGAATCTGCAAAGATTTGCAGGACAGGCTGAATTGAGCGAAAAATAGCGTCCATAATATTCCCTCCTTTTGAGATATGACATCCCAATGATACGCCAATATTTGATAATATATAGAAATTATACACAAAAACAGGGTAGAATTAAAGGATATTTTGGTTAAAAACCATAACTGAATCATTGGCATATTGTTTGCTCTTATTATTAAGTGTCCGGGCAAGAAAATGAAAAGAATAGGGGGTTTTTTCATGAGTTTTTGGGATGTGGTATTGGATTTCGGTCTGATGAGCGCGCTGATTCTGGCAGGACAGCTTCTCCGTGCAAAGGTAAAATTTTTACAGGAGCTTTTTATTCCGGCCTCATTATTGGCTGGAATTATAGGTCTCATCTGCGGACCATATGGTTTGGGAATTATCCCGTTTTCAGAAGGATTTGGTTCTTATTCCGGAGCATTGATTGTACTGGTATTTGCAGCTCTGCCATTGTCTCAGGAGAAATCCTCAGGCAATAAAGGCGGAACAGGAGTAATGCAGATGTGGAGCTTTCAGCTTATTACCTATTTAGGACAGCATCTTTGGGCGATGGTATTGGGACTTTTGCTGTTTGTACCAATTTTTCATGCTCATGAAGGGTTCGGATACATGCTTCCAACAGGGTTTGTAGGAGGTCACGGTACGGCTGCCGCAGTTGGGGAAACTTTCAAAAACCTGGGCTGGGAGGAAGCGGAAGCCCTGGGAATGACCTCTGCAACAGTAGGAATTTTATCCGGTCTGATAGGAGGAATTATTTTAATCAAGATTGCCACGAAAAAAGGCTATACAAATTACATTACAGATTTTGTGAAGCTTCCTCAGAGCTTCCGAACAGGATTGATTCCTAAGGAAGAACGGGAAGAAATGGGAAAGGAGACCTTTTCCACAATATCAGTAGATCCTCTGGCAATCCATGCAGCGCTTCTGTTTGTAGTGACCTATGTAGCTAAGAAGATTTCAGAATTGGTACTTCATTTTAACCCTCAGCTGAGCCTTCCGGTTTTTTCTCTGGCAGTGCTTGTTGGTTTCCTGCTTATGAAGCTTCTATGTCTGGGCGGTGCTGACAAATATGTGGATAAACGGGTAATTACAAGACTCAGCAGTACATTTACCGATTATCTGGTTGGATTTGGAGTTGCTTCCATTCAGTTGGGCGTAGTGGTGAAGTACGCAGTTCCTCTTATTATTTTATTTGTTTCGGGAATTTTATTTAATCTTTTTATCTGTATGTACCTGGCCCCGAGAGTGTTCAGTAAGGACTGGTTTGAAAAGGGAATTTTTACTTATGGATGGGCTTCCGGCGTGACTGCTATCGGAATTACTGTGCTGCGTATCTGTGATCCAAACTTTGACAGTTCAACCTTGGACGATTTCTCTATTTCTTACTTATTTGGAAATATGTGGGCAGAGTTAATTATTGTTTCCGTGGGCCCGGTGATGATCGCATCTGGAATGGCAGTTCCCTACACAGCAGCCCTGGCAGCAGTGTTTACAGTCGTCGTTTTAATTACATGGAAAATGAGGAGGATGCAGAAGGGAAAGGCAGGACTTTAGTAAGGACAGTTTAGAAGCAGAAAAAAGAAAATTTTTAGAAGGAGGATTCTAATTATGAAAGACACGAGAGTAGATTTTTTGTACCTGAACGAGGCAGAAATGGTAGAGGCAGGCGTAAAAGACATGCACGAGTGTGTGGGCGTTATGGAAGAAGTTTTTGCGCTTCTGGGTCAGGGAGATTACATCATGGGAGGAAAGAATCACAACTCTCATGGAATTCTGATTTCATTTCCTGATGAACCGCAGTTTCCCAATATGCCCAAAAACGGGCCGGATCGCCGTTTCATGGCAATGACAGCTTATCTGGGCGGACGTTTCCATGTGGCAGGAGAAAAGTGGTATGGTTCCAATAAGGAAAACCTGTCTAAGGGGCTGCCCCGCTCCATCCTCATGGTTATGTTAAACGACGCAGATACAGGCGCGCCTCTGGCGCTTATGTCAGGCAATCTGATCAGCGCGTTCAGAACCGGCGCGATTCCAGGCGTGGGAGCAAAATATCTGGCCAGAGAAGACTCTAAGGTGTTGTCTTTGATAGCTGCAGGTGTAATCAGCCGTACCTGCTTCATGTCTCTCATTGACAGCAGACCGGGGATTGAGACTGTGAAAATCTATGATATTTACCGGGAATCTTCAGAAAAGCTGGCTGCATTTATACGGGAAAATTATCCTTCCATAAAGGAAATCTGTATCTGTGAGAGTATAGAAGAGGCAGTAAAAGATGCTGATATTATCAATGTAGCTGCATCAGGAAAGATTTATCCGAGAATTGAAGAAAAGTGGCTGAAGCCGGGGGCTTTTCTCACTCTTCCGGCAGGAATCGATATGGCTGAGGATTTCCTGATAAGTGATCGCTGCAGACGGGTGGTTGACAACTGGAAGATGTACGAGGCATGGTCTGAGGAGCTGACAAAGCCTTATTGGAATATTATGGGCTTAATTGGCACGAAATATCTGGATCTGATTGAAGAAGGAAAGCTTTCCGTCTCCCAGATTGACAATTTAGGTGAAATTATCGCTGGGAAAAAAGAAGGGCGGAAGAATAACGAAGAGATTATCCTGTTTGGAATGGGAGGAATGCCGGTTTACGATGTGGCCTGGGGCTTCCAGATGCTTGAAAATGCCAGAAAGAAAGGCCTTGGAACAACACTCCATCTGTGGGATGAGCCGAATATGGCTTAATTAGTGCTGCCATGCACGAGGAAAACTTTTCGGTGACTTTAAGCGGAACAAGAAAAGTTTTCCTCGTGCATTTTTTCTGTATTTTTTCTATGCAAATTTCCTTGACAACCATAAGAAAATATGATATTTTACTTAAGTATTGACTGCCTAAGACAGCAGGTGCCGTAAGACATAAGGTGAAAACGCCTGCCGAGGAAACGTACACTTACTGATGTAAATTGTGCCTCCCTGTCTTGTGCAGGGAGGTTTTTTCTGTAAGACTCCTGGCGGTTCATACGACGAAAATAAAACAGGAGGTAAACCATTCATGGCAAAAGTTGAGTTAAAGCAGCCTATCGTTGCTGAGATTTCTGAGTTACTCAATGGCGCAAAGTCTGCAGTAGTTGTTGACTACCGCGGATTAACTGTTGAGCAGGATACACAGCTTCGTAAGCAGTTAAGAGAAGCTGGTGTTACTTACAAGGTATATAAGAACACCATGATCCGCTTTGCTGCAAAGGGAACTGAGTTCGAAGCTTTAGAGCCGAATCTGGAAGGACCTACAGCATTAGCTGTATCCAAGGAAGACGCTACTGCTCCGGCAAGAGTATTAGCTGAGTTTGCTAAGAAGGCAGACAAGTTAGAGTTAAAGGCCGGTGTTGTAGAGGGCACATACTACGATGCGAAGGGAATCCAGGTTATCGCTACTATCCCGTCCAGAGAAGTTCTTCTCGGAAAGTTACTGGGAAGCATCCAGTCCCCGATCGCAAACTTTGCACGCGTTATCAATCAGATCGCAGAGGCAAAGGAGGCTTAATTTCTCATATGATATGGGCTGCATAGCCGCATAGAGAAAGAGCCGTCTGATTTTTTGAAGGAATCAGGAGAGGCCGGGAAAGCCGGCAGAACTATATTTTAAAACATTAATAAACAGGAGGAAATTAAAATGGCAAAGTTAACAACAGCTGAGTTCATTGAGGCTATTAAAGAGTTATCCGTATTAGAGTTAAACGAGCTTGTAAAGGCTTGCGAGGAAGAGTTTGGTGTATCCGCAGCAGCAGGCGTTGTAGTTGCAGCAGCAGGCGGCGCAGGCGAGGCAGCTGAGGAGAAGACAGAGTTCGACGTAGAGCTGACAGAGGTTGGCGCTAACAAGGTTAAGGTTATCAAGGTTGTTCGTGAGGCTACAGGTCTTGGCTTAAAGGAAGCTAAGGAAGTAGTTGACGGAGCTCCGAAGGTAGTTAAGGCTGGCGTTTCCAAGGAAGAGGCTGAGGACCTTAAGGCAAAGTTAGAGGCAGAGGGAGCAAAGATTACATTAAAGTAATTCATTGCCATTCTATACAAACTAAATGCATTACAGCGAAAAAGAAGTCCGGGACGCATTGCGCGTTTCGGACTTCTTTTTCGTTTCTGAATCTCAAACGGGAATATTCTAAATTGAGATGAAAAATTTGGAATTCTTTTGTATAATAGTATGTAATTGAGTACAAGGGAGGGGATAGGATGAACGTATCAGAGACAATTAAGACGAGAACTTCGCTTCGCGTTTACGACGACAGAATGATAACAGATTCCGACCTGGATCAGATTTTGGAGGCGGCTTTTCTGGCGCCCACAGCCGGAAATCAGCAGCTTTATTCGATTATTGTAATTAAGAATCAGGAGACGAAGGACAAGCTTTCTAAAAGCTGCGACAATCAGCCGTTTATCGCCAAGGCTCCGGTGCTTCTGCTCTTTCTGGCGGATCAGCAGAAATGGTTTGATTATTACAGGTCAAAGGGCTGCATGGAGTTTGCCGCCAGGGAGGAAGGGCTTTCCTGGGAGGAACCCAACGAATCGGATCTGCTGCTCTCCATTGAGGATACCATGATTGCCGCCCAGAACGCGGTGCTGATGGCGGAATCTCTGGGAATCGGATCCTGCTACATTGGAGATATTCTGGAAAACTATGAGTACCACAAAGAGCTGTTTCATCTTCCGGATCACGCAGTTCCCATTTCTCTGCTGTGCCTGGGATATTATAAGGAGGGCCACAAGCGTGTATACAGAAAAAGATTTGACAAGAAATATGTAGCTTTCGAGGAAACCTATAAAAGGCTGTCGGACGAGGAGCTGGATCATATGTTTGCCGAAAAGGCCTCCGGCTTTGTGAAAGGGCCGGCGATCACCGCCGGCAATTTTGCCCAGGCCTTCTATAAGAGAAAGACAGGAGCAGCATTCTCCAAGGAGATGGCCAGATCTGTGAGAGCCATGCTTAAAGCATATACAGGAAAACAGGAAGCGGAGAGATAGAGACGGAGTTAAGCAGAGAGATGAGAGATTCAGAGGGATACGGCGCGGTAGGCAGGAGCATACGGCGCGGCTAGACGGTGCAGTAAGATAGCGCGGCAAATGGCAGATACGGGAGAAGAACATGGAAAAACAGAAATTAGAGGAACAGCTCAGACAGTTTAAAGAGGCGGTTTCCAGTGCGTCCTGCCTTTTAATTGGCGTGGGAGACGAGTGGGCGGCTGGAGAAAAGCGTTCCAGAGAAGAGCTTGCAGAGGCTTATCAGGCCCTCTATTCTCTGACAGAGGGAAAGGACTATTTTATTATCACGACTGTGACCGACGGGCTGATACGGGAAAGCGCGCCGGATCAGGGGAGAATTACAGCCCCCTGCGGCAATGAGCAGTGGCAGCAGTGCAGCAAGGCCTGTACAAAGGATATCTGGGAGCCGGGAGAGATCCCAGACGGCCTCTGTCCCCACTGCGGCGCGCCGCTGACGGGAAATACCATTTTTGCAGAGACTTACATTGAGGAGGGATATCTGCCTCAGTGGAAGGCTTACCAGGAATGGCTGGGAAGGACTCTGAACAGAGAGCTTCTGGCGGTGGAGCTGGGGGAAGGCTTTCTGCTTCCTAAATTGATTCGGTGGCCCTTTGAAAAGACGGTCTTTTTTAATAAGAAGGCGCATATGTATCGTGTGAATGAGACGTTTGCCCAGGTGTCAGAGGATATCGGGGACAGATCCGTTTCTGTTCAGGCCAATTCCGTGGACTTTGTGAGGATGGCCGCCGTATGTTTAAAAAACTGACGGGGAGTCATTGTCTATTCTCCGGCTCTGTGTTACTATTTTAAGAGCAGTGTCGGCGCAGAGGGTTATTTTCCCCCGCATGACGGCGCAGCCGAAAGCTGCAGAAGCGAAAGTAACGAAAGAGAGGTAGAACATGGGAGCAATCAGCAACGACTGGCTTGGGCCGCTGAGCGCGGAATTTAAGAAGCCTTACTATAAAAAACTGTACGAGACGGTGAAGCACGAGTATGAGACGAGGGCCGTTTATCCGGATTCCAACGATATTTTCAATGCGTTTGAATTTACCCCTCTTTCTCAGGTAAAGGTGGTAATTCTGGGGCAGGATCCGTACCACGGCTATGGCCAGGCCCATGGTCTCTGCTTTTCCGTAAAGCCGGGTGTGGATACGCCCCCTTCCCTGGTAAATATTTACCAGGAGCTTCACGACGATCTGGGCTGCTATGTGCCGAATAACGGATATCTGAAAAAGTGGGCGGATCAGGGCGTGATGCTTCTGAATACCGTTTTGACGGTCCGCGCCCACCAGGCCAATTCTCATCGCGGAATCGGCTGGGAGGAGTTTACAGACGCGGCCATCCGCGCCTTGAACGAGCAGGACCGCCCTATGGTGTTTATTTTGTGGGGCAGGCCGGCCCAGGCGAAGAAAGCCATGCTCACCAACCCGAAGCATTTGATTCTGGAGGCTCCCCATCCCAGCCCGCTGTCAGCCTACAGGGGATTTTTCGGCAGCAGGCCCTTCAGCCGCACCAACGAATACCTGAAGGAGCATGGAATTGAGCCAATTGACTGGCAGATTGAAAATATTTAACGAGAGGGAACAGTATGAACTTTTTTGAAATTTTGAAAGTTCTTGTGCTGGGAATTGTGGAAGGCTTTACGGAGTGGCTTCCTATCAGCAGCACGGGACACATGATTCTGGTGGACGAGATCATTCACCTGAATGTAAGCGAGGCCTTCCGGGAGGTCTTCATGGTGGTGATTCAGCTGGGAGCGATTCTGGCGGTGGTAGTCCTGTACTTCCACAAGCTGAATCCATTTTCGCCGAGAAAGACGCAGAATCAGAAACGGGCTACGATCCGCCTGTGGATGAAAATTGTGGTGGCCTGTATTCCGGCGGCAGTCATAGGACTTCCCTTTGACAATCTGTTAGATAAGCTGATGAACGGCTATGTGGTATCCGCTATGCTGATTCTGTACGGCGTGTTTTTCATTTTACTGGAAAACAGAAACCGCGGCGTGAAGTTCAGGATTCAGCGGGTGACGCAGATTTCCTTCCAGACGGCGGCGGCCATCGGACTGTTCCAGGTGCTCGCCATGGTTCCGGGAACATCCCGCTCAGGGGCGACCATTCTGGGAGCTATGCTGCTTGGCTGCTCCAGAGGAGCGGCTGCGGAGTTTTCTTTCTTCCTGGGAATTCCAGTCATGTTCGGAGCCAGCCTCTTAAAGATTGTGAAATTTATCATCGAGGGGGCTTCCTTCCAGATGTATGAGATTTTTTATCTGATTTTTGGAATGGTTGTGGCCTTCGGAGTGTCGGTCTACTCGATTAAATTCCTGATGGAGTACGTGAAGCAGCACGATTTCAAGTTTTTCGGCTACTACAGGATTGTGCTGGGAATCATTGTGCTGTCCTACTTTGGAATTTCCGCTCTGGTGGGGGCGTAAAGGCCCAGAACGCGGGGCAGGGGATCGAAACGGGAGAAAACGGCGCCTGCGAAGCGCTGGATGAGCGCAGGCTAAAACAGATATCAGAAGATATCAGGCATAAAAAATATATGGATGGGAGAGGTGTTCCGGCTGTTTCGGAGGGCCTCTCCCGTTTTTCGTCCAGGGAAATCATACGTCTATCTTTCCAGCCAGTCCCGTATATATGAGACAAGGGGGTGGAAGATGTGAAACGATTTCGCAGGCAGACAGGGATTCTGCTTTTGATCGTCATGGTGGATCTTTTGCTGGCTCTGAACCTGGCCAGGCTGGCAGGAGGAGAGAGGGAAGTCTGTGTGTCTGAAGAAGAATCAGCCCTTCCTGTCTCTGAGGCAGGAGACGGGACGTTCGAGAGAGGGACTGGGAACGGGGGAAGAACAGGAGGGGGAGAGGAACCGGGCGGAGAGAATCGATTTCTGGCTCTGACCTTTGACGACGGCCCCCACCCGGTCTGCACGAAGGAGCTGCTGGACGGCCTGAGAGAGCGGAACGTGAAGGCCTCTTTTTTCCTTCTGGGGGAAAATATTCCTGGAAATGAATCGTTGATCCGCCAGATGAAGGAGGACGGCCATCTGATAGGAACCCATTGCTACCGCCATGTAGATCTGACTAAGGAGGACGCAGAGACGGCTATTTCCATGATCCGAAAGACAAATCGGGAGATCGAGGCGGTGACGGGAGAAGAACCGGTTTACATAAGACCTCCTTACGGGAAATGGAACGGGCAGCTGGAGGACGCCCTCGACATGACGCCTGTGCTGTGGGACATTGACACCCTGGACTGGAAGAGCCAGAACAGCGGGAAGGTGCTGAGGGCCATTGAAAGGAACGCTGGAAAGCATCAGATTGTGCTGATGCACGACATCTTTCCAACTACGGTGGACGCGGCGCTGGCGGCCATTGACACATTGGGGGAGCAGGGCTATACTTTTGTTACAGTAGACGAGCTTTTGATTGACTGACAAAGGAAATAAGGGAAGGTGCAGACAAGATGGATTTATTTGACTATATGAGAAGCAATACCATGGAGAAGGAAGCGCCGCTGGCTTCCCGGCTGCGGCCCTCCACCCTGGACGAGGTAGTGGGGCAGAAGCATATCATCGGGAAGGATAAGCTGCTTTACCGCGCCATCAAGGCAGATAAGCTGGGCTCTATCATTTTTTACGGGCCGCCGGGAACGGGGAAGACGACTCTGGCCAAGGTGATTGCCAACACGACCAGCGCCCGGTTTACCCAGATTAACGCCACTGTGGCCGGGAAAAAGGACATGGAGGAGGTAGTGAAGGAGGCCAAGGACGCCCTTGGCATGTACGGGCAGAAGACCATCCTGTTTGTGGACGAGATTCACCGCTTCAATAAGAGCCAGCAGGACTATCTGCTTCCTTTTGTGGAGGACGGGACGCTGCTTTTGATTGGAGCGACCACAGAAAATCCCTATTTTGAGGTGAACGGCGCTCTCATTTCCCGATCCAGGATTTTTGAGCTGAAGCAGCTGGAAAAGGACGATATAAAGGAGCTTCTGCGCCGCGCGGTGACAGATTCTGAGAAGGGAATGGGCATGTACCGGGCCGTGCTGGAACCGGAGGCAGAGGAATTTCTGGCAGATATGGCCAACGGAGACGCCAGGGCGGCTCTCAATGCGGTGGAGCTGGGGATTCTCACTACAGAGCGGGCGGAGGACGGGCTGATTCACATTGACCTGGACGTGGCCCAGGAGTGTATCCAGAAACGTGCGGTGCGCTACGATAAGGGGGGAGACAACCACTACGATACCATTTCCGCCTTTATTAAGAGCATGAGAGGATCGGATCCGGATGCGGCTGTGTACTATCTGGCGCGGATGCTCTACGCGGGGGAGGACATTAAGTTTATCGCCAGAAGGATCATGATCTGCGCCTCCGAGGACGTGGGAAATGCAGATCCCATGGCCCTTACCGTGGCGGTCAGCGCTTCTCTGGCCGTGGAGCGGGTGGGAATGCCGGAGGCCCAGATTATTCTCTCAAACGCCGCCTCCTATGTGGCCTGCGCGCCTAAGAGCAATTCCGCTGTCAACGCCATCGACGCGGCCATGAAGGCAGTGAAAACCCAGACCCTGATGCCGGTTCCGCCCCATCTGCAGGACCGCCATTACAGCGGCGCGGCGGCTCTTGGAAGGGGGCTGGACTACAAGTACGCCCACGATTACCCCAATCATTATGTAAAACAGCAGTATCTGCCGGACGGCATGGAGGGCGCGGTCTTCTACGAGCCGTCGGACAATGGATATGAGAAGGAGATCAAGGCGAGGCTGGCGTTTCTGCGGGGAAGTGAGGAGTAGGAAAGAACGTGGGAGGAAACGCAGCCAGCCGCTGAACCGGCAGATTCTGCGTATGGTCTTTCATATTTTGCAGAGGATTTGATGTACCTTTGCAGCTGTTAGGTAGAAACAGAGGAAAAGCCTGGCTCCAGCTTCATCGGAGCGGGAAGGTTTTCCCTCTGTTTTTTATGTTTTTCATTGAAAAAATGAACCGACTGCCAGTTTGGCTGCTCTTATAGACAGGTATACCAAAAAGGGAAGGAGATATCAGACAGTTGAAAGAGACGGAGCTTGTGAAACGGCTGATGGCCGGAGACAGGGAAGCGTTTGACGCCCTGTATGAATGTTATAAGGATCAGGCTTTCAGGACCGCCTGGTTTCTGGCAGGAAACAGAGCCGATGCGGAGGATATTGTCCAGGACACTTTTGTGAAGGTGTATGTGAATATAGGGCAGCTGAAAAATGCGGAAGGTTTTAAAAGCTGGTTTTACAGGATCCTGACAAGGACTGCGTGGAAACAGTCTGACAGCCGGAAGCGGGAATTTCCTGACGAGGAAATTTTAATCCACGCAGACATTGCTTCAGAGGCGTCAGAGGATGGCAATCCAGAACAGATTTTTAAGAAAGAAGAGAGACAACGGCTCAGAGCGATTGTGGACGGCCTGGATGAAAAATACAGGACAACGCTGATTCTCTATTATTACAGCGAGTGTTCCACAAAGACCATCGCGTCGATTATGGGATGCCTGGAAGGAACGGTCAAGTCCCGGCTGTTTTCAGCCAGACGAAAGGTGAAAATGGAACTGATGCGGGAAATGAAAAAGGAGGGAGCTGTCTATGAGCAGGAAGGAAGACGAAGCAATCAGGGAATTATTTAAAGGAGAGGCAGAGCGCATGGCGGCTCCCGACTCGTTAAAAACGCGGATCGACCGGGAAATTGACAGAATTGAGAATGACAGAATTGAGAATGAAAGAATCGAGAAGAGAAAAGGTTCAGAGAAGGAGGCAGTGATTATGAAGTTTCAGAAAAGAAAAGTGGCCCTGGCGGCAGCAGTGATTGTGGCGATTGGAAGCATTACCTGTTATGCGACAGGAAAGATGACAGGCCTGATGGTGGGAAGCAGCCACCTGACGGAGGTATCCGAATACAGCGGCCTTGACACAGCGGAGGAGAAGGCTGGATTTGAGACGGGAATGCCGGAAACCTTTTCAAACGGCTATGCTTTTAAAAATGTCAATACAGGAGACGGCCAGGCGGTTGACGCGGAGGGCAACGGTATACCAGGAACCCAGTATACGGACATTTTTATGACCTATGAGAAGGACGGAAGCGAGATTACGGCCAGCATTATGCCGGAACTGAAAGAAGAGTCTGCAGAAGAGGCAGGAGACGCAGAGGCGAAAGCACCGGAAGCGGCTGAGACCAGAGAGATCGGAGGCGTTACAGTCAGCTACTATGAGACGACCATGAAGGTAGTTCCGCCGGATTATGAGCTGACGGAGCAGGACAAGAAGGACATGGAAAACTCCAATTTCACGATTTCCTATGGAAGCGATCAGGTGTACGTGCAGAAAGTGAGATCCGTGGACTGGAAGGCAGACGGAAAGGCTTACAATTTCCTTGATATGGAAGGAACTGTAGATGCAGAAACCCTGTTTTCTATGGCTCAGGACGTGATCCAAGGAAAATAGAGAAGAAATTACAGTAAAGCACAAAGGAATAGAATCTGAAAAAATGCCCGCCGCAGGTCTGGCCTGCGGCGGGCAAAACTATTTAGTTTCGTTCTTCTGCTGAGAGAAAATCGCGGTTATTGCGGTGTTTGATACCATTGCGGAGCGTATGGAATTCATTCAGCGCGCAACTTTCCATAGCATATTCTTTGCCCACGGATGCCATGTTGATTTTTAGGGATTTTTTTGACATAATTATGGATAGTAATAAAATTCCTGGCAGCTTTTATTCAGAACGAGAGGCAAAAAATCCTCCTGAAAAAGGCTGCACATCATAACTTTTAGGTAAGATAAAATGAAGAAAATAAATTTTTATATGTCAGAGATTGCGTTTCTCTGCTTTCTGGCAGGATGTTCGTCTGCCTCACTGGATGCAGAGAAGCAGAATACGGTCAATTATCTGAATTCCATCCGGACGCAGACCGTAAATGCAGAGTCCGGCTCTTTCATTATCAATACTGAATGGAACATAGGAGGAGAAATTGAAACGGTCGGACGCCAGATTGATTTTTCTCATCGGGGCTCTAAACTGCATTATAAAGAAGCTATTTATGATTCGTTTGCAGATCCTTCTGTGAAGCCATACCAGACAGCAGAAACATCAGAAGACGGGACTTCCTTAATTGTTTCATCAGGAGGTGACAATTTTACAGTTGAGGTTCCTCTGGATAAAGCTCCCTCTTTGGATCAGTTTTTTGAAGGTGTCTGGGATACGTTACATTCATCAGAAATCGAATGTATCGAGACAGCCAAGCAGGGAAATATAACATCCTATACGATCGTATATTCTTCTGATTACTGCAGCAGTAAAGGAAATGATACGGAAATTGGTTCTTCTGTGCTCCAGTCAAAAATTCTGGAATTGGAACTGATGCCAGATGAAAGCATAAAAGCAGTTAAACTGAATACAGCCGGATACGTTTCAGGGCTGGATGCTTCAGAAACGCCAGTCAGTCAAAAAACGGAGCTGTATTTCGATTAGAATATTTTAACGTAGAACAGAAGCAAAAGAGATGCCCGACGCAGGTTTAAATGGTGACAGGCATCTTTTTTTACTTTTGTTCTGCATCCGCTTCTTTTTGTCCTCCGTCACGACAAACGCAAAAACGCTTTAGCAGTAAATATTTATAATAATGCACCATTATTCAGGCGAAACCTGCAGGCAGGGCGATAATAGCGAGGTTTTCGTTGGGAGATTTGCGCTAATTTTCGCCACCGAGCGAAGTGTTTGAGCCGCAGGCGAGTTTTCGCGAATGGCGGATTATGGATGCGCGAATCTCCCAGAAAACGCAGCTAGTCGCAAAGCCTGCAGGTTTCGCCTGTTCTACAATGATTTAAGAAAAGGCTTTTTGTTTATGCGTTTGTCGTGGCCCGCCCCTTAAAAAAGCTGTAAAAACCAAAGAACTATGGTATAATGTACCACAGCAGCATTTTGGAGTGAAAGCGAGCAAACAGTCTGGGAAGCAGACAGAAAACGCGGAGCGTGAGTTTGCGAGTACAGGCAGCGCCAGAATGAGAGAGATTTGCGGATATGACGCAGAAAATAAGGATATAGTAGGAAGATAAAATAGAAAGGAATATTCCATTGAATAAACAGAATGAACCAGAGACAAACGCCATCACCGTCAGGGATGTGACCAAGATTTACCGTCTGTATGACAAGCCCATCGACAGGTTAAAGGAATCTTTGAGCGTGACGCATAAAAATTATCACAAGGATTTTTATGCTCTTCAGAACCTTTCCTTTAATGTGAAGAAGGGAGAGACGGTGGGAATCATCGGAACCAACGGATCCGGAAAATCCACGATTTTAAAGATTATTACGGGAGTTCTCACCCCCACGTCCGGGGAAGTGCAGGTGGACGGAAAGATTTCCGCCCTTCTGGAGCTGGGAGCCGGGTTTAACCAGGACTACACAGGTATTGAAAATATTTACATGAACGGAACCATGATGGGCTTTTCCAAGAAAGAGATGGACGAGAAGCTCCCGGACATTCTGGAATTTGCCGATATCGGGGACTTTGTGTATCAGCCGGTGAAGACCTATTCCAGCGGTATGTTCGTCCGTCTGGCCTTCGCCCTCTCCATCAACGTGGAGCCGGAGATTCTGATTGTAGACGAGGCGCTGTCTGTGGGGGACGTATTTTTCCAGTCCAAGTGCTACCGGCGGATGGACGAGCTGAGAAAGAATGGAACTACCATTGTCATGGTTACCCACGATATGGGAAGCGTCATCAAGTACTGTGATAAGGTAGTGCTGTTAAACCGCGGTGAATTTGTGGCCGAGGGACCAGCCGGAAAAATGGTGGATCTTTACAAGAAAATTCTGGCAGGACAGCTGGATTCCCTGAATGAGGAGCTGACCCAGATGAATGATTTTTCCGGGGAGGGCATTTCCGGATCAGGAAAGGACGGGCAGGAAATTTTGTCCGCTGCGGAAAGACAGAATGAATCTGGACAGAAACCAGGCCTGATGAAGGATAAGATTACGATCAATGGAAACAGGACAGAGTACGGAGACGGAAGAGCCGAGATCATTGACCTGGGACTGTGCGATGAGCGGGGGAATCTGACAAACCTTCTTTTGAAGGGAGAGATGTTCACCATTAAAGAAAAAATCCGTTTTAACACAGAGATCCAGGCCCCGATTTTCACCTACACCATCAAGGACAAGAAGGGCACGGACTTGTCAGGAACCAACACCATGTTTGAGGGAACGGATGTGAAGCCTGTGAAGAAAGGGGACGTTTACGAGGTATCCTTTACCCAGAAAATGACTCTGCAGGGCGGAGAGTACCTTCTGTCCATGAGCTGCACCGGCTTTGAGAACGGGGAGCACGTGGTGTACCACCGCCTCTACGACGTGGCGAACATCACCGTCATTTCCAACAAGAATACAGTAGGCGTCTACGATATGGAGTCCCAGGTGAAGACGAAGCTCACCAGGGCGGGAGAGTAAAGGAGGCGGAGCATGAAAGACTTAAATAAGAAACTGATTTCCCTTATAAGGGAATACGGGGACGACAGGACGGCGGCCCTGAACAGCTGCGTGGATCTGGACTGCTTTATGGCCCTCTCCCCTCTCAGGGAAAACCTTCTGGAGTGGTATGAGTTTCAGGCAGACGGAGAGCTTTTGCAGGTGGGGGCTGATTACGGCGCTCTGACAGGGCTTTTTAAAAGACGTGTGAAAGCGGTAACGGTGTGGGACGAGTCTAAGGAACAGCTGGACATAGTCAGGGAGAGATTTCCGGATACCTCTGAGGGAGCGCCTGTTTCCTGCGTGGGAGGGCCGCTGCGGGAGCTGCTTCAGGCGGGAAAGAGATACGATTATGTGGTCTGTGCAGGGGGCTTTCAAGAGCCTGAGGACCAGTGGGCGGAAATCCTGAGGGATCTTGTAAAGCCCGGCGGAACGGTGACAGCCGCCGTCTGCAACCGGTTTGGCCTTAAATATCTGGCCGGTGGGAAGAGGGATGAGGTAAGCCTCACAAGAAGCCGCCTGTCCGCGCTGTTTCCCGGCTGCGCTTTTTACTATCCCATGCCGGACTACCGGGTTCCCGCAGTGATTTATTCAGACCGCTGCCTTCCGTCGAAGGGAGAGCTGGCTGGAATCCATACCCTGTATGATTTCCCGGAGTATCCGTCCGTCGACGTGGGAGCCGAGTTTGAGGCTGCCTGTGAGGACGGACAGTTTGCTAATTTTGCAGATTCCTTTCTTATTATCTGGAAAAAAGGAGAGTAGGCCATGGCAGAGACCATTTATGTAAAATATAACGGAACCAGGCGGAAGGAGTTTCAGATTAAGACGGCTATCCGGCTGGATCAGGGAGAAAAGACTGTGGATAAAACGGCTCTCTGCCCGGAGGGAGAGGCCCATATCCGTTCCTTCGAAGAAAAATACCGTCTGCTTTCTGCGGAGAGCGGACGGCTGACTTTTTTAGAGCCTGAGATCAAGGCCGGGGGGCGTACGGCCCGGTTCCCCTTTCTGACAGGGGACACGCTGTCCAAGCGTCTGGGGGAGGCGGTTTCCCCGGCAGCCGGAGAAGCGCAGGAAGACAGGCGGGAGCGTGTGAAGCAGGCGGTAAAAGAGGCCCTTGACACGGCTGTTTCCTGCCGTTTGGAGTATGTGTCTGAATTCAACGTGACGCCGGAGTTTCTGGAGGTGTTCGGACAGCCGGCGGCCGGAGAGAAGGCGGAGATTTCTTCCTTTGAAGAGCAGAAAAAGGCCTTTGAGGAGGCGTTTGGAGAACAGGAGACGTCGTTTCGGACCGCCAATGCAGACGCTCTGTTTGACAACATTATGATGTGCCGGAATCCGGAATATGAGGAAGGCGGGGAGGCTTTGGAGGAGATTCCCATGGCTCTGGACTATGAGTGGGTATTTCCGTTTCCTGTTCCAGTGAGTTTCCTGAAGTACAGGGTTCTCTTCTATTTCTATGAGGATCACCGTCCGCTGCTTGCAGACCTGTTTCCGGACCGTGATGAGTTCCTGACAGAGTTTTCTCTGGACAGGAAGCTGTTTCCTGTCTGCGAGGCCATGGAGCGGTCCTTCCAGAGCTATGTCCACGGGGAAAACCAGAGGATTCTTCAGGATAATTACTACGTTTCCACCAAGACTATGAAGGAGCTGCGCCAGGCAGATCAGGAGATGGAGCGGGTAAAAGACCGGCTCAGCCAGCTGAAGGCGGAGAACGCGGAGAAGGACATTGCCCTCAGAAAGGCTCAGGAGGTTCAGCGCCTGACTAACAACCATGTGGCGAACCTGGAGACCATGATCGGGGATCTGCGCCGGGAAATTGGAGAGATGGGGAAAACGCTTTCCTACTTAAACCGCCACGAAGCTCTGATTTTCAAGGCCAGAAGAAAGGCGGGACAGGCCTTTAACAGGGCGGTTCCGAAAGGCACGGTAAAGAGAAAGAAGCTGGGCTATGTGAAAAATACGGTGCTTCACCCGGCCTCCAGCCTGAAACTGTACACCACAGACGAGGGAAAGAACCGCATTAAGGGACACTTTGAGATTGGGGACGAGTACCTGACTTACGGAAAGCTGGTATTTCCGAAAGAGGAGCATCCGATGGTTTCCATTGTGATCCCGGTGTACAACCAGATTCACTACACCTACCTCTGTCTGGCCTCGATTTTAGAGCACACGAAGGACGTGAGCTACGAGGTGATTATCGCGGACGACGTGTCCACAGACGCCACAGAGCATTTATCGGAGTTTGCCGAGAACCTGGTAATCCGCCGGAACAAGACAAACCAGGGATTTTTAAGGAACTGCAACCAGGCGGCCGAGGCAGCCAGGGGAAAATATGTGATGTTCTTAAACAACGACACCCAGGTGACGGAGGGGTGGTTAAGCTCTCTGGTCCGCCTCATTGAGTCTGACGGCACCATCGGAATGGTGGGATCCAAGCTGGTATATCCCGACGGACGGCTCCAGGAGGCAGGCGGAATTATCTGGAGCGACGGTTCCGGCTGGAATTACGGCCGCCTGGACGATCCGGACAAGGCGGAATACAACTACGTCAAGGATGTGGACTATATTTCTGGAGCGGCTATCCTGCTGTCTGTGAAACTGTGGAAGCAGATCGGCGGCTTCGACGAGCGGTTTGCCCCGGCCTACTGCGAGGACTCTGACCTGGCTTTCGAGGTGAGAAAGGCGGGATACAGAGTGGTTTACCAGCCCCTCTCCAAGGTCATCCACTTCGAGGGCGTTTCCAACGGCACGGACGTCAACGGAAGCGGCTTAAAGCGGTACCAGGTGGAGAACAGCGAAAAACTGAAGGAAAAGTGGGCGGAAGAGTTTAAGAAGCAGTGCGTCAACACGGGAAATCCCAATCCATTCCGTGCCAGAGAGCGCAGCCAGGGCAAGAAAATCATCCTGGTGGTGGATCACTACGTGCCCACCTTCGACCGTGACGCTGGCTCAAAAACCACCTTCCAGTACCTGAAGATGTTCCTGAAAAAGGGATATGTAGTCAAGTTTTTAGGGGACAATTACCTTCATGAGGAGCCTTATTCCACGACTCTGCAGCAGATGGGAATCGAGATTCTCTACGGCCAGGAGTATGTGACAGGTATCTGGGACTGGCTGGACAAAAATGGGAACGAGATCACGGCGGCCTACTTAAACAGGCCTCACATTGCCACAAAGTACGTAGATTACATCGCAGAACATACCAATATGAAGATCATCTTCTATGGCCATGATCTGCATTTCCTGCGGGAGTTCAGAGAATATGAGCTGACCGGGGATCCGGCGAAAAAGCGGGATTCCGACTACTGGAAATCCATTGAATTTACTCTGATGCACAAGGCGGCGGTTTCCTACTACCCGTCTGAGGTGGAGATAGAGGCCATCCACGAGATTGACGATACGGTGAAAGCCAAGGCCATTACAGCTTATGTGTACGAGGACTTCCTGGACAATCTGAATCTTGACTTTGAGAAGAGGGAAGGCCTGCTGTTTGTGGGAGGCTTCGCCCATCCGCCGAACGCAGACGCCGTCCTGTGGTTTGCAAGGGAGGTATTCCCGCTGATCCGGGAAAAACTCCCTGTGAATTTCTACATCGTAGGCTCTAAGGTGACAGAGGAGATTAAGGCTCTGGAGCAGCCGGGAAACGGTATTATTGTAAAAGGTTTTGTCAGTGAGGAGGAGCTTTCAGAGCTTTACCGCACCTGCCGTCTGGTGGTGGTTCCTCTCCGGTACGGCGCAGGGGTCAAGGGCAAGGTGGTGGAGGCCATCTACAACGGAGCGCCTATCGTCACCACCTCTGTGGGCAGCGAGGGAATCCCCGGCGTGGAGGACGTGCTGTTAGTGGAGGATCAGCCGGAGGCCTTTGCCAATACGGTGGTTAAGACGTACAGCGACACAGGAAAGCTCAGAGAGCTGGCAGAAAAGACGCAGAGCTATATCAGAGATCATTTCAGCATCGACGCAGCCTGGGAGGTAATCAGGGAGGATTTTGAGGGATGACAGACCAGAGAAATAACCATCTGACAGGAAACGGCCTCAGCAAAGAGGCGGTGAAGTTCATCGCCATTTTGACGATGACGGGAAACCACGCTGCCATAGCTTTGCTGCCACCTGGCTTTCTGCACAGCCTTTTAGTAAATATCGGATATTTTACCGCCGCTGTCATGTGTTTTTTCCTAGCGGAGGGATTTCGGTATACCAGTTCCAAAAGGCGCTATGGAGAGCGGCTTCTGCTCTGTGGAGTCCTCTCCCAGCTGCCCTTCTGGATGGCGTTCCATTTTATGACGTTTAATATGATGTTTACGCTCTTTCTCTGTTTCCTGCTGCTGGTGGTAAGAACCGATCAGCGGTTTGCAGGAAAGAGGCTGATTCTTGGGATTTTAATTGTCTTTGCCAGCGGCCTCTGCGACTGGCCGGTGCTAGCTCCTCTTTTCACTCTGCTGTTCTGGAACGCAGGGGAGGACTGGGAGGCCAGGAAGAAGGCATGCTGGTATGTGGTCATTCTGTACGCAGTCCTGATGTTTATCACTGCCTGCGGCGGGCTGTACGGGCCTGTAAAAGCCCTTCTCTATGCAGCAGCCTCCTCCGCCGGCCCGGCTGCGGCCTGCCTTACGATCCTTTTCCTCTATAATGGAAAAGAGACTGGCTGCGGGAGGCCGGCGGGAAAAGCGCAGAAATGGTTTTTCTATCTCTATTATCCGGCCCATCTGCTGGTCATCGGCCTGATAAAAATGGCCATGGTACTGTAATAATGATAAGAAAAAGAAGCTTTCTGAATCCAGCGAATCTGGCGGAGAGCTTCTTTTTTTGATAAAAAAATTTACGCTCTTTTTCCCAAACATCCCTTTTGATTTTACTTAGAAATGATACGATAACAGTACGCTTCTGAAGGGAAAAACCTCCATGGAGGAATAGGAAAGGGAAATTTGGATGATTAAAACATATGTATTAGACACGAATGTATTAATTCAGGCTCCGGATGCCATAGAACGTTTTGAAGAACACCGGGTAGTCCTTCCCCTGGCTGTGTTGGAGGAGCTGGATCATCTGAAAAATGCAGATGGGGAAAAAGGAGCCAATGCAAGGGCGGCAATTCGTTTATTAGAACGGCTGAGACAGAATGGGGACCTGACAGAAGGCGTAGAACTCCCATCAGGGGGCAGATTAAACATAGAAAAGAACTTTATTAACGAAGTACTTCCGGAAGATCTTCCGGAGGAGCGGATGGATAACAGGATTCTAAAAGTCTGTCAGGGGCTTTCAAGGACAGAGAAGGGGCAGGTCATCCTGGTGACAAAGGATCTGCTCCTCAGAATCAAAGCTCAGATTCTGGGAGTCAGGGCCGAGGATTTTATCTCTGAGCAGGTCCGGGCTGATCAGGAACAGTACCGGGGCAGAACGGAAGCTTATGTGCCGGAGGACAGCTTTAAGGAGTTTAAAAAGAAAGGAATCCCTGTTTCTGAAGCCTATCAGACAGATGAGAAGGGAAACCGTATAAAGCTGGAGCTGTTTGAAAATGAATTTCTGATTTTGCGAAATGAACTGAATCCGGATAAAACACAGCTGGGCCGTGTTGAAAACGGGAAAATTAAAAAATTAGAATACAGAAAGCAGAAGCCCTATGGCATTACTCCCCGCAGCGCAGGGCAGTGTTTTCTCCAGGAGGCTCTAATGCAGCCGGCTGCTTCCGCTCCTCTTGTCATTGTGAAAGGAATGGCAGGAACCAGCAAAACCTTTTATGCGCTGGCTGTGGGACTGGAAAAGCTGCTAAATCATCCAAACGGCGAATACAGGCGGATGCTGATCTGCCGTCCCAATGCCCAGTTTGACGATGATATCGGTTTCCTGCCAGGAGATGAGCAGGAAAAAATTTCTCCTCTTTTAAGGCCGGTAATGGATAATTTAGAGCAGCTGATTGACTCAGATGAAGCAGACAGATATGACGATGAAAAGGAATTAAAGGGAAAAATAGAAGAGATTTTTGACAGAGGGCTGATTCAGGCGGAGGCGCTGAACTTTATCAGGGGCCGTTCGATTGTAAAGACATATTTGGTGATTGACGAGGCTCAGAACATGACGCCCAGCCAGGCAAAGGGAATCATAACAAGAGCCGGAAAGGATACAAAAGTGATTCTTCTGGGCGACCCGAACCAGATAGACAGACCGTTTCTGGATGAGAGAACCAACGGTTTAAGCTACGCTTCCGAGCATATGAAGGGAAGTCCTCTCTGCTGGCAGATCACCATGGACGCGTCAGAGTGCGAGCGTTCTCTATTGGCTATGGATGCTGCCCGAAGAATGTGACGATGAACAAATACAGAAGATAGAAGAAAAACAGGAGAAAACAGAAATCAGATATGGAAAAGGAACTGACGTACAAAGAGATTCGAAAAAATAAGGAGATTAATACTCTTTTAGAGAGGGGAAACGAGGTGCTGGGAAGTCTGGGTTACACAGACCACTCTGCTGCCCACGCCGCCAAGGTAGCTGATACAGCAGGAAAAATTTTAGAGAAGCTGGGATACAGCGGCAGGGAGGCGGAACTGAGCCGGATTGCAGGCTATATGCACGATATTGGAAACAGTGTCAACCGCTGTGATCATGCCCACACAGGAGCAATATTAGGGTGGCAGATTCTGCGGGAGCTGGGAATGTCTCTGAAGGAGGCGGCGGTGGTTATGTCTGCAGTGGGCAACCACGATGAAAAGACAGGAACTGCCGTAGATCCGATCTCAGCGGCTCTGATTCTGGCAGATAAAACCGATGTGCGCAGAAACAGGGTAAGAAATAAGGTAAAAGCATCCTTTGACGCCCATGATCGGGTAAACTATGCGGCGCTGTCCTCCAGGCTGGTGATTCAGAAGGAAAAGAAGGTGATTCAGATGGAACTGGAACTGGATGATTCCATGTGTTCTGTCATGGACTATTTTGAGATCTTCCTGGAAAGGATGCTCATGTGCCGGAGAGCAGCCGAGGTATTGGGATGCAGGTTCAAGCTGACAGCCAACGGAAGCAAATTGTGTTAGAATAATTTTTCTGCATAACAAAAAGAAAAAGAAAAAGACAGGGCCAGAGAGGGCGCATACCTTCCCAGGCTCTTCTTTTTTATAATATATTAAGGATTTTGTAAGCCGTAAACATTTACTAACGCTTTTATCTATGCTATATTACCTATAGTGCATAAGTCTGCCTAAAAGCAGGAAATACGCAGGGAACAAGGAACTACAAGGAGAGAAATATGAAGGGAATCGTTTTAGCAGGCGGCTCAGGAACGCGCCTGTATCCGCTTACAAAGGTAACATCAAAGCAGCTTCTGCCCATCTACGACAAGCCGATGATCTATTATCCGATCTCCGTGCTGATGAGCGCAGGAATCCGCGACATCCTGATCATCTCCACACCGGAGGATACGCCCCGGTTTCAGGAACTTTTAGGAGACGGACATCAGTTTGGAATCGATTTAAGCTATGCCGTTCAGCCAAGCCCGGACGGACTGGCTCAGGCCTTTATTATCGGAGAGGAATTTATCGGAGACGATTCGGTAGCCATGATTCTGGGAGACAATATTTTCCAGGGACAGGGCCTTCCGAAGCGTCTCAGAGCCGCAGCGGCCAAGGAGTCGGGAGCCACTGTGTTCGGCTATTATGTAGACGATCCGGAGCGTTTCGGAATCGTGGAATTTGATGAGAATGGAAAGGCAGTCTCCATCGAGGAGAAGCCGGAGAAGCCAAAGTCCAACTACTGTGTGACAGGCCTTTATTTCTATGACAATCGGGTAGTAGAGTTTGCCAAGAGCTTAAAGCCGTCTGCCAGAGGAGAGCTTGAGATCACAGATTTAAACCGCATTTACCTGGAGAAGGGCGAGCTGGACGTAATCCTGTTAGGCCAGGGCTTCACATGGCTGGACACAGGAACCCATGAGTCCTTAGTGGAGGCTACGAACTTTGTCAAGACAGTGGAGACTCACCAGCACAGGAAAATTGCCTGCCTGGAGGAGATTGCTTACTTAAACGGCTGGATCAGCCGGGATGATGTGATGGCCGCCTATGAGGTTTATAAGAAAAATCAGTATGGAAAGTATTTAAAGGACATTTTAGACGGAAAATATGTAGATAAGCTCCATCAGAATTAAAATAAAAACTGAAATTTCAGAAATTCAGAGAAAGTCAGACAGGAGAAACAGATATGAAAATTATTGTAACAGGCGGAGCCGGTTTTATCGGCGGAAATTTTGTACACCATATGGTAAATAAATATCCGGATTATCAGATTATAAATCTGGATCTTTTAACTTACGCAGGAAACCTGGAGACCTTAAAGCCGGTAGAGGGAAAACCAAATTACAAGTTTGTAAAGGGCGATATCGCTGACCGTCAGTTTATCTTCCGCTTATTTGAGGAGGAGAAGCCGGACGTAGTAGTAAACTTTGCTGCAGAGAGCCATGTAGACCGCTCTATCACTGATCCGGAGAGCTTTGTCCGCACTAACGTAATGGGAACCACCACTCTGCTGGATGCCTGCAGAGAGTACGGAATTAAGCGCTACCATCAGGTATCCACCGACGAGGTGTATGGAGACCTGCCTTTAGACCGCCCGGATCTGTTTTTTACAGAGGAGACTCCAATTCACACGTCAAGTCCTTACTCCTCCTCCAAGGCTGCGGCGGATCTGTTTGTTCTGGCTTACCACAGAACCTACGGCCTTCCAGTAACTGTTTCCCGCTGCTCCAATAATTACGGCCCCTACCACTTCCCGGAGAAGCTGATTCCGCTTATGATCAGCCGCGCTCTGGCAGACGAGGAGCTGCCTGTTTACGGAGACGGCGCTAATGTCCGTGATTGGCTTCACGTATCCGACCACTGCGAGGCCATTGACCTGATTATCCACAAGGGCCGTGTAGGAGAGGTTTACAATATCGGAGGCCATAACGAGAGAACAAATCTGGAAGTAGTAAAAACCATCCTGAAAGCCCTCGATAAGCCGGAGAGCTTAATCAAGTATGTAAAGGATCGCCCAGGCCACGATCTCCGCTATGCCATCGATCCGACGAAGATAGAAACAGAGCTGGGCTGGGAGCCGAAATACAACTTCGACACAGGAATTGCCCAGACCATCCAGTGGTATCTGGACAATCAGGACTGGTGGAAGCATATTATCAGCGGAGAATATCAGAACTATTTTGAAGAAATGTATGGAGATAGATTATAATGAAAGTATTGGTTACAGGGGTAAAGGGCCAGCTGGGCTACGATGTGGTAAACGAGCTGACAAAGAGAGGACATGAGTCTGTAGGCGTGGACATTGACGAGATGGACATTACAGACGGGGAGGCCTGCCGCCGTGTGATTACAGAGGCAGCTCCTGACGCAGTGATCCACTGCGCTGCATATACTGCAGTAGACGCGGCTGAGGATAATGAGGATCTGTGCCGCAGAGTGAATGCAGACGGCACGAGAAACATTGCTCTGGTCTGCCGGGATCTGGACATCAAGATGATGTATATCAGCACAGATTATGTGTTTAACGGACAGGGCACGCGTCCCTGGGAGCCGGATGATCAGAGAGAGCCGTTAAGCGTATATGGCCAGACCAAGTGCGAGGGCGAGATGGCGGTGGAGGAGCTGGTGAAGAAGTTCTTCATTGTCCGCATTGCCTGGGTATTCGGCGTAAACGGAAAGAATTTCATCAAGACGATGCTGCGTCTGGGCCAGGAGAGAGGCGCTGTCAGCGTAGTGGACGATCAGATCGGATCTCCGACCTACACCTACGATCTGGCCAGACTTCTGGTGGATATGACGGAGTCCGAGCATTACGGACGTTATCACGCCACCAACGAGGGACTCTGCAGCTGGTATGAATTTGCCTGCGAGATCTTTAAGCAGGCAGGTATGACTGACGTCAAGGTGACGCCGGTAGACAGCTCTCAGTTCCCTGCTAAGGCCAAGCGCCCCATGAACAGCCGCATGGACAAGAGCAAGCTGGCCGCAAACGGTTTTACGCCGCTTCCGGCATGGCAGGACGCTCTGGGCCGGTATCTGAAGGAGATTCTGTAGGAGAAGAGGACTGCCGAGACAGAGACGGGGCGCAGAAACGGATGGGAATATATCTAGTTGACATAAAACAGGAGGATAGGAAACATGGGAAAGTATTTTGGCACAGACGGATTCCGCGGCGAGGCAAACGTAACGCTGACAGTGGAGGACGCCTATAAGGTAGGTCGTTTCCTCGGCTGGTATTACGGAAAGAAGAAGCCAGAAGAGAAATGCCGGGTTGTAATTGGAAAGGATACGAGACGCAGCAGCTATATGTTTGAGTATTCGCTGGTAGCTGGTCTGACAGCTTCAGGAGCAGACGCGTACCTGCTCCATGTCACTACGACTCCCAGTGTTTCCTATGTGGTCCGCACAGAGGAGTTCAGCTGCGGAATTATGATTTCCGCCAGCCACAATCCATTTTACGACAATGGAATCAAGGTGATCAACGAGAAGGGCGAGAAGCTGGAGGAGGACGTTATCACAGAGATTGAAAAGTATCTGGACGGCGGGATGGGAGAGATTCCCTACGCTGTCAGAGACCAGATTGGCCGCACCGTGGATTACGCCGCAGGCAGAAACCGCTACATTGGCTACCTGATTTCCATTGCCACCCGTTCCTTTAAAAATAAGAAGGTGGGACTGGACTGCGCCAACGGAAGCGCTTCCGCCATTGCCAAGAACGTGTTTGACGCTCTGGGCGCAGAAACCCATGTGATCCACAACAATCCGGACGGAGTAAATATTAACACCAACTGCGGATCCACCCATATCGAGGGACTGCAGAAGTATGTGGTGGAGAACGGCCTGGACGTGGGCTTTGCCTACGACGGGGACGCCGACCGCTGCCTGGCGGTGGACGGCGAAGGAAACCTGGTGGACGGCGACAAGATCATGTACATCTGCGGAAAGTACATGAAGGAGCAGGGAAGCCTGGTAAACAATACGGTTGTCACCACCATTATGTCCAACTTCGGCCTTTACAAGGCTCTGGAGAGGGAAGGCATCTCCTTTGAGAAGACAGCGGTAGGCGACAAGTATGTGTACGAAAACATGTCCCAGAACGGCCACTGCCTGGGCGGTGAGCAGTCGGGACACATTATTTTCAGCAAGCACGCTACCACAGGAGACGGAATCCTCACCTCCTTAAAGATTATGGAGGTTATGCTGGAGAAGAAGGAGAGCCTTAAAAAGCTGGCCGACGAAGTGGAGATCTATCCGCAGGTGCTTAAAAATGTGAGAGTCCACGACAAAAAGACAGCTCAGGACGATCCGGACGTTCAGGAGGAGGTTCAGAAGGTATCAGACGCCCTGGGAGACACAGGACGGATTCTCCTGCGCCAGAGCGGCACAGAGCCGGTTGTCCGCGTGATGGTGGAGGCTGAGACGGATGCGATCTGTGAGAAATACGTGGATCAGGTGATTGAGGTAATGAAGGCCAAGGGCCACGTGATCTAGGAGTGAAATCATGCGGGAGCAGCTGACAAAGAAGGATATCGAGAAAATTCAGGAAGAGATTGACTACAGAAAGCTGGTGGTGAGAAAGGAAGCCATCGAGGCGGTGAAGGAGGCCAGAGCTCAGGGAGATTTGAGCGAAAACTTCGAGTATTACGCGGCCAAGAAGGATAAAAACAGGAATGAGAGCCGCATCCGCTATCTGGAGAACATGATAAAGAACGACAGAGTCGTGTCCGACCAGTCCAGAGAGGACGAGGTAGGCTTAAACGACACCGTTACCCTCTATTTCGAGGACGACGAGGAGGAGGACGTATACCGTCTGGTGACCAGCATTCGGGGCAATTCCCTGGAAAATAAAATCAGTATCGAGTCGCCTCTGGGAAAAGCCATCCGCGGCTGCAGAGTTGGAGAACGGGCCTATGTAAAGATAAACGACAAGGCCGGATACTATGTGGAAATCAGGAAGATTGAGAAGACGGGAGACGATGGAACAGACGCAATCAGGAGCTATTAGGCTCCCTTATCTGCTGACTCTGCTTCTGGTAACCGTCTGCATGTATACAGGGTGCCTGCCAAAAGGTCTGGCAGGCGCCCTGATTCTTCTGATGGTGCTGGGAGCAGGGCTTAACACGCTGGGAAATACCATTCCGGTGGTGAAAACGTATCTGGGCGGCTCCGTGGTCTGCATTCTGGGGGCGGCGGCCCTGCAGGCGGCCGGAGTATTTCCCCAGGACGCTTATGAGATGATGGACAGCTTTGTCAACGAGCAGGGGTTTCTGGTGTTTTATATTTCTGCCCTGATCACCGGCAGTCTGTTTAATATCGACAGGGATCTGCTGATCCGCGCTACAGTAAAGCTTCTTCCCACGGCGCTTATATCCCTGGCGGCGGGGGTTCTGGCCACAGGAGTTCTGGGCCTCCTCATGGGACATTCTTTTTTAGAGGGAATTCTTTTTATCGGAGTGCCCATGACGAGCGGCGGCATGACGGCTGGGGCGGTGCCATTATCCGGCATGTACGCCTCGGCGCTGGGGGCTGACGCAGGGGAAATTCTCACCCGGATCACCCCAGCTACGGTTCTTGGAAACTGCGTGGCCATTGTATTTGGAGGACTGGCCAATAACCTGGGAGAAAAACGGCCTTCCCTCACTGGAAACGGCCGCCTTGTCAACGATGGAACCAGGGCCCCGGAGCGGATTCCCATGAAGCCGTCTATCCCGCAGCTCTCGAAAGGTCTGATTATTTCCCTGGCATTTTATGCACTGGGAGCCCTCTGCAGTCACTTTATCAGCGTTGTGCCGGCCTATGCCTGGATGATTATAGCTGTGGTTATCGTCAAGGGAACGGGGATTTTGTCAGAGGAGCTGGAGGACGCGGCCAGACAGTGGGGACAGTTTGCCATCCACAGCTGGACGGCGGCGGCCCTGACGGGAATCGGAGCCACCTTGATTAATCTGAAGGCCATTATGCAGACCATGACGCCTTTTTACTTCTTTACCATAACGGCGTCTGTGGCAGTAATCACCATGACGGCCGCTTTTGTGGGCCGCCTGATGGGCTTCTACCCCTTAGAGTCTGCGATTGCCGCCGGCATGTGCACCACCAATATGGGCGGTTCCGGAAACGTAGCCGTGTTAAGCAGCGCGAAACGCATGGAGCTTCTGCCATTCGCCCAGATCGTCACCCGATCCTGCGGCGCCCTGATGCTGACTCTGGGGGGCGTGCTGGTGCAGATGTTGAGGTAGAAAGGAGAAGCACCCTTTTAATTTGTCAAAAATTTTAAGATCAGAGAGCGGAGAAGATGGGAGCATGGAGCAGCTGAAAACAGAAAAAAAGCTCCAAAGAGAATCTCCAGAATATTGAGAAGCACAATGGGAATATCCAGAAGGGATTCTGTGACAAATGAGCAGATAAACCAGTATACTTTAAAATAGAAAAACAAGCAGAGCGGTATAAGCAGGAGATCAAGTCTTTTCTTGTTGATAGAAATAAACTGCTTCATAAAATTTCCTCCTTGTACACAGTGTTAATATCAATATAAAAGAAAATAGATGTGTTGTAAAGCTTGTGCATTAAATATCTACGACAAACGCATGAATGAAGATTGTGATGTGGTATAAAAAAAGTTGACAGCTTGTTCTCAAGGATTTCATAATAAAATC
>ERZ894232.660-NODE-660-length-42976-cov-13.805037_pt1 | contig 42976 bp, 33 predicted proteins | sample MGYA00380296_ERZ894232 | MGnify/ENA primary metagenome ERZ894232 (study PRJEB32331, sample SAMN06328433) | human gut metagenome | biome: human gut microbiome; feature: stool | host: Homo sapiens | collected 2014-08-14 ...
GCTGTCTCTCGGCTACCCGGTGTAGGATGTACAGGAAAACGTCCGCAGTCCCGAAGAGGGGACTGCGGGTAAAAAATCCGGGCCGGCGAAAGCCGGCCCAGAACAGAAATCCTCATGTTTAACGGGAAAAGCGGCTGAGATGACACATGCCGCACGAAATATCGGCGTCCGCGCGAAACCTCCACGAACAAAGGTTTCGCTATCATGGGCGTGCACCGTGCGAAAAATCGGCGTCCGCGCGGAACTGTGGACGATTTCTTATGCCTACACCGCATAGCCCCGCGCGAGCCGGTATCGCGTCACGAAAAGTGGTGTAGGGCCGTTCCCCGGGGCCGCGGCCACGCCCCGCACGCTGCGCCGCCATCCGCCTCCTGCCGGACGCGTCCCCCACAGCATCAGCAATCGGGGCGCTTGCGCATCCAATACGCAAGCGCCCCGACCGTTGAACCCCAATCGCTAAAAAACTTTGCCTCGGTCCGTTCGCTTCGGTCCGGAATAATCTCGCCTTAGCCCAGTATTACTTCGCCTCAGCCCAGGTCTCGCCCACGCTCGCGTCCGCGATGAGCGGGACGCGCAGCTGGGCCACGCCCTCCATCTCCTCGCGCACCATGGCCACCAGGGCGTCAACCTCGCCCACCGGGCACTCGAAGTCGAGCTCGTCGTGCACCTGCAAGATCATCTTGGCGGCAAAACCCTCGGTGCGCAGGCGCTCGGCGACGCGCACCATGGCGATCTTGATGATATCGGCGGCCGACCCCTGCATGGGGTGGTTCATCGCCGTGCGCTCGCCGAACATGCGCTGTGCCGGCACGCGCAGCTCCGGGATGGGGCGGCGGCGTCCGTACATGGTCTCCGCGTAGCCCGTCTTCTTGGCAAAGGCAACCGTCTCGTCCAAATAGGTGCGCACGCCGGGATACGCGCGGAAATACGCGTCGATCATCTCACGCGCCTCCGCCATGGGGATGTCGAGCGCCTGCGACAAACCGTAGGCCTGCTGGCCATACACGATGCCAAAGTTCACCGCCTTGGCGCGGCTGCGCAGCTGCGGCGTGACCTCCTCGACCGGCACGCCGAACACGCGCGCCGCCGTCTCGGCGTGGAAGTCCTCGCCCTCGTTGAACGCGCTCACCAGGTGCTCGTCGCCCGAGAGGTGCGCCAGCAGCCTGAGCTCGATCTGGGAGTAGTCGATGGCGACGAAGACCGAGCCCTCCTCGACCGAGAACGCCTTCTTGACGGCATGGCCCAGCTCGGAGCGGGTGGGGATGTTCTGCAGGTTGGGGTTGGAGCTCGACAGGCGCCCGGTGGCGGTGATGGTCTGGTTGTACGTGGTGTGCACGCGCCCGTCCGTCTCGCGCAGCGCACCCAGCGTATCCAGGTACGTCGACTTGATCTTGGTGCGCTCGCGGTACTCCAAGATGAGGCGCACGATCTCGTAGTCCTTGGCCAGGTCCTCGAGGACCTTGGCGTTGGTGGAGTAATAGCCGCGCTGGGTCTTTTTGAGCCCCGCGGTGGGCAGGCCGAGCTTGTCGAACAGGACGCGGGACAGCTGCATGGGGCTGGAGAGGTTGAACTCCTCGCCGCCCGCAAGCTCGCGGATGCGGTCGGAGAGCTCCGCGATCTGGCCCGAGAGCTCCTCGGACTGCGCGGCGAGGCGCGCCGGGTCCACGTACATGCCCGCGCGCTCCATGGAGGCGAGCACGCGCACGAGCGGCATCTCGATCTTGGTGAAGATGTCCTCCGCGCCCTGGGCCTCGAGCGCGGACGCAAGCGGTTCGCGCAGGATGCGGGCGAGCCATGCACCCCGGGCGGCGGCACTCGGCGCATCCGCGGGCGCGCCGTCCTCCCCCGCCGCCGCAGGGAGCGCGGCATGGAGATAGGTCTCGGCTAGGTGCGCGTCGGCGAAGTCCGAGCGCACGGAATCGAGCAGGTACGCGGCAACGACCGTGTCGAACAGGCGCGCGGGGTCAGCATCGAGCGGATCCATAAGTTCCGGCTCGCTCGAGTCGACCGGCGAGAGCACGTGCAGCAGCGCCTTGACGTCCGAGGAAACCACGGGGCCCTTGGCGAACAGAAGGCCCAGCACGCCGGGGATGACGCCGTGAGAGCAGTCGATGTCGGTAGCGAACACGCCGCAGGGGCCGATGGGCTCCTCGAACGAGAGCAGCGCCCGGTCGGTGGCGACCCACAGACGGCGTGTCATGCCAAACAGGGCGTCGGCCTCCTTGTCGTCCTCCATGGCGACGCCGAGCCATTCGCCCGCCTCGAGGGCACGCATCAGCTCATCGAAGCAGGCATTCATCTCAGCGCTTTCACGATTGCTTTCAGCCTCATCAAAAGCCCTGGAGGCATCGAGGGACACCCGCAGAACCTCGGGCAGCTCGAGCTTCGAGGCCGCAGCCTGCGTCGCGGCGGCGTCGCCCAAAAGCGCCAGGAACCGATTCTGCATGGCCATGATGCCCAGGGCGCCCAACGCCGTGGAGACGGAGGCGGCGTCATAGGCCGGAAAGGACACCTCGTCCAAGTCGCACTCGACCGGCGCGTCCGTCATGATCGTGGCGATCTTGCGCGAGACGAGTGCGTCGTCGATATGCGCGCGCAGGTTCTCGCCCATCTTGCCCTTGACCTCGTCGGCATGGGCGATGACCTCGTCCAAACTGCCGTATTGCACGATGAGCGCGCTCGCCTTCTTGGGACCGATGCCCGGCACGCCGGGGATGTTGTCGGAGCTGTCGCCCTTGAGGCCGTAAAAGTCGGGCACGAGCTCGGGCGTGATGCCGTGGTACAGGTCGTCCACGCTCTCGGGCGTCATGATGGCGATGTCGGAGAGGCCCTTGCGCGTGGACACCACATGCACGTGGTCGGTCACGAGCTGGTACATGTCGCGGTCGCCCGTGACGAGGTACATGTCGCAGCCGGCGACCTCGCCGCGGCGGGCGAGCGTTCCCAAGATGTCGTCGCCCTCCCAGCCCTCGAGCTCGACCACGGGCACGGATAGGCTCGCGAGCAGCTCTTTGATCATGGGGAATTGGCTGCGCAGGTTGGGGTCCATGGGAGGGCGCTGCGCCTTGTACTGCGGCAGCATCTCCATGCGGACCTTCGGGCGGCCCTTGTCGAAGGCGCACACCACGCCGTCCGGGGAGAACTCGTCCACCATCTTGAGGAACATGTTGAGGAAGCCGAACACCGCGTTGGTGGGACGGCCGTCCGGCGCGTTCATGGTGGGGGGCACGGCATGGAAGGCGCGGTGCATGAGCGAGTTGCCGTCGATGACGGCGATCACGCGGCGGTCGCGAGCTGCGGAAGCGCTATCTGACATGGGGAAGACCTCATTTCGTCGTGGTACGCATCCAGTCTACCCCACCGGGCGGACGCCTTGCCGTCGATGTGCAAAAGGGCACCTCAGATTGGCACCCGTCCCTCATGTGAGGCGGCACCTCAATTTGGGGACAGGCACCAATCTGAGGTGCGAACGGCTCGGGATACGGTGAGTTTAGTTGAACTTGAAGATCTTGGAGGCGAGGTGGTACATGCCGATGGTGGTCTTTTCGCCCATCTTGCCGGGCAGGTTGGTGCCCCAGCCGATCACGCCGTGACGGGCCTTGCGGTACATCTTCTCGTCGTAGGCGCGCAGGTCGCCCCACAGGGCGGTGAGCTCGTCGTCGATCCCCGGCTTGTCGGACAGCTTGGTGAACACCGAGCAGATGGCCATCATCATGGTGAAGTAGCCCATCATGTAGGAGCGCAGCTTTTCCTGCGGCACGTCCTCGTACAGGTGGTAGCTCTCCATCATGATGCGCGTGATGCGGTACTGCTGGTCCAGGCGCTTGACCATGGTGGCCTCGTTGACGCTCTGACCCTCGCGGCCGATGAAGTAGCGGTACAGGTCGATGTCGGCGTAATAGAGCGTCTTGCAGTTGGGCAGCGGCACGTAGGCGTAGATGTTGTCCACGTAGAACGTGTGCGGCGGCATGGGGAGCTCGTGGGCGCGCAGCACGTCGGTGCGGTAGCACAGCGAGTGCATGAGCAGGTTCTGGTCAAAGCGGAACCGGCCGATGTCGTCCCACGTGAAGACCTTCTTGCGCGGCAGGGCCATGCGATAGCTGATGGTGGTGTGCGTGCCCTCGTGCACCTTCTCGTACACATAGTTCGAGATGAACAGGTCCACGTGCAGGTCGCGCTCCTCAAAACCGCGCAAAATGGTGAGCATGGTGGACAGCGCGCTGGCATCCAGCCAGTCGTCGGAGTCCACGACCTTGTAGTAGGTGCCGTGCGCCTCGCGCAGGCCCGCGCGGACGGCCATGCCGTGCCCGCCGTTCTCCTGGTGCACCACGCGAACGATGCCCGGGTAGCGCGCCTCCCACTCGTCGGCCTTGGAGCCCGTCTCGTCCTGGGACCCATCGTCCACGATGATGATCTCGACATCCGGGGCGTACTTGGAGCCCTCGAGAATGGACGAGATGCAGTGGTCCATGTCCTTGGCGGCGTTGTAGCTGGGAATGCCAAAGGAGATGACCTTATGGCCCTCCCCCGCCTGAGTCACGGAAATCGTCTTGATGGGAAACGCGGCGCGGGCCGCCTCGATATCGTAGGCCGCCGCGGGCGAGGTCTGTTCGAAATTAGGCATGGCAGGCAATGATCTCGTCTGAGAGGTTGAGGGCGGAGGCGGTCACGGCGTCCATGTCGTAGTAGCGGTACTCGGCAAGGCGACCGACCGGGTGGAAGTTCGTGATGTGGCGCACGCGCTCGAGGTAGCGTTCGTAGAGCTTGCGGTTGTCCGGGTCGAGGATCGCGTAGTACGGCGTCTGGCCGCTGCCCGGCTCGTAGGCATGGCTGTACTCGCGCATGATGGTGGTCTTGCCCGGAAGCTCCTGGCCGGTCATGTTCTTGAACTCGGTGATGCGCGTAAAGTCCTCGGAAACCGTGTAGTTCACGGTGCCCACGGGCTGGAACTGGTCCACGTCGAGGGTCTCGAACTCCATGTCGAGCGTGCGGTACGGCAAGGCGCCCAGGTCGAGGTCGAACAGCTCGTCGAGCGGGCCGGTGTAGACGACCTCGCCGCCGTACACGTTGCCGCACACCTTGACCGTGGTCTCGTCGAGCTCGAAGATGTCGCGCGCGTCGACGCCGCAGAACACGTCGATGCAGTCGTGGTCGAGCATGTTCTCGAAGAGCACGGTGTAGCCCTCGGCGGGCATGCCCTGGAAGGGCGCCTGCGGGAAGTAGCGGTCGTCGTCGCCCACGAACACGGGGACGCGCGCGGTGACGGAGGGGTCGATCTGGTCGGGAGTCTGGCCCCACTGCTTCATGGTGTAGTGGAGGAAGACGTTCTCGTACACGTAGTCGGCGACCTCTGCCAGGTCGGGGTCGTTCTTCTCGCGCAACTGCAGGATGGGCACCTTGACGTCCTTGCCAAAGGTGTCGATGAGCTTGTTGTAGAGCTCCTCGCCGCGCTCCTCGCCAAAGGCGAGCAGCAGGCTCTTGTGGTTGAAGGGCACCGGCATGAGCGTGCCGTGCACGTTGGCGAGCACCTTGTGCTGGTAGTCCGTCCACTCGGTGAAGCGCGAGAGGAAGTTGTGCACGTTCTCGCTGAACGTATGGTAGATGTGCGGTCCGTACATGTGGACCAGCACGCCCGCCTCGTCGTAGTAGTCGTATGCGTTGCCGGCGATGTGATCGCGGCGCTCGAGGACGGCGACACGGAAGCCGACGGTCTCGGCGAGGCGGCGGGCGCACACGGCGCCGGCGTATCCCGCGCCGACGACGATCATGTCGTAAGCACTCGGGTTGAAATCCTCCGGGAGACCGAAAGTGATCTGCATGACAGCTCCTTGCAGGTGGTGGCGGCATCCGTTCCTATGAGGCGATGCGCGGGGCCGCCATGACCCGCATATCGCGTTTTCATCCAAACGATTATACCGGTCGAGTCCTATAATTACCTCTGTCACACCAATAATGCTCATCGCGACGCGCAAAGAGGCGATGGGCAGGTCGCATTGAGGAGCGTACATGAGCGATTTCCTGACCCGCATGAAGGCCGCCGCCAAGGCCGACAAGAAGACCGTCGTCCTCCCCGAGGGCGAGGACCAGCGCACCATCGACGCCGCCAAGATCATCGTCGAGGAGGACCTCGCCAACCTGGTCATCCTGGGCGACCCCGACAAGATCGACCTGCCGGGCGTCACCGTGATCGACCCCAAGTGCGGCCCCAAGCACGAGGAGTACGCGCAGAAGTTCGCCGAGCTGCGCGCCAAGAAGGGCGTGACCATCGAGCAGGCCCGCGCCCAGATGAACGACGCCACCTACTACGGCACCATGATGGTCAAGATGGGCGACGCCGACGGCCTCGTGTCCGGCGCGTGCCACTCCACCGCTGACACCCTGCGCCCCGCGCTGCAGATCCTGAAGACCGCCCCGGGCACCAAGCTCGTCTCGGCGTTCTTCATCATGTGCACGAGCACCCCGCAGTTCGGCACCGACGGCACGCTGATCTTCGCCGACTGCGGCCTGAACATCAACCCCACCTCCGACGAGCTGTCCGAGATCGCCATCGCGAGCGCCAAGAGCTGGCAGACCTTCATGGGCGGCGCCGAGCCGCACGTGGCCATGCTCTCCTACTCCACCATGGGCTCCGCCGGCGGCGAGGTCGCCAAGAAGGTCCAGGAGGCCGTCGCCTTCTGCAAGGAGAAGGCGCCCGAGGTGCCCATTGACGGCGACCTGCAGCTCGACGCCGCCATCGTGCCCACCGTGGCCCAGCTCAAGGCCCCGGGCTCCCCGGTCGCCGGCAAGGCCAACGTGCTCGTGTTCCCCGACCTCGAGGCCGGCAACATCGGCTACAAGCTGGTGCAGCGCTTCGCGGGCGCCGAGGCGTACGGCCCCATCCTGCAGGGCATCGCCAAGCCGGTGAACGACCTGTCCCGCGGCTGCTCCGCCGAGGACATCGTGGGCGTCGTGGCCATCACGGCGGTCCAGGCCCAGATGGCCGAGTAGCCGCCAGACGGCCGAAAGACCAAGCCCCGCACAAGCCCCGCGGCATCGCAGCGCCTCGCGCCGACGCCGCGGGGCTTTTTTGCGCCGCTCGCGGTGCGCCTCGTCTACATTGCCGCGCGGCAGGGTACAGAACCTACAACGGATGCCAAGGCGAGAGAAAGGGGCACCCATGCTGTTCAAGAACGTTTTGGTTCCCTTCGATGAGTCCGAGCACGCGCAGGCGGCGCTGCATTTGGCCATCGACCTCGTGGGGGACGACCCGGGCGCGACCATCCACGTCGTCACGGTGGTCTCGAACGACATCATGCCGCCCTCGATGATCTCCGCCTCCGGCGCGTTCGGCGAGGCCCCCGTCGATTACAGCACCTACGAGTCGTTCCTCTCCGCCATCGCCGAGCGCTCCGACCACGACCTGCACGACAGCATCGACAGCCTGCTCGGGCAGGACGCGCGGACGCTCCAGGCAAAGCTCGTCGTCGACACGCGCCTGGCGCCCTCGCCCGTCGACGGCATCAGCACCTACGCCAGCGACCATTGCTGCGACCTCATCATCATGGGTCGCCGCGGCCTTGGCGCGCTGCGCGGCATGCTCGGCAGCGTGAGCTACGGCGTCCTGCGCTCCTCCGACATCCCCGTCCTCACCGTCAAGTAGCCCATGCGCCCACATGGGCTCATGCGTCCCTTGCCCTGTGAGCCCACACGGCCCATACGCTCACCTGGCTCATGTGCCCACAGGGTCATGCGCCCACACGGCACATGCGTTCGCACGGCTCATGCGTTCACCTACAAAAGCGGCCCCTCGCGTTGAGGGGCCGCTTTGCTCAGGTAGCTGCAAGTCGCCGCCGCCTGAAATGACGAGACGGCGCTAGCAAGTCGACATCAGCGAGTCGCCGCTACTTGGCGAGGCGCTCGACGTCCAGCGAAATCATATACTCCTCGTCCGTGGGGATGACCACGACGGTCACGCTGGAGCCGGCGGCGGAGATCACGCCGCCCTTGCCGCCCACGCACTCCTTGTTCTTGGCGCGGTCGACGCGGACGCCGAGCCACTCGAAGAACTCGCAGAACGCCTGACGGGTGGCCCAGTCGTTCTCGCCGATGCCGCCGGCGAAGGTGATGGTGTCCACGCCGGCCATGGAGAAGATCATGGAACCGGAGTGCAGCATCGCCTTGTACGCGAACAGGTCGAGCGTGAACAGCGCCTTCTCGTCGCCCTTGAGGGCGGCCTCGCGGATATCGCGGGCGTCGCTGGTCTTCTCATACATGGCCAGGATGCCGGACTGCTTGTTCATCATGGTGTCGACCTCGTCGGCCGTGTAGCCGCCCACGCGCTGCAGGTAGCACACGGTGGCGGGGTCGATGGAGCCGCAGCGGGTGCCCATCATGAGGCCGTCGAGCGGCGTGAGGCCCATCGTGGTGTCGCGGCAGACGCCATCCTCGATGGCGCACAGGGAGCTGCCGTTGCCCAGATGGCAGGACAGCAGGCGGTGGCAGCGGTCGCCGAGCATCTCCTTGGCGGTCTTCCACTCGTAGCGGTGGCTCGTGCCGTGGGCGCCGTACTTGCGCACATGGTACTTCTCGCGGACCTCCTTGGGCAGCGGATAGGTGTAGGACATCTCGGGCATGCCCATGTGGAAGGAGGTGTCGAACACCGCGACGTTGGGGATGCTCGGGTAGGCCTCGCGGCAGAACTCGATGACGCCCGCCTCCGCGTAGTTGTGCAGCGGGGCGAGCGGGGCGACCTCGTAGATCTTGGCGAGCACGTCATCGTCGACGAGCGCGGAATCGGTGAAGTGCCAGCCGCCCTGGACGATGCGATGGCCGATGGCGTCCATCTCGAAGCCGTGCTCGTTGATGAGGTCGATGACCATGCGGACGGCGGTGCCGTGATCGGGCAGGACGACGGTCTCCTTGACCTTCTCACCACCCTCGCTGTGGCCGAAAATGCCCTCCTCCAGGCCGATCTTCTCGCAGTTGCCCTTGGTGAAGATCTCGCGAGTCTTGGTGTTCATGAGCTGGAACTTGAGGCTCGAGCTACCTGCGTTGAGAACGAGGACGTTCATGGCACTCCCTAGAAATTGGCGCACGACGGAGCACTCCGGCGCGCGGGTCGAAACATTGCTCTTATCATAGCGCGAAAGCGCCCCCGGTGCGAAACGCGGGGCGGCCGCGCGGCATGAAGCCGGGATGAGGCCGGAGCGGCCGGCGTGAAATCGAGACGTGCCCGGCTGTGGACGAAAGCGTCGCCGGTCAATGAGGGCAACGAGGCCGCACGGGGCCGATGGCGCCGGACGGGGCCAACGCCTCTGCTCCGGGCAGGCGACACCCCCGCACCGGGATGAGGCCGGCGCCTCCGAACGGGACCGACGGCGCCGCTATACGAGTCCCTCGCCCAACGGCTTGCCGCCGAGGACGTGCAGGTGAACGTGCATGACGGTCTGCCCCGCCGCCTCGCCCTTGTTCGAGATGACGCGGAAGCCCTCGTCGAGGCCCTTGACGCGGGCGACCTCGGCGACGGCGTGCATCATGGCCGCAAGCGTCTCGGCGGGAACGCCGTCGATGATGTTCTCGTAATGCGCCTTGGGGATAACCAGCGTGTGCACGGGCGCCTGCGGGTTGAGGTCGTCGAACGCGATGACCAGGTCGTCCTCATAGACCACGGTGGACGGGATCTCGTGCGAGGCTATCTTGCAAAAGATGCAGTCGGACATGGGGGGGGTTCCTCTCAATCGTTCCCAACGGCTCCGGGGCGCGATGCCCCGGAGCCGTCGCCATTCATCTTGATTATCGCACCGGATGCGCAGAGGGGACCCGGCCCCTCATGCCCATCCTGGAGATTGAGGGCTAAAGGTTGAGGGCGTCGGCGTCGCTGGCGGGCTCGCCGGGGACCAACCGGTCGGTGCCATCGACGTCTTGCAGCAGCACGGAGACCTTCTGCTCCGCATCGGCCAAACGTCCGCGCAGGCTCTTGAGGAGCTCAACGCCGCGGGTATAGCTCTCGAGCGACTCCTCCAACTCCATGTCGCCGGACTCCAGGCTGCGAATGATGAGCTCGAGCTCGGTGGAGGCCTCCTTGTAGGTGAGCTCCTCGACGTTCTTGCGTTCTGCCATGTTGTTCTCCTTACTCACGCGCCGCGTGATGCGGCGGTCATGTCCATCAATCGTCGCGACCGGGCCGCGGGGCGAGCGATACCTCGTCCACCCGGGCGCGCACGTCGCCGTCGGCCATGCGCACGCGCAGGCCATCGCCGGGGGCGAAGGACTCCGCGGAGGTCGCCACGCGCCCATCGCCGTCGTAGGCGATCGAGTAGCCGCGCGCGAGCACCTTGAGGGGCGAGAGCGCGTCGAGCGCCGCCGCGCTACGCCCCAGGCTCGCGAGCGGCGCGCTCAGCAGCCGAGGACCCGTGGCGCGCAACCGCGACGTCGCCAAGTCGAGGGCGTGCCGCTTGCGCGCGAGGCCCGTCGTGCTCCCGGCCAGGCGCGGGGCCATGCGCTCTAGGGAGGCCGCATGGCGCTCCAGGGAGCGATCGCACGCCTGGGCGAACCGATCGGATGTCTGCGCCAGCTCGGCGCGCCGACGGTCGACCACATGCGCGGGGTCCGCCAGGCAGGGACGCGACGCATAGCCCTCGATCGCCAACGAGAAGCGCCCGAGGAGCGCGTCCGTCGCACGTGCGAGACGCGCCGCCCGGCCATCCAGATCGGCCGCCGCGGATGAGGTGACCGCGGACAGCGAGCGCTGCAGACGCTGCTCGCGCATGTCCAGCACGTTCACCAGCTCCGCAAACTCGGGCGCCACCGACTCCGCGGCCGCCGTGGGCGTTGAGCAGCGGCGATCGCTCACCATGTCGCAGATCGAGTTGTCGGGCTCGTGTCCTATGCCCGTCACCACGGGGACGGGGCACGCGGCGACGGCGCGGGCGAGCTCTTCGTCATTGAACGTCATGAGGTCCTCGAACGACCCGCCGCCGCGCACGAGCAGGATGCAGTCGGGCGCGGGGGTAATGGCGGCCGCGCGGCGCAGGCCCTCGATGAGCTCAGCCGGGGCGCCATCACCCTGCACCTTTGCCCCCACGCAGATGACCTCGACGAGCGGGTTGCGTCGGCGCAGCGTGCGCTTCACATCGTTGACGACCGCGCCGGACAGCGAGGTGACCACCGCCACCCGGGTGCAGAACACCGGGATGCGCCGCTTGCGCTCGGGCTCCATGAGCCCCTCGCGTCGCAGCCGCTCCGCGAGCTGCGCCACCTGCTGGCGCAGCAAGCCCTCACCCGCCAGCGTGAACGAGCTCGCCTTGAAGCTCATCTTCCCCGTGGGCTTGTAAAGATCGAACGTGCCGGTGAACAGCACCTGCAACCCGTCGCGCAGATCGAAGGCGCGCTTGTCGTAGGTGCCCTTCCACACGATGCAGTCGAGCGCCGCCGACTCGTCCTTGATTTGGAAATAGCAGTGCCCGCTGCGCGCGTTGGGGCCGCGAAACCCCGTGACCTCGCCGAGCACCGTGATCTTGGGCACCCCGTGCAGGGCGCCCGCCGCGAGCTCCGCCGCCTGCGAGACGGACAGGGCATCATCCTCGCCCGCGGCGCTCGGGGGCGCCGGAGGCTTCTCGGTCGTCAGGTTCCAAACGTTCAAGAGCAGTCCCCCTCTCCTATCTCGTCGTTCTTGGTTTGCCTATCGTAGCGCGCCGTCCGGACACAACATTTGCACGCACCTAGCGGTCATCGTTCGTGCGGGCGAGCAGGTACAGCAGCTGCAAGATACTCGTGAGGGCCGCGGCGACGTAGGTGAGCGCCGCGGCGGTGAGCACCTTCTTGGCGCCGCGCACGTCGACCTCGCCCATGCCGGACTGCTCGATGTACGCGACGGCGCGACGGCTCGCGTCAATCTCGACGGGGAGCGTGACGAGCTGGAACACAACGGAGAACGCGAAGAACACGATGGCGAGCGTGGTGAGGCCGGCGATGTTCATGAACAGGCCGAGCATAAGGACGAGCATCCAGGTGTTCTGGGTGAAGTTCACCACGGGCACGAGCGCCGTGCGGACCTTCATCATGGCGTAGCCATGCGCCTTCTGCGCGGCGTGACCGGCCTCGTGGCACGCGACGGCGACACTCGCCACCGAGCCGCCCGTCAGGTTCTCGCTCGAAAGGTGCAGACTGTTGTCGCGCGGGTCGTAATGGTCGGTCAAGTGGCCGTTCACGCGCTTGATGTCCACCGCATGGCAGCCGTTGGCGTCGAGCATGCGACGCGCCACGTCGGCTCCGGTCGCGCCGGCGGCGGGCACGCGGCTCCACGTGCGGTACGTCGAGTTGATATAGCCCTGCGCCGCCAGGCCGATGACCGTCGACACCAGGACGAGCAGCATATATGCGGGGTCGAATCCAAATCCATAACCGTAGTAAGGCATGCGCGGTTCCTTTCAAGATGCGCCACGATACACATGGCATACCTTGTACCCAAAAAAAGAAGTGCCCCGACATGCATCGGGACACTTCGAGCACACTATCCGGATCGGGTTGCGGCGACACGCAGCGCGCGCAACGCCCGCACACGCGGGACGCATCACATCCGCACGCGCAGAGTGCATCGCCATCGCACGCTGGGCGCATCACATCCGCATGCGCCGTGCGCACAGCGTCCACACGTACGGGGCGCTTCGTCCTCGCTCGCCCCGCGCGCACAGCGCCCGCACACGCGGGGCGCATCGCCTTCGTACGCACCGCGTGCACAGCACCCGCACGCGCACAACGCACGGGGTACCCTTCGCCCGAACCCCTTAGCTTAGAAGTCCGCGGCGCCCTCGCTCGCCATCCACTCGGCCTGGAACTCGGCGTAGCGGCCGTCGATGATCGCCTGGCGGGCGCGGCGCATGAGGTCGAGCAGGAAGTAGATGTTGTGCTGCGACAGCAGGATGCCGCCGAGCATCTCCTTCTGCGTGACCATATGGCGGATGAGCGCGCGTGAGTAACCGCCGGTGCACACGGGGCAGGTACACTTCTCGTCGATGGGGCGCGGGTCCTTCGCGAACTTGGCGTTCTTGAGGTTCATGCGGCCGGAGCTGGAGAACGCGGTGCCCATGCGGCCGGTACGCGTGGGCAGAACGCAGTCGAACATGTCGATGCCACAACCCACGCCGCGCACGAGCGTGGTGGGGTTGCCCACGCCCATGAGGTAGCGAGGCTTGAGGCGCGGCATGTGCTCGGACACGAGTGGCTCAAGCGTCTCGAACATGACCTCGTGGGGCTCGCCCACAGAATAGCCGCCGATGCCGTAGCCGGGGAAGTCTCCGACCTCCTCGAGGTGCTTGAGGGAGCGCAGGCGCAGGTCCAGATGCATGCCACCCTGCACGATGCCGAACAGCGCCTGGTCATCGCGGGTGTGCGCCTTGTAGCAGCGCTCGGCCCACATGCTGGAGAGCTCGACGGCGCGCTCCACGAACTTGCGCGTGGCGGGGTAGCCCGGGCACTGGTCGAGCTGCATGCAGATGTCGCTACCGAGTTTCATGGCGATGTCCATATTGTCCTCAGGCGTCCAGAACACATGGGAGCCGTCGTAGTCGGTGGCGATAAAGCGCACGCCCTCGTCGGTGAGCTTGACGGCGTCGGAGTGGGAGAAGATCTGGAAGCCGCCGGAATCCGTGAGGATGGGGCCGTGCCAGTTCATGAAGGTATGCAGGCCGCCGAGCTCGGCGATGGTGTCCGCACCGGGGCGCATGGCCAGGTGGTAGGTGTTGGCGAGCACGATCTGGGCGCCCAGGTCCTTGACCGTCTCGGTGGGGATGCCCTTGACGTTGGCCTTGGTGCCCACGGGCATGAAGATGGGGGTCTCGATATCGCCGTGCGGCGTATGCAGGATGCCCGCGCGCGCGTGCGTCTTGGGATCCTCGGCGACGACCTCGTATTTGAACAGGGACTGATCCATATGCGGCTCCTCGGCCATCCAGCATCTCGTGCGCTCGGCACGCCGGCCGCACGGGTCCCGGCGCGGAACCTCGCGCGGGGCGTATCCCCAAGCTGCGCGTTTCAACAGGCGCCTATTGTACTATCGCGATGCGCGTTGCAGGTGATGCGACGGGAAATGAGCCGGAACACCATGCGAGGCACAACTCCCCCTACTCCGCACCCGGTAGGCCGTTGTTCGCACCGCGGTTGGGGCGCTTGAGAGCGAGGAGCTGGTCGCGCACCTGCTCGCACTGGGCGATTGCCTGCGCCACGCGGTTTTGCGACTCGATGATGCGCTGCTGGACCATGGCGTCCATAAAGGCGTTGTCGAACAGCCAGTCCGCAGTGAGGAGAAAGTCGCCCACATCGGGACCGAGACCTGCGAAGCCCTCGACGTCGTTCAGTTCGTCCGCCAAGCGGCCCAGCGCCGCCTGAGCCGCGGAGAGGTGGCGTTGAGCCGTCTCCATCTTGCCGTGCTTGAGCATGGAGGTAAGGAAGCCGCCGCCAAAGATGTCGAACCATCCCCAGTTGCCGGCGCTCTTGAGGTCGCGTGCCGCCGCATCAAGACAGCCCAGGGCGTCCTCGACCGCCCCAAGCGCCTCATCGATCTCTATTTCCTGGCGTGCCATGGAACTCCTCCCCTGCGCCGGTGTACGTTACGGGGCAATTCTAACGTTGCCCGAGACCCATTTGTCTGTCCAAGCCTTTTTACATCTGAGCATTTTTACGTTCAGCAATCATCGAGTGGGCGCGCCGCACGCGTCACGGCCTCACCTGATGGGGTCAACCGCCAAAACCCGCCACTCCAGATAACCCCACGCACGTGCCACAACGCTACCTGATGGTGTCAACTGGCATGTCATGGCGCGCTTCTCAAATCCAACAAGGGCAAATCACGTCCCAAGTGCGCGAAATTACACAAATGCGCGGATAAATTCGAGACTGCCCAGCAGAACGCGGGAGGCAATAGAGGAAAGCGCAGGTAGTTGACCCATGAGCAAAAGCCATACTCCGGGTCCCCGAGTTTTATCCGCGCATTTGCGAAGTAACGTCCCGCAACGGCAAAAAATGGCTCGCCATCCACCGAATGCAGATGGCGAGCCGTGAAATCCTCAGCTTACTGAACGGCGCCAAGGGAGACCGAGAGTTTCTCAGGTGCCGCAGATTCGCGCGAAAGAGAAGCGAAGCGCGCCCACGCACGTGGACGACGATTGAGCGCGAAGGTACGGCACCGGGGAAACCTAGGGACGCTGGCCCATGCCGCCCTCGAGGGTGAGGGTCTCACCGTTCATATATTTGAAGTCCGGGCCGCAGAGCTGGACGACCACACGGCCAATCTCGGTCTCGACGTCGCCGTAATGACCCGCCGGCGGCATGTGGACATTGGCCTCGAAGGCCTCGGGATAGGCGGTCTGGAAGTTCTCGAGCTGAGCCGTCCAGGCGAGCGGGCACACGATGTTGACGTTGATGCCGTCGGCGCCCCACTCGTTGGCGGCGACGCGGGTCAGGCCGCGGATGCCCTCCTTGGCGGCGGCGTACGAGCACTGTCCGTAGTTGCCGAACAGCCCGGCGCCGGAGGCGAAGTTCACCACGGAACCACGGGTCTCCTTGAGGTGCGGATAGCACTTCTGCATGTACAGGAACGTGGCGTACAGGCCGGAGTACATGGCCAGGTCGAACTGCTCCATGGTGTGATCGGCGATGGTGACGCCGGAGGCGGACGCCTGGGCGTTGTTCACCAGCGCGTCGATGCGGCCGAACGTCGCGATGGTCTCATCGACCACGTGCTGCACTACGGCCTCGTTGTCCTGGCCGGCGGAGACATCGGCCGCCACGGGCAGGACCTTGATGCCGTACTCCGCCTCAAGCGACTCCTTGGCGGCCTCGAGCTTTGCGACGTTGCGCCCGGTGATGACGAGGTTCGCGCCCTCCTTGGCGAACGCGATGTCGATGCCGTAGCCAATCGAGCCGGCAGACCCGTCCTTTAGCGTCGCCTTGCCACCACCCGTAACGATGACCGTCTTGCCAGTAAAGAGTCCCACGATGCTCTCCTTTCTCACCGTCAGCGCGGAGCCGATTGCGCGCGCTGTTAACTCCACGATACCCAACGCCGCCGACGCATAACGCGACGGTCGGGCACCGGTCGACCAACGGCCCCCTATCCGCCCTTGCCGGGGTGCGGGCAAGCAAGCGGCGGGAGGCGGTGTACGGGCAAGCGTGCCGAGCGGGGGCGAGCGCACCGAGCGGGGCGGGCGCAGCGGACACGGCGGGAGGCCTTGTGACGACAGACGGGATTAGCGCTGAGGGCGCGGCGGATAGGGCTGCGACGGGTGAAGCGGCGGGCGAAGCTGTGGGCACGGCGGGGTGGGGCTGCGGGTTGTAGGTGCGACGGAAAGGATTGCAGCGTCGGATGGCGGGAGCGCCGCTGAGGCATGTCGAGCAGAGCCGAGGATGAGAAGGCGAGGAAGTCGGGCACGGACGGCAAACACGCCAACGAGCCCCACGCAACGCATGCGTAAAACAAGTTGGGACCGCGCGACATCGCACCCGCTGCTTTGGCGCAGCCGTATGATAGATGCAAACACTTACCGGGCAATGCCCGCGTGCGAAAGGAGCGCCGTGAGCGAACTTGAGAACACGCAACAAGATACCGTGACGTGCGATGAGAAAAAGAGCGACCTTGAGCCGTCGATAATCGACCGACCCGCCGGCACTGTCGACCGCCAAGTCGAAGATGTCGCCGGTCTCCGAGCCGATAGCGAAGCCGGTCTCCAAGCCACAGACGCCGCCGGTCTCCGAGCCGATAACGCCTCCGGTCTCCAAGCCGAAGACGCCACAGGCCTCCAGGCCGATAGCGCCGCCAACCCCCAAGCCGGCAACACCGATGACCCCCAACATGGCGGCTCCATCGAGCTCGAACAGGACGCCCAAGCGTACGGCGTCCTCGACATTGAGCGGAGCGATGAGATGAGCGGCATCGCCGGCCCAAAGGGAGGCGACCGAACAAATGGCGCCCCCACCCCCGAAGAGGGCGACGGCACGGGCACCGATCCCGAACTCGAGCCCACACGTGACATCCCGCCTAGCGACCTCGTCGAGGCAGGACCTGGGCAAAACAACCAGTCACCCGAGGCAATCGAGCCCAAGCCCGACGACCAGACGGGAGCCTCCGGCATTGCGGGCGCGGCACGTACGGTCAGCGCGCTCTTTTCCGAAGGCGTGACGAGCATGAAGGAAGTGAACGCCGCGCACCGCGCGCATGCCGCGGCCCGCGACGAACTCGAACGCCTGGACAGCACCATCGCCTCGCGCGAAGCCGAGCTTGAGCACCGTCGCGACATAGCTGCGCGCTACGACGAGATCATCGCCGAGGAGTCCGCCCGCAAGAACGCCGCCCGCAAGGACCAGGCATCCGCCACGCAGCAGCGCGGAAAAAACCTCGCCAAACTCGCTGAACTCAAAAAGCAGCTCGAGGACATGCGTGAGGAGGACGCGACAACCGAGCGCCGCCTCAAAACGGCCCTCGAGGCCGCGGAGGACAAGGAGCGCTCGGCGCGCGAATCCGGGCGCCGCCTGCAACGCAGGCTCGACGACGCGCAGGCCAACCTCGATCGCACCATCAAGGAGCAGAGCGAGGGCGTTGCCGCGGCGCACCAGGCGGTGACCAGCGCGGAGGCGCATCTCACCACGTTGAACTCCGAATATGCAGAGATCCAGAAGAACCCATCCGCCAACCCGGCAGGATACTCCGTGCGCAAGCGCGAGCTGGAGGACGAGATCTCCGATGCGACCGAGGCGCTCCGCAACGCCAAGAGCGACGTCCCGCGCATCGAGCAGGAAACACAGACGGCGATCGACGAGGCGCGCGCCGCCGTCACCGAGGCGGAACGCCCGATCGCCACGGCAAAAGAGGCGTTCAACACGGTCGCCGCGGCTGCGGACCGAGCTCGCGACGCCTACGGCGAGGCACGGGAAGATGCCGAGAAACGGCAAAAGGAACTCCGTGGCACGATTTCCGAAGGAGAGAAGGCCGCCAAAGCGCAGGAACGCGCGGCGCAGGATGCCCAAGCGAGGGTCGATGCCGCCCAAGCTGCCATCGACGAGGCGAACGACATCCATGCGCACCCCGAGGCGACCGCCGCGCTCGTCAACGCTCTTGAGGCGGATCGCGCCGAGCGCGAGGAGCGCGTCGTCGAGGTCGAACAGCTCGCCGGCGCCGAGCAGGCCGTGCGCGAGCGCACACGAGGCGCCCGCGTGCGCCTCACGCTCGCAGTGACGGGCATCGCGCTGACCGTCCTGCTCATGTTCGTCTGGACGTACATCGCGCAATAGCGTGTCGCCCCGTACGCAAAAATCCGGCCTCCCAACGCCATGTGGCGTGGGAGGCCGGATTTTTCATGCGCGATGGCGGGGGCACCCCGTTACTCGGCGACCTCGACGAGCTCGATGTCGAAGTTGAGGTCGCAGCCGGCGAGCTCGTGGTTGGCGTCGAGCTTGATACCCTCGGGCGAGACCTCGACAACCGTCGCGGGGACGGGCATGCCGCCGGGGCCCTGCAGGAAGAGCTTCATGCCGGCCTCGATCTTGTCGAACTCGGGCACCTGATCGGCCGGGAAGAAGATGATCATGTCCTCGCTGCGCTCACCGTAGGCCTCGGCGGCGGGGATGTGGACGGTCTTCTTCTCGCCCACCTCCATATCGAGCACGGCGGCGTCGAAGCCCTTGATCATCTGACCGACACCGGCGACGAACTCGATAGGCTCGCCGCGATCGTAGCTGGAATCGAACTGGGTGCCGTCGTCGAGCGTGCCGCGGTAGTGGGCCTTGACCGTCTTACCCTGGTTGGACATGTGCATCCTCTTTCAAAATCGTTGTGAGCCTCGAAGCCGACGTTTCGGCGACAAGGCATGACCATCGCCGACGTGGGCCGCATGGCGAACGCCGGCACATGGAACCACTATACCCGAGCGCGGGCGAGACTATGCCTGCGCCGCCGCGTCGCCCTTCTTCTCCTGCGGGAGCACCAGGTTCAAGATGATGCCCACGAGAGTGGAGGTGGCCATGCCGGGCAGGGTGTAGTCACCCAGCGGGATGGCGATGCCGGAGGTCTCCATGCCCACGCCCAAGATGATGACCACCGAGGCGATCATGAGGTTGCGGTTGACGTCGAAATCGACACGATTGGACACGAGCATGCGCAGGCCGTTTGACGCGATGAGACCGAACAGCAACAGGCACACGCCGCCCATGACAGGGCTCGGAATGGAGTTGATGAGCGCGGCGAGCTTGGGGCACAAGCCGCCGACGATGAGCGCGAAGCCGCCCGCGTACCAGAAGATCTGGGTGGAGTAGACGCGTGTGACGCTCATGACGCCGATGTTCTCGGCGTACGTGGTGGTGGGAGGACCGCCGAGGAAGCCCGAGATCATGGTGGACAGGCCGTCGCCGGCGAGCGAGCGCGGCAGCAGCGGGCGGTAATCCTTGTCGACGATCTCACCCACGGCGAGCAGGTGGCCGATATGCTCGATGACCGTCACCACGGCGACGGGCGCGATGAGCGCGATGGCGCCCATGTCGAACTTCGGGAAGCTCACGCTGGGCAGGCCGATCCACGCGGCCTGGGCGATCGGGGCGAAATCCACCATGCCGAACACGCACGCAACCGCATATCCCACGATGATGGCGAGCAGGACCGGCACGGTGCCCACGATGCCGCCGCGCCCGGAGAAGATCACCGCCGCAAGCAGCGTGATGGCCGCAACGATGGCACCTTGCGGATTGAAGACCGAGGCGCCCGCGGCATCGGTGCCCATAAAGGCCATGTTGGCCGCGGTGGCGGAAAGGCCCACGCCGATGACCACCATGACGGAGGCGACGAGCACCGGCGGCAGCAAGCGGTCGAGCCAGCCGGTGCCCACCAGCTTGATGATGCCCGCCACCGCAAGGAACACCGCGCCGGCGACGATCACGCCGGACATGGCGGCGTCGAGGCCGCGCGTGGCGCCGACGGCGAGGATGGGGCTGATGAAGGCAAAGGAGCTGCCGAGGTAACTCGGGATTTTGTTGCCCGTGACGAGCAGATAGCAAATGGTGCCGATACCCGAGCACATGATGGCGACATTGGGGTCGAGGCCGGTCAACACGGGTACGAGCACCGTGGAGCCGAACATGCTCATCATGTGCTGGATGCCCAGCGGGATGGCGCGAGCGGGAGAAACCCGGTCGTCGACGCCGATGACCTCGCGTTCGCGGTGGCTCATAGGCGGTCCTTTCTGTTGGATGCAATTCGGTCTATGGTACCGTGTAACGTGCATGAGCGGAATGACAGCGCGCGCAAACCGGAACGGCTCGCTAAGGTAGCCCTCGCTGCAGGCCGCTCGGCAATACCGGCTGACTCTGACTCCAGCGGCTCTCGTGCCACCGCGCCGCCCCCATGCGCGGCTGGTGTCGAAGGCGCATCCGCCCCTCCATCAATTCCCGGCGCCACCACAACCACTGGCAATAACCCCGGCATTCCCCCAACGCCGTCCGAAACGTTTCGCCCGCCTCGAACCACCTCGAAAGGAGCCCTCGCGCATGAACGCCGCCCCGTTCATCCTCACCCTGAACGTCGATGGGCTCGAGATTCCCGTCGAGGTCACCCGCAAGCGCGTGAAGAACCTCAACCTGCGCGTGCGCTCGGACGGCACGGTCACGCTCAGCATCCCCCTGCGCACGCCGCATGCGTACGCCCAGGCGTTTCTCGATCGAAAGGCCGCCTGGATTGCGGAGCGCGTCCGCCGTAGCGCCGAACAAGAAGCCCTGAAAACGCCCGATGGTGAAGCGCCTGGGTACATTCCGCTGTGGGGCGCCCCCGTCCAGCGGGAGGCCGCCCTCGGCGAACACATCGGCATCGACGACCTCTATCGCGCGGAGGTGACTCGAGTCCTGCCCGATGTCGCGGCGCGGATCGAGCAGATTATCGGCGTTCATGCCGCGCGCTGGAGCGTCCGTACGATGAAGACGCGCTGGGGATCGTGCACGCCCAAAACGGGCGCGATCCGCATCAATGCGCGACTCGCCGCCTACCCTCCCGAATGCCTCGAGTTCGTGGTGGCGCACGAGCTCGTCCACCTGCTGGAGCCTAGCCACAACGCACGGTTCCACGCCCTGCTCGACGAGTTCTACCCCGAAAATCGCCGCGTCTCACAGCTCCTCAAGCGCCCCGCAGCCGAATAGCCGGACGCACGTTGTCCCTACAGCATCCAAGCTCGCGTGATGTACCGTGCTGGTACTCGATGCACCTCCCGAGCGTCGATATGCTCTGAGTGTCGATGCGCGCCGAGGTTCGACGCGCGCTGAGGTTCGATGTACACCGAGCTTCGATGCGCACCGAGCTTCGCTGCGCCACCCTCTTCGGAGCCCGATGCGCCCACCGAAACCCGATGCACTTCTTGAGACTCGATGCACCTAACGAAACTCGATGCGCTTCCTGAGACTCGATGCACCTAACGAAACTCGATGCATTTCCTGAAACTCAGTGCACCTGTCAACCATTTTCCATCCGAGATATGGTTAATACGCGCACTGAAGATTCCCAGGTGCACCGAAGATTCCCGAGCGCACCGAAGATCCCTGGGTGCACTGAAAATCTCAAAGTGCGTCGAAGATTCCACTGCGTCCGGGGGCGGCATCGCGTGATGCCCGGGGGCCAAGTGTTCAATGCCCCAAATGGGCATGCATTACGCGCTGCATTCACTGAATGGTGGTGCGTTAAGCGCAAAGTGCCGTGAATGGAGATGCACCGACCGCCAACATCGCCCCCCTTGCGCCAAGCGCGCTCCGTCGCAAGAACTCCGTCGAGCAACGTGCAAGCCGAGTGGCGCACGTGCCGAGCATCGCGCGAGCCGAACAGCGCGCGAGCCGTGTTGTTATTGTGGGTTGTGAAGCATCTCCATCCAACTAGCAGCAATGTCAGGCTTTTGTCAGAGAAACAACGATGTCCGCCTGGCGCGTCATCGCTATGGTCTCCTCAACCATTTGCTGTAGACAAGGGGCAACCATGGAGACCAAGAGCGCCACCGATTTAAAACTCGAGCTCGCAACGCGGCGCGCATGTCTCTTGCTCCCCGCAGATACACCGGAAAAACGGCGCCTGGACCGTCGCGTCACCAAAGGGACGGCATGCATGCCTTATCCCGGTGCATACGCCCTTGCCGAGCCGTACAACAAGCTCAACCCGCGCGCCAAAGCCCGCATGACGCTCAAGGCCATACACGCCCTTCACCCAAACTGGACGTTCTGCTCATTTTCCGCCGCCGTGGCGCATGGACTCCAGGTTCCCCGGGCGCTACTCGCCCCCGTTCATATTGCGATCTCGCCAACGGAGAGCCGCCGCAAAAAGCCAGGGCACGTTGCATGCCACACCGATCACGGCGGATCTCGCGTCATCACCGATGGAATGCCCTGCACCTGCCTTTTGCAGACGCTGCTCGATTGCTTATGCGCAACCGGGTTTCGCTATGGCCTGGCAATCGTCGATTCGGCGCTGCACTACCATTTGACGACGCATGAAGAGCTGGCCCGCCACTTCGCCGATCACGGAAAAGGCAGGCGCGGCATTCGACAGGCGCAGCAAACACTGGCCTACGCAGACGGTAGGAGCGAAAACGGCGGGGAGTCCATTGTCCGTGCGGCAATCATCGAACTCGGGTTCCAAACACCCGAACTTCAAATAGAAATCGAGGACCCCATGAATCCGGGAGCACCGAAGCGCTCAGACATGGGATGGAGGCTTCCAAATGGCAGGTACATACTCGTCGAACTCGATGGGCTGTCAAAGTATCTATCCACAAACGCGAGAACGCATGAAGAGCCCTCCGTTTATCAAGCTGTTCGGACCATGAGGGCCGAAAGGCTGCGAGAGTCCCATCTCAACCTAACAGGAGCGACCATTCTGCGGCTTTCTTTTGCGCAGGCTCTCGATGCCGACTACCTCTTTCGGCTACTCTCCACAGCAGGGGTCCCGCTCAATAAGGAAACTTCTAGCTAGTGAGCCACACAAATTAAGAGCCCTCTAGCCAGTGACCCCCGCTCAATAAAGAACCCTCCAGCCAGTTAAAGAAGCGTCTGCCTGGTTAAAGAAGCGTCTGCCTGGTTAAAGAAGCGTCCGCCTGGTTAAAGAAGCGTCCGCCTGGTTAAAGAAGCTTCTACCAGGTTAAAGAGACCATCATCTGAACCCCTATCTGGTCAGAGGGGCGAGTAGGAACGAGCAAATCCGCCGAATACGATACCCCCCCAGCCAACATCCCTGCTAAATCGGTTGAAAAAAGCAAGAACTCGGTGTATGCGCAGAAACTCAGCGCGCCGACCGAAGCTCGGTGCATGTGCAGTAACTCAGCGTACTTATCGAAGCTCAGTGCTTGTGTCGAAACTCGATGCACTTCTAGAAACTCGATGCATTTGCAGATATTCGGTGCACTTGTAGAAACTTCGATGCACCTGGCAACCATTCCACAGTTCAAAAATGGTCTAAAAGTGCATTCAGAATCTCTGAGTGCACCGAAGATCTCCAGTTGCGCCGCTAATCTCTGGGTTCACCGTATAATTCTGAACGCAAGGGAAAAATCTGGACGCACCGGACAGCTCCAGTCACATCGAAGGTGCCCGGGCGCGCCTACGTTTTCCGGTATTCCGGGAAACCATAAGTGCACGGGTTCAGCATCGCCCATGGAGCCGCGGGCTCAACGTCAGCCTCGAAACCGCAGGTTCAACGTCAGCCGTGGGCTCAACGTCAGCCTCGACGCCGCAGTTTCAGCGTCGGCCGTGGGCGGGTCGACGTCGACCGTAGAGCCGCAGGTTCAACGTCGGCCGTGGGCAGGCCAACGTCGATCGTGGAGCCGTGGGGTCAACGTTAACCGTGGAGCCGGAGATTCAACGCCGGCCGCGGGACATAAAAGAAGAGGTGCCTCCGAAGAAGCACCTCTCTCAAGCAACTTGATGCGCAGTCGAGCGCTATGCGCGCTACTCCTCGACGAGCTCGAACTGGTCCGGGCCGACGCCGCACAGCGGGCAGACGTAATCCTCGGGCAGCTCGGGGGTGTCAACCTCGACCTCGTAGCCGCACACAACGCAAACGAACTTGTAAGTCTTGTCAGCCATGATGGCTCCTTTCACAGGCGAATGAACGTAGGGCGAGTATACCCGACTTACGTTCCAGGCAAACAGGAACGGGCTCAGAATCACCCCGTCTCTGAATTATATGTTACCGGAATACATTCCTATTAGCAAGCGGCCCGACGCGATTGAACGCTTACGCTTGGTACGAACTCGCCTTGGGCGGCGTCTTGCCCTTGAGCGTGCTGTGATAGTAGGCGTACGTGAGCGGGAGCTCGTCCGAAAGGCGCTCGGCCTGCACGACCTCGCCCACGAACAGGTAATGCGTGCCCACATCGACCGTATCGATGAGCTTGCAGGCGTACATCGCGCACGCGTGCTCCGGGCAATACGGAGAGCCCGTCTCCGACACGGCCGTCTGGTACTTCTCGAACTTGTCGTAGGTGTCGCTGGTGCGGAATCCAAAATTGCCGATATAGGGCATGTCCGCCGTCTGATCGAGTGCGGTCACCGCAAATGCGCCCGCCTCCTTGATGACGCGCGCGGTCACGTTGTCCTTGTGGACCGCGACGCTCATGCGAATGGGCTCCGCCGTGACCTGAACCGCCGTGTTGACCACGCAGCCCGCCTTGAGGCCATCGGCCTCGGACGAAACGACGTACAGGCCGTAACTCATCGAGAACATCGCCGTGGAATCGATCGCCATACGTACTCCCCTTTCTCAGAGCGCCCACGCCTCAACACGAGGCTGGTGGGCGACCCATCTTTCAAGTCCGATGAGAATCCGCTCCCACCGGACTCGTCGTAACTCAGTCGGCGCCAAGGTGCCTCACCCAGGGAGCATTGTGCCCCTTGGCGGCCGTACTGCACCCCTGGCAGCTATGGCCTAGCGGCTACGCTGCTTGAGCGCTCGGTCGATCTCACGCTGCATATCGCGCTTGGCCATATCCTCGCGCTTGTCGTAGAGCTTCTTGCCGCGGCCGAGGCCGAGCAGGAGCTTGACGCGCCCGTCTTCGTTGAAATACAGCTCGAGCGGGACGAGCGCCACGCCACGCGTGCGGAGCTTGCCGTCGAGATAGTCGATCTGCTTGCGGTGCAGCAGGAGCTTGCGGCGACGGTCGGGGTCGCGGTTGAAGATCGAGCCGTTGGAATACGGATGGATGTGCACGTTGTGCAGCCAGCACTCTCCATTGCGGATGAGGGCGAAGGAGTCCGTGATCTGGCAGGCGCGCTCGCGAAGGCTGCGCACCTCGGTTCCGGCGAGCTCGAGACCGCATTCGAACGTCTCGTCGATGAAGTACTCATGGTGCGCCGAGCGGTTCTTGGCGATGAGCTTTTTCTCCTTGCGGGGCTTGGGCGAAAAACCGGCCATGGCTACTCCTCCCCCGCCTCTGATGCGGCGACAGGGCCGCCGGCGCCATCGGAACCGGCGGCCGCGTCGCGAGCCTCCCCCGCAGTCTGTGCGAGCTCGGCATCGGACTCGCGGATCAGGCGAATGAGCACCTCGCACGCCGGGGCGCCGATCAAGTCGCGGGCGAGTAGCGTGAGCCGCGTCGCCTCGTTGCGGTCGCCCTCGGCGGCGGCGTCCGTGGCGCACATGAGCAGGCACACGGCGATCTCGGCATTGGCGCCCGTCGCCAGGCCCTCGGCCTCCACAGCGCCGTTCACCTCGGTATCTGAGCGGTCGGCGAGCTCGGGGTGCTCACCATCGATCTGTGCGGCGAGCGCGGTGGCCGCAGGATCGTCCGCGCAGGCGCGAATGGCGGCACGACGGCAGCCCTCGGCGGCAAGCGGTTTTTCTGCGGCCAAGAAGAACTGGCCGAGGTTCGCAAACGCGCGGGCGAGCGTCTGGGGCATTGCGGCCCGCTCGAGCACCGAGGCGGAAAGCGCCGCCCACTCCTGCGTGTTGCCGAGCGCGCGGAACACCTCGGCGAGGTTCAGGCGATGCGCGCAGTTCATGGGGTTCCAGCGAACCGCCTGCTTGAGCGCATCGCGCGCGCTCTCGTACTCGCCCTTTTGGATGTACACGTATGCGAGGGCCGCGTACAGCCGGTCGAACGGGGCCTCGAGCTGCGTGAGCTCACGCGGGTCGCGCTCGACCCGCCGGTATGCCAAGCGCTCGAACGGGCTGGCGAAGCTGAACCACTGCCGGGCATCGGTGGCTATGCAGGCGGTGTCGGCATACTCCCCCGCCTCGGCGGCGAGCTCCTCAAGCAGTACGCGGGCAGTCTCGAGCTCGCCCTCGGCGAGCAGGTCCTCGGCGTAATCGATGTCGTGGGCCGCGATGGGCATATCCATGGTGTCCTCCTAAATAGAGTCGAAAATCCAGTGTAGCGCAGAAGTGCTGCCGGCAAGAACGACGCGTGAGCCGGGCTATCGAACCCCGCCCTCGACGTGGATGAGCTTGAGGTCGAGATGCCCGCGCAGCACGTTGACGCCAGCGACCTCCACAACCACGCGCTGGCCGAGCTCGATCACCGTGCCGGTCGACTCGCCCACCAGCCGAAGGCGGATGTCGTCGTAGTCCCACCACTCGTTGCCGAGCGAAGCCATGCGCACCAAGCCCTCGGCCCCCGTTCCATCCAAACGCACGAACGCGCCCATGTCCGAGATCCACGAGATCGACCCGGTGTAGCGCTCGCCCATGCGCCCCGCGAAATACTGTGCGACCTTGACCTTTTGGGAGGCGCTCGCCGCGGCGTCGGCATCGCGCTCAAGGGCACTCGCCTGACGGCACAGCTGCGGGCAGATCTGCACGAGGGACTGAGCGCCCGTGCCTATCAGCTGCGGTACTCGCTGAGCGGCCCGACGCTTGCCGAGCTCGCGCTTTGCGAGCGCCACCTTGAGCACGCGATGGACGATGAGGTCGGGATACCGGCGGATGGGGCTCGTGAAATGGCAGTAGGCGCGGGCGCCCAGCGCGTAATGCCCGCCGTTCTCGAAACGGTAGACCGCCCGCTGCTGCGCGCGCAGCAACAGCGCGTTCACCAAGGGCGCATAGGGCGTGCCATGGGCGTCGGCGACGGCGGCGGCCATGGCGCGCGGCTCCCCCGCCATGATGCCGACCGCCAAGCCTCCATCGATCGCACCGAGCTCCACGAGCGTCTTTGCCGCCGCGGCGAGCGTGTCGGGCGAGGGCTCCTCATGCACACGATACGCAGCGGTAAGGTCACGGTCGGAAAGAAACTCAGCCACGCATTCGTTGGCGAGCAGCATGGCCTCCTCGACCAGGCTGGTGGCGGCGCTGCGCTCGCGCGTGACGATGTCGACAGGCAGGCCGGCGTCATCCAAAAGCACGTGGACCTCGGGCGTCTCGAAGTCGATCGACCCGCGCTTGCGGCGGATCTCCCTCCGAGCGCTCGCCAGCGCATCTGCGTTCTTAAGGAACTGAACGAGGTCGACGCCGCATTGACGGGCAGTGTGGGCGGCTTCGGCAGCGCGCCGCAGGGTCGCCTCATCCGCGTGCCGATTCTCTTCCGGCGCACCAACCGCGCCACCCGTGTCGCTGACATGCCGCACGGCACCCTCATCCGCGCCCTGTGCCTTGCGAGCGTCCTCGCGCATCACATCGACGGCAGTGTCTGAGTTGTCTGAACGCCCGGCCGTCCCTTTCTCTGCACCCTGGGGCTCGCAAGCCCCCGCAAGCAACGCGTCGGCGGCACCGTAATCCATGCGCACACGTGAGCGAATCAAGCTCGGGTACGCCTCGTACGCGTGCACGCACCCCTGCGCGTCAAGCTCGATGTCGACCGTGAACGCCAGTCGGTCCTCTTGAGGGCGCAGCGAGCACAGATCGTTGCAGAGCCGCTCGGGCAACATGGGCAACACGCGATCGGCCAGGTAGACCGAGGTCGAACGGCGACGCGCCTCAAGGTCGACGGCACTCTCCCAAGCCACATAATGGGAAACGTCGGCAATGTGCACACCGAGCATCCAGCCGCCGCGCACCGTGCGCGCGACCGAGATGGCGTCGTCGAAGTCGCGCGCGTCAACCGGATCGATGGTCAGCAAAAAGCGATCGCGGATATCGCGACGCAAGGGGTCCTTGAGCGCCTCATCGACATCGACGCGCAGCGTCTCAGCCTCGTCAATCGCCGCCTGCGGATACCCGTCCGCCAAACCGTAACGGGCCATGATGCACTCGATACCCAGGCTCGGCTCATTCGCATCGCCGATGCGGCGCTCCAGCGTGACCACGCCCGACTCCGTGCGAGACGGGTACTCGACGATGCGCGCGGACACGATGTCGCCGGGCTCCACGCCAAGGCGCGCTGGGGAATCGTCGCTGGGCAGTACGAAGAAATCCTGCTTGATGCGCGCATCGAGCGGGCGGACCGCACCCAAGGGTCCCGCAGGTTCGAACACGCCCACGATGGCGGCGACCGCGCGATCGATGACATGCTCGACCACGGCACGGCGCTGGCCTCCGCGACCCCGATGCAGGCTCACATACACGCGGTCCCCCGGCATAGCCTCGCGCATCGAGCGCGCTCCCAGCCGGTAGACGCCCTCAGCGGTCTCGACCTCGGCGCGCGCATCGTACATCCGCACCGTTCCCGTCAACCCCGGCAATCGACGAGACCGCGCAGGCCCACGCCGTCCGCTCTTCGAACCCCTACCTCTACCCATGCAATCCTTTCGTACTCATGCTGATGCGCCCCCTTTAGACGCGATTTCGTCTGTTATACCCGCTTTACCCCACACACCGTTCACAGGGCTCTCTCCACGAACATCAGCGCAATCGGCGTTTGCACATTTTCCCTACGTGCGCAGCATCGCAAGAGCAGGAAACCCCTGGGTGTTTCCTCAGCAAACATTCCGCAGGAGGTCAAGCGAAACTCGCCTTCCGAGGACGTTTGCGTGGAAACACCCAGGGGCTTCCGATGGGATCGACCGATACTCGCGCCTACACCTTGAGGTAGCGCCTCATCGCGATGGCAGAGCCGAACAGGCCGATAATCACGCCCAGCAGCACCAGGGCGCCATAGGTCGCATAGTAGACCTCCATGGGCACCGCAAAGCTCATGTAGCTGATGCTGGACGCCACCTTGGGAACCACCAGATTGCGGAACAGCTCGAGCACGCCAATGGACAGAAGCGCGCCGATCATGGCCTGCAGCACGCCCTCCGTGATGAAGGGCCCGCGAATAAAGCCGTTGGACGCACCGACGAGGCGCATGATGGCGATCTCGCGGCGGCGGGCGGTGATGGAAAGGCGAATCGTGTTGTTGATGAAGATGAACGCCACGAACGTCAGCAGGGCAACCAGTACGACAGCCGCGATGCGGATGTAATTGGTGAGCTGGAACAGGCGGCTGACCTCCTCCTGGCCGTACCGCACGTTCTCGGCGACGTCCGCGTCCTTGTCATCGACCTCGGGGTTAGCGTCGTCGACGATGTCGCGGAAGTCGGAGTCGGCCTTGATCTGGTCGGCCATGGCCTCGACCTGGGACGGGTCCTCCATCTCGATGCGGAACGAGCGAGGCAGCGGGTTCTGGCCGTCGAGCGCGGAAAGCGTCGCGTCGGCGTTGCTCGAGATGGAGCTGCTGTACTCCTCGAGCGCCTCCTCCTTGCTCACGAACTCGACGTTCTTGACGTTGTCCATGTCCTCGAGCTTCTCGCGATAGCCGTCGACATCCTCGTCGGAAGCCTCATCGGAGATGTACGCCTGGATGGTCACCTGGTCCTCGACGGTGCCGATGGCGGAGTTGATCAGCACCGATCCGATGATGAACAAACCGATGATGAACAGCGACAGGAAGATGGTGATGACGGCGCCGAAGGACGTCGTCCAGTTGCGGAAAAAGTGGCGGAAGGCCTCTTTGATGGAATATCCGAAATTAGAAGGCGCCATAGTTGCCGTAGCCTCCCTTCTCCTGGTCGCGGATCACGCGGCCGCCCTCGAGGGCGATGACGCGACGGTGCATGGAGTCGACCATCTCGCGGTCATGCGTGGCCACGATCACGGTCGTGCCGGTACGGTTGATGCGCTCGAGGAGCTTCATGATGCCCAGCGAGATCGCGGGGTCGAGGTTGCCCGTGGGCTCGTCACAGATGAGCAGCGGCGGGCGGTTGACCATGGCGCGGGCCACGGAGACGCGCTGCTGCTCACCGCCAGAGAGCTGGTCGGGCAGCGAGTCCATCTGCTCGGCCAGGCCCACCAGGCGCAGCACCTCGGGGACCTGGGCCTTGATGACGGCCTTGGGCTTGCCGATGCACTGCAGGGCAAAGGCGACGTTCTCGTAGGCGGTGCGGTTGGGCAGGAGCTTGTAGTCCTGGAACACCGCGCCAATCTGACGGCGCAGGAACGGGATCTTGCGGTTCTTGATCTTCATGAGGTCCTGGCCGGCGACCATCACGCGACCGCTCGTGGGCTTGACGTTGCGCAGCATGGTGTTGAGCAGCGTGGTCTTGCCGGAGCCCGAGTGGCCGACGAGGAAGACGAACTCGCCGGGGTAGATCTCGAGGTTGACGTCATCGAGGGCGGGCTTGTTGGGCTGCGCCGGGTAGATCTTGGTGACGTGCTCCATGAGGATGACGGGCTCGACGCCGGCCTCGCGCGCCTGACGGGCGCGGGAGTCGTCCACCGGTGCGAACACGGTGGTGAAGTCCGGGTTGTTGGCGAGCGCGGCATCCAGGGAAGCCACCTCGGCCGCCTGATCGGGCGTGACCGCGGGCGCGGGCGTCGTCGCGGAGGACGGAACGCTCACGGGCGCGGCGCTGGGCGCGTCGGGCGACGGCACGTTGAACAGCGGGTTGGCCGCCGGCTGCGGGGCGGCTGCGGCCTCGCCCTGCTGAGCGGCGGCGAACACCTGCGACCCGAGCGCATCGGGCGCCGCCGGTGCATCGAAGACGGTTTGGGGAATGTTCTGCGGGACGGGCTGCTCGAACAACCGATCCTGCACGTCCGTTGACGGCGCGGCGGGCGCGGCGACCACAGGATCGACCTGCGGCACCTGCGGTGAGGCCTGCTCGTCTCCGGGGGTACGGAAGTGGTTACCCACTAGAGCTCCTTAGAGTCGTGCGTTTGAACTACAGACTCACCTATTTTAGCAACATGGCGCCCCTACCATCAAAGCAACACGGCGGAGCCCTCACGTCACCGCCACCTCAGATGAGGGACAGGCACTCATTTGAGGTGTCAACGAGCCGCGACCCCATGCTCAGCCTCAGATGAGGACCTCAAATTAGGGACAGTCCCTAATTTGAGGTCGAAAGGTCAGCCGATCGACTTGAAGCCGTAGCCGATGGCCTCGTTCACGTCGGTGATGATGAGCATCGCGTTGGCGTCGTGCTCGTACACGATTGTCTTGATGATGGAGATCTCCCGGCGGCTCAGCACAAAGAACAGGACCGGACGGTCCTTCTTGGTCCACGAGCCCTGCGCCAACAGGCGCGTGCAGCCGCGGTCCATGGCGTGCAGGATGTCGTGCTCGATGTCCTCGTACGCATCGGAGATGATGAACGCCGCGCGCTGGCTGTTGCCGCCGTCTACCACCACGTCCACCACGTAGCCCATGACCACCATGGCGAGCGCCGCGTACAGTGCGTTCGTCAGCGAGAACACGGGGGCGGAGGCGGCGCACACCGCCACGTCGATCGCCATCACCGTGGCGCCCACCGGCAGCGAGCTCTTGCGCGCGATGATCTGGCCGATGGTGTCCGAGCCGCCGGTGTTGGCGCCGCAGCGAAACACCAGGCCGTAGCCGATGCCCGAGACGATACCGCCCCACAGAGCCGAGAGCATCAGGTCGCTGTGGTCGACATGGAGCACGAACGGCACGAACAGGTCGGTGAAAAAGCCGAACAGCACAAAGCCGGTGATGGTCTGGACGACGTACTTGAGTCCACCGGAGCGCACGACCACCAGGATCAGCAGCGCGTTCATGACGATGGTCTGCAGGCCCACGGGCAAATTGAGGCCAACGCGGCGTCCGAGCTCGGCGATGATGGTGGCCAGGCCGGTCAGCCCGCCGGCGGCGAGGCCGTTGGGAACCATGAAGGCGTCGGTGGCGAAGCCGGCGATGGCGCAACCCGCGATGATGAACGGAAGATCGCGCACGAATTGCGATTTGATGATGCGGTTGATGTCGATGCGCCGTGCCATATGCCCCCTCTTGACCACGCGGCACCTATTACGTGCCCGGGCAATTCTAGCAAGGTCCACTGCACCGCGTCAAAGTGCATGCCGCACTACAGGACGCAATCAGCAGTCCCATCGACCTTGACCGCAACGACATCATGAGGCCGCGCAATCACACCGCAGCCTCCCCTGCCGGACCCGTTCACCTATATGCACCTCGGCAGACAAAGGCGGACGGACGCGCCATTCGCACCCGCCCGCCTTGCGACAGCGCCTAACCCCTTCCCGCGATGCGTTGCAAGAAGGGGCAAACGCACGAAAACGATACAGCCGCTACTCCGCCTGCTCGGTCGCCCAGCGGTGATACCCGATGATGAACGGGTCAAGGTCGCCGTCCTCCAGCACCGAATCCACGTTGCTGGTCTCCACCCCGCTGCGCAGGTCCTTGACCATCTGGTAGGGATACAGCACGTAGCTGCGAATCTGGTTGCCAAAGCCGATCTCGGTCTTGGGGCCGCGGATCTCGTCGAGCGTCTCGGCGCGCTTCTCCAGCTCGAGCTCGTACAGGCGGGCCTTCAGGATCTGCATGCACGCGGCCTTGTTCTGGATCTGGCTGCGCTCGTTTTGGCAGGTGACCACGATGCCCGTGGGGATGTGCGTGACGCGCACGGCGGAGTCGGTGGTGTTGACGCCCTGACCGCCGGGGCCGCTCGCATGGTACACGTCTACGCGGATGTCGTCGGGCGCGACCTCGATCTCGATGTCGTCGGGCAGCACGGGGATGACCTCCACGCCGGCGAACGTGGTCTGGCGGCGCTTCTTGGCGTCCGTGGGCGAGATGCGCACCAGGCGGTGCACGCCCGCCTCGGCGCGCAGCATGCCGAACGCGTCCTTGCCCTCGACGGTGATGGTGGCGCGGTCGATGCCGATGACCTCGGCCGCGGGGCAGTCGTTCACCGTGACCTTCCAGCCGCGGCGCGCGAAGTACTTCATGTACATCTTGAAGAGCATGAAGGTCCAGTCCTGGGCCTCCAGCCCGCCCTGCCCGGGCTTGATGGAGAGGATGGCGCTACCGTGGTCGAACTCGCCGGTGAACCAGCTCGAGAGCTCCATCTCGTCGATGGCGCGCGTGAGCTCCTCGGCGGCAGCGGCGGCCTCGTCCACGAACTCGGAGCCGTCCTCGCCCATCTCATCGGCGAGCTCCAGGGCGGCGCGGGCGTCGGAAAGGCGCTCGTGCGCGCGGTCCACCAGGCCAACGTCGCCCTTAACCTGGGCGAGCTCGGCCATATGAGCGCGAGCCGCCTCGGCGTCATCCCAAAACCCGGGGGCGGCGCTGGCCTCCTCGAGCTCCGTCACGCGCCCGCGCGCCTCCTCGATATGCAGATAGGCCTCAACCTCGGCCAAGCGGGCGCTGAGCGCCTCGAGCTCGGCCAAAACGGCGTCGGCGTTCGCCTCCGCCGCCATTAGCGGTTCCTGCCATGGCAGTTCTTGAACTTCTTGCCGCTTCCGCACGGGCACGGGTCGTTACGGCCCACGTTGGCATACGGGTCGCCGCTCTGGTCCTTGCGATACGTGCGAACGGTCGCGCCGGCGTTGCCCGTGGCACCCTGCGGCGCGCGTCCGGCGCCCGCCGTGGCGGCCTGCTGGGCGGCCTGGCGCTGGATGGTCGAGGAGCCGGTGTCGCCATCGACCTCGGCGGGGCCGCTCATGCGGGCGCCGGCGAGGGCCGGGTTGCGCTCGCCCTCGATGCGGGCGCGCGCGGCCTCGGGGTTTTTGAACTCGGCGTGCATGACGGTGCGCAGGTAGTCCTCGTACATGGTGTCGACCAGCATCTGGAACGCGCGGAACGCCTCGGTCTTGTACTCGACGAGCGGGTCGCGCTGGCCAAAGCCGCGCAGGCCGATGCCCTGCTTGAGGTAGTCCATCTCCTGCAGGTAGCCCATCCAGCGGGTGTCGATCACGCGCAGCATGACCTGGCAGTTGAGCTCCTGCATGAGGCTCTCGCCAAGGCGCTCGGCCTTGGCGTCGTACGCCTTCTCGACAAACGCCAGGACCGCATCGCAGAGCTCTGTGTAGGAGGCTTCGGCGAACTGCGGGGCATCCGGGCGGCCGGTGAGCTCGACGACCCACTTGTGCAGGCCCTCGAGGTCGCGCTCGCCCTCGTGCGAATCGACGGGGCAGAACTCGGTCACGCAGCGCTTGATGGTATCGGCGATCACCTCGTCGATGTGGTCGGAGAGGTCCTTGCCGTCCAGGATCTTATTGCGCTCGGCGTAGATGACCTGGCGCTGCTTGTTCATGACGTCGTCGTACTCGAGCACGTTCTTGCGCATGGAGAAGTTGATGTTCTCGACCTTGCGCTGGGCGCCCTCCACGGCCTTGGAGATCATCTTGTGCTGGATGGGCTGGTCGTCGCCCATCTCGGTGGCGACCATGAGGTTGGAGATCTTGTCCATGCGCTCGCCGCCGAACATGCGCATGAGGTCGTCCTCGAGCGAGAGATAGAACTGCGTCTCGCCGGGATCGCCCTGACGGCCCGCGCGGCCGCGCAGCTGGTTATCGATACGGCGGGACTCGTGGCGCTCGGTGCCGATGACCGTCAGGCCGCCCGCCTCGACCACCCGGTCGTGCTCGGCGCGGCACACGGCCCGGGTCTTGGCCATGACCTCCTCGTATGTGCGCGCGATCTGCGCGAACGTGGCGGTGTCGACGTCGATGCCGAGCGCGCGCACGCCGCCGAGCACCTGGTCGAACACGCGGCGGTCGACCGGATCGAGGTCGGTCTCGTCCTTACCCAGCAAGCGCCAGTTGGCCTCGTGGAGCACGCGGTCGAGCACCTCGGCGTCGATGCCGAAATCGTAGCCCATGAGCTCGTCGCGGGTCATCTCCTCGGCGTTGCCGCCCAGCAGGATGTCCGTGCCGCGGCCGGCCATGTTGGTGGCGATGGTGACGGCGCCCAGGCGACCGGCCTGCGCGACGATCTGCGCCTCGCGCTCATGGAACTTGGCGTTGAGCACCTCGTGCTTGATGCCGCGCTTGTTGAGCAGGCGCGAGAGCCTCTCGGAGCTCTCGATGGACACGGTGCCCACCAGGACCGGCTGGCCGGCGGCGTGGCGGTGCTCGATCTCGTCGGCGACGGCGTTGAACTTGGCGTCGATGGTGCGGTACACCAGGTCATCGTGGTCCACGCGCTGCACGGGGCGGTTGGTGGGGATCACCTGCACAGGCAGGTTGTAGATCTCGCGGAACTCGGCGTCCTCGGTGATGGCGGTACCGGTCATGCCGGAGAGCTTGTCGTACAGGCGGAAGTAGTTCTGCAGCGTGATGGTGGCCAGCGTCTGGTTCTCCTCGCGCACGAGCACGCCCTCTTTGGCCTCGATGGCCTGGTGCAGGCCCTCGGAGTAGCGGCGGCCCTCCATGATGCGGCCGGTGAACTCGTCGACGATCTTGACCTCGCCGTTGGTGACCACGTACTGCTTGTCGCGGTGGAACATGTACTGGGCCTTGAGGGCCTGCTGCAGGTGATTCACCAGCGCGCCGGAGAGGTCGCTGTAGATGTCGTCGATGCCCAGACGCTGCTCGATCTTTTTGAGACCCTGCTCCGTGGCGGCGATGGTGTGCTTGGCCTCGTCCATGACGAAGTCTCCGGTGGCCTCGACGGGCTCGCCGCCCGCGAGCATGTCGAACTGGGCTTCCTCGCCCTGGGTGAGGCCGCGCACAGCGCGCGCGAAGTCCTTGTAGGTGCTGGCGCTCTTGGTGCCCGCGCCGGAGATGATGAGCGGGGTGCGCGCCTCGTCGATGAGGATGGAGTCGACCTCGTCGACGATCGCGAAGGCATGGTCGCGCTGGACGCGCTGGCCGGCGCGCAGGACCATGTTGTCGCGCAGGTAGTCGAAGCCGAACTCGGAGTTGGTGCCGTAGATGACATCGCACTCGTAGGCGGCGCGCTTCTCGGTGAGGGGCATGCCGTTTTGCAGCAAGCCGACCGTGAGACCCATGAAGCGGTAGATGGAGCCCATCCACTCGGAGTCGCGCTTGGCCAGGTAGTCATTGACCGTCACAACGTGGACGCTCTTGCCGGAAAGCGCGTTGAGGTAGCCCGCGAGCGTGGACACGAGCGTCTTGCCCTCGCCCGTCTTCATCTCGGCGATCTGACCCTCGTGCAGGGCCATGCCGCCGATGAGCTGCACGTCGAAGTGGCGCAGGCCGATGGTGCGCTTGGACGCCTCGCGCACGACGGCGAAGGCCTCGGGCAGCAGGTCGTCGAGCGTCTTGCCGGCGGCGAGGCGCTCGCGGAACAGACGCGTCTGGTCGCGGAGCTCGTCGTCGCTCATGGCCTCGTAGGTGGGCTCGAGCGCGTTGACGGCGTCGACGTTCTTCCAATAGCGCTTCAGGTCCTTGTCGGAGCCGAAGGAGAGCAGCTTAGAAACGAATCCCATGTGGTTTCCTCTTCACGATGCGCCGTGGCGCGCGGCGTTGCGCAGACCAGCAACCCCGTTTGTCTCAACGCATGGACACAGTTAAGGAAACTTTAGCCAAACGGCAAGCACCCTATGCGCAGGATGTGTGTGCTCACAGGGAAAATACGGCGAACGGCCCGGAGGCGAGCGGGAGCCGGGCAGCGGGGTCGGGCGAGCGGGCTGGGCGTCCGGAGATCCGGGCGAGCGGGGTCCGGGCAGCGGGGCCCGGCCACACGCCGAGTATGCGCTTTTCCAACGTTTGAGGTGTCCCAAACGTCGGAAAAGCGCACACTCGATTTCCGCGACACGGCGGTTCTGCGGGGCGGCGCTTTTTCCGCACATCGTTTTTGCAGCATGTCGTTCCTGCGGAATGGCACTTCTACAAGATAGCGCTTCCGCAGCACGCCTCTTCTGCAGCGCGGCGGTCCTGCAGAATGGCGTGCACTGGAGCCTCGTTTCCCCACCGCTGCCGAATCACATCAAAAAAGTCCCGCTCCCCAAAGGGGAACGGGACTTCACGCGCACGAGTGATGACGCGAGCTACTCGGCGACAGCCTCGGTCTCGACCTCGGCCTCAGCGGCGGTCTCCTCGGCAGGAGCCTCCTCGGCCTTCTTGGCGGCCTCGGCGGCAGCCTTCTTCTCGTACTCAGCGGCACGCTTGGCCTTCTCGGCGAGCTTGGCCTCGCGCTCGGCGGCCTTCTTGGCAGCGGCCTCCTCGGCAGCGGCCTGCTTGGCGGCCTTCTTGGCGGCCTCGCGCTCGAGGGCGGCCTGGGCGGCGCCACCGAACTTGTCAGCAAAGCGCTGGACGCGTCCACCGGTATCGACGAACTTCTGCTGGCCGGTGTAGAACGGGTGGCACTCGTTGCAGAGTTCGACCTGGATCTCGGACTTGGTGGAATGGGTCTTGAAGGTGTTGCCGCAGCTGCAGCGCACCGTGCACTCCACGTACTCGGGATGGATGCCAGACTTCATGGCAGGGCTCCTCTTCTGGTCACGTCCTGGTTACCGACCAGGACAAAGGGGTGACTTGGTTTCCGACCAAGTCAAAATAGCTTGTCAATGCTACCACAGGCAGCCCACGTGCGCGAGGCGGCACAAAAGGTTCACGACCTAACGTTCGCGACCCAACGGCTCGCGCTCAACGCGGGGCACTCGACACGGCGACACCGCAATGGCTGGACGGCGCCTCCATCGCCCCTACCCCGCTTGGCAGTCATGGTAGCGGGGACGCTTTGCCAGCGGCACGTAATTGCCCGACTCGAGCACCGAGCGGTACGCAGGGCGGATGATGCGATGCGCGCAGATGAGCTCCTCCATGCGATGCGCCGCCCAGCCCGCGGTGCGCGCCACGGCGAACAGCGGCGTGAACATGGTGTCGGGGATGCCGAGCATGCGGTAGATGAACCCGGTGTACAGGTCGATATTCGCGCAGATGGGCTTGGTGGTGCCCCGCACGTCGGCCATCACCTGCGGCGCGAGCTTCTCGATGCGCTCGATGAGCTCGAACTCCGCGCCCATGCCCTTGGCGTTCGCCAGACCGCGCGCGTAGCGCTTGCACAGCACGGCGCGCGGGTCGGACAGCGTGTAGACGGCGTGCCCCATGCCGTAGATCAGGCCGCTGCCGTCGAAGGCCTGGCGGCGCAAGATCTTCTCCAGGTACGCGGCGAGCTCGTCCTCATCCTCCCAATTGGTCACGTGCGCGCGGATGTCCTCGTGCATCGCCACAACCTTAGCGTTGGCGCCGCCGTGGCGCGGACCCTTGAGCGAGCCGATGGCGGCGGCATAAGCGGAATACGCATCCGTTGCGGAGCTGGACAGCACGCGGCAGGCGAACGTCGAGTTGTTACCGCCGCCATGCTCGGCGTGAAGCATCAGCATGACGTCGAGCAGCATGGCCTCGGCGCGGGTATACCCGTCCTCGCCACGAAGGATCTGCAAAATCGCCTCAGCCGTGGAGAAGCCGGGCTCCGGAATGGGAACGGGCGCGCGCTTGCCACTCAGCTGGGCGATGCGGAACGTCTGGGCAAAGGCGGCAAGACGGGGCAGACGGGACAACAGTGAGATGGCAACGTCGACCTCGTGCTCGGGCGTTATGGAATCCGGATCGGAGTCGAAGGCGTAGAGCAGCAGCACGGCGCGCTGCAGCGCATTCATGATCGAGGGGCTCACCGTGGTGATGGGGAACTGACACACGAACTCACTCGACAGATGACGATACGCGCCCAGGCGACCGTTGAAATCGTCGAGTTCGCTGGTAGTGGGCAGCTCGCCGGTGATGAGCAGATACGCGACCTCCTCATACCCAAAACGGTCCTCCTTCTGGGCATTCTCTATAAGGTCCTCGATGTCGTAACCACGCAGGATAAGATGGCCCTCGTCGGGCACGACCCGACCGTCGACCACGTTGTATCCGTGCACGTCCGAGATACGCGTGAGACCGGCGACCACGCCGGAGCCGTCCGCATTGCGCAGGCCGCGCTTCACGTTGTGGGTGCGGAACAGGTCCTCGGAGTATTCCTCAGAGGGAATATCGTGGTAGAGACGGTCGGAATTCTCATCAACGCGGCGGCTCGCCTCGTAATCGAGAACCAAGCGGCTCAGGTGATCGTCGAAGCGATAGTAGATGTTGTGGGCGTCGTACGACATAGCGGGCTCCTTATTTGGCAAGCGCCCCGGCATATCGCCGGGGCGAACGAGGAACGATGGACGGAGTCGAGGATCACGCCGCGTGCAAACATGCACCCGTCCCCAAATGGCACAGGCTACAGGCGGTACATGAACTGGAAGACATCCTCACGCTGCATCTCGACGGTGACGCCGAGCACATCACCCTTAGCGGAAAGCGCATCTTGGAGCTCGGAGAAGCCGAGCGTCGAGGCGGACACATCGGCGATGAGGGTCATGGTGAAGATGTCTTCGATGATGCTCTGCGTGATGTCGCGGATATCGACGCTCGCCTCGGATAGGACGCACGTCACGCCGGCGACGATGCCGGGGCGGTTCTTACCGAGGACAGTGATGACGACGCGGCTGGAAGAGGTCTCTGCCATGGGGTTCCTTTCGGGTCATGCGGCGATGCCGCCCAAATCATTGCAAAGTGCCCGCCCTCGACGGCGTACGGAAGACGGGTGGAGCCGCGCGGCGCTAAGCCAACATCCGGCATGTCCAAGCGCACTCCATTGCGATGCAGTGTTCCCAGTCTAGCCGATTTTGCGTGCCACAAGGCACGCCGAGACCCCCGCATCGACAAATGCAATCAAATTGCAAATCTCCGCGTTACCGCAGCGACTCGAGGACTCGGCGCATCTCCGTCTGCACGGCATGGTCGACGTTGCACCCAACGACCCTGTCGGCGACAGCCTGCAAGGCGGGGCGGCCGTTGGCCATTGCGCAACCCGTGCCGACAAATCGGATAATCTCGTAATCGTTCATCGCGTCTCCAAAGGCCATGACCTCATCACGCTCGATGCCGTAATGGTCCATGAGCAACGCGATGCCCGACGCCTTGGACACCCCGGGCTGCATCGCGTCGATATAGGAGTTGCCCGAAGGCGCGAAAGTGAACAGATCGCCGAGCTCGCGCTGGAGGACATAGGCGTTGTCCATCACGTTGCCATCGTCGCAAAAGATAGTCGCCTTGATGATGTTGACCTTCGGCGACGGAAGCTCATAGATACGCTCCGCATTGGGAAGGTCCTTATCGACCTCCCGTACAAATATGTCCTCATCGTCGAGCAGGTAGGACTTTGTACGATCGAATAACGCCAAATGCATGTTAGGAAACATGGCCACAGTCCGTGCCAGGCGGCGAATCGCCAGGTGCGAGTACACCTCTCGGTCAATTTGCACACCATCCGCGTAGACTTGGGCCCCGTTAGATGCGACGAAGTCCATGCTGTCCTTTATGGGGGCGAAGAACTCGCACAGTCGGTCATACCGCCTGCCCGAACTTGCCGCAAAGTGAACGCCGTGCTCCTTGAGTTCGAGGATGAGGTCGTATGTCTCGGCGGGAACCATTCCGCTCTCGTCGAGGAGGGTGCCGTCCATGTCGGAGGCGATGAGCTTGATGTGTCGTGTCATGATGACGCTTCCTTACGCGTACAGGCCCCGCGGCAGCCATGCGGCCACGGGGCGCAACCTGTCGAGAAGCGTACCCCCGTAAAGCCGAGCGCAAGCACCGCTCACCAAAAGAGCCCGAAACCCTTACCCAGCACTTATTTTTTGTGGCCTTGCTAAGGAGGTCGGGAGGCGTCACAAACTACTCTGCGTAGGCGAACGTGGTGACGTCGAACATGCCCTCGGGGCGAATGCGCAAGGTCGGGATGACCGGCAGGGGCAGGAAGATCATGCCCATGATGGGGTCGAGCGGGGGCTCGATGCCCATCGCGCGCCCGGCGTCCATAAACGCATCGTGCTCGCGCGCCGCCTCCTCAGCGGTCTTGTCGCTCATGAGGCCGCCGAGCGGAAGGTCGATCTTTGCCACGATCTCGCCCCCGCGCACCAGGACGAAACCGCCCTGACCGACCGCGCGCACGGCGGCGAGCATGTCGGCGGGGTTGTCGCCCACCACGCAGATGTTATGGGAGTCGTGCCCGATGCTGCTGGCGATGGCGCCGGCGGCGATGGTGAAGCCGCGCACCCAGCCGCGACCGATGTGCCTGCCCACCAGGCCCATGCCGCACGCGCCGTCGCCATCCGCGCCGGCCCGCTGCGCCGCCACGCCGCGACCGTGACGCTCGATGAGCATGATGCGGCGCAGGCCCTCGGCGGTCTCGGGGCGCGCCATGCCGGTGACGGCGTTACCGGGGATCACGTCGATGACCGGCTCGCCGGGGCGGAACTCGTACGAAAAGACATCGAGGTCGAGTTCGGGCAGCTTAACGGAGCCGCGCAGGCGCTCCTCGAGCTCTTCGAGGCCGGGGCGCGAGGCCGCCGGGGCGACCGTCCCCACAAAGGCGCCGTCCTCGGCGACAAGCTCGCCCGCGCTGTACACGCGGTGCGGAGCGGCAGTGAACGCCAGGTCGTCGAGCAGCAGGATGTCGGCGCGCTTGCCCGGGGCGATGGCACCGCGGCGCTGCGCCGCGCACAGGTCGCCATGGTCGAAGCCAAAGATGTCCGCGGCGGAAAGCGTCGCCATGGAGACGGCGACCACCGGGTCGATGCCGGCCTCGACCGCCATGCGGCAGGCGTTGTCGATCATGCCGATGTTGAGCGCGTCCGACGGCGAGCGGTCGTCCGTGGCAAAGCAGCAGCGACGCGCGAGGGCGGGGTTCTCCAAGATGAACGGGGCGAGGGCGGCCAGGTCATGGCTGCAGGTGCCCTCCCGCAGCATCACGTACATGCCACGGGAGATCTCGTCGAGCGCCTCCTCGATGCCCGTGTTCTCATGGTCAGCGATGATGCCCGCGGCGGCATAGGCGTTGAGGTCGCTGCCGGCCGTCATGGGGGCGTGCCCGTCCACCTGGCCGGATACGGTCTTCGCACCGACCGCGATGCGACGGCAGGTCTCCTCGTCAGCGCCGTAGACGCCGGGCAGGTTCATCATCTCGCCCAAGCCGAAGATGGCGCCGCGGTGCTCGTCCATGAAGGCCTCCATATCGGCGGCGGAGATCTGGGCACCCGCCTGCTCGTCGGGCAGGGCCGGGACGCAGGAGGGCATCATGACCTTGATGTCGAGCGGCGCGCGCTGGGCGTCCTCGATCATGAACGCGAGGCCGTCGAGGCCGCACACGTTGGCAATCTCGTGGCTGTCGGCGATCGCGGTGGTGGTGCCGCGGGAAAGCGCCATGCGCGCGTACTCGGACGGGCGGATGTTGGAGCTCTCGATGTGCAGGTGCCCGTCGATGAAGCCCGGGGCGAGGTAGCGGCCCTCGCAGTCGACGACGCGCTCGGCCTCCCATGCGGGAACGGCGGCGTCCTCGCAGTCGCGGTCCTCGAACAGCACGCCCGCGATGCAGCCGCACTTCACCGCCACCTGGCCGCGCGCCACGCGCAGCCGATACACGTCGACGATCCGCGCGTTCGTGAGCACCACGTCCGCCGGAACGCGCCCCTCCGCCGTGTTGATGAGAGCCTGCATCAGGCCGACCAGATCGATTTCCATCTTTGAAGCACCCACCCTTCCCGTATGTTGCCATTGCACCCATGGTACCCAACCCGATCGAGTTACGCGCGGAACACACCAACATGCTCACCCTGCAAGCCATTCCGTCGCACGCGACCATTCCGGCGGCGCGCGCAGGGCGGACCTTTCAACGCATGCCTTCTCAGTCCGCACACCGACACCGGCGCGTCCTCGGTCCGCCTACCGGTGCCGATCGAGCCGCTCGCCGACGACCTCGGGATCCTCATACCGGCGCCTCTTCGCCCCTCGTACCGGTGCCCCCTCGACCCTCATGCCGGTACCCCC
>ERZ894232.665-NODE-665-length-42712-cov-13.553110_pt1 | contig 42712 bp, 34 predicted proteins | sample MGYA00380296_ERZ894232 | MGnify/ENA primary metagenome ERZ894232 (study PRJEB32331, sample SAMN06328433) | human gut metagenome | biome: human gut microbiome; feature: stool | host: Homo sapiens | collected 2014-08-14 ...
ATATATGATATACTACGATTTTTTTTAAAAGTTTGCATAATCAAACTCCCCAAGAAATTAACAGAGCATAAGTTCTATAGCCTAATAAAAAATTATCCCTTCAAAATTAGAAAAAAATCTAACCTAACCAGTTGCTTTTTTATGTAATGTTTTAATGGTTAAGTTTGTTTTTAATAAATAATAATGTCAAGTTTAAAAATATTTTATTTTGCTATAATTATCAGCTAATTATATTCTGTTATCAAATAAAAACACTATGATATTTTTTGGACTTTAAGGGAGAACTATGTTATTTTTACCAAAAATTAAATTTTTAGGACGGATTCATGTCGCAAGCCCTCTTTCGTGTGGAAATCGGCGTCCATCCCCGCCACGACGACGCCGTCGGCCGCCGCGTCGCCTCGGAAATTCGTGATTCCCTCGCCCTGCCCGTGGATCGCGTCCGCGTGGTCAAAGTCTTTACCCTGGCCGGATTGAGCCGGCTTGAGGCGGAACGTCTGGTCGCGGACGGCGTCCTGCACGATCCCGTGCTTCAGCAGGCCTCGCTGACCCCCGTCGCCTCCGACGCCGACTGGGTGCTCGAGGTGGGCTATCGGCCCGGCGTCACGGACAACGAGGGCCATACCGCCCGCGATACCGCCGCCCTGGTGCTGGGGTGTGGGCGCGACACGCTCACGGCCTACACCTCGGCCCAGTATCACCTGTGGGGCGCCCTCTCCCGCGACGACGCCGAGCGCGTGGCCCGCGACCTGCTGGCCAACGACCTTATCCAGCGCTACCGCCTCAAAAGCCGGGAAGAATGGGCCGCCGAGCCGGGCTTCGCTCCTCAGACCGCGGCCGTAACCGGCGTGTCCTCGGACGCCGTGGACATCGTGCCGTTGTCCACGATGGACGACGACGCCCTGACCGCCTACAGCCGGGCTCACACTCTGGCCCTCAGCCTGACCGAAATGAAGGTCGTCAAGGAGTGGTTCGGCCGGGACGAAGTGCGGGCCGAACGCGCCGCCCTGGGCCTGGGCCCCGATCCCACGGACGCCGAGGTGGAAGTGCTGGCCCAGACATGGTCCGAGCACTGTAAGCACAAAATTTTCGCGGCCCGTATCCATTACGAAGATACGGTCGCGGGCAAATCGGAAACCATCGACAGTTTATACAAGACCTATATTCAGGCTCCCACGGCCACCATCCGCAAGCGACTGGGCGAACACGACTTCTGCCGTTCGGTGTTCTCGGACAACGCGGGCGTGGTGGCCTTCAACGACGAACACGATGTGTGCATCAAGGTCGAAACTCACAACAGCCCTTCAGCCCTTGACCCTTACGGCGGCGCGCTGACCGGCATCGTGGGCGTCAACCGCGATCCTATGGGCACCGGCATGGGCGCGGAACTGGTATGCAACACCGATGTATTCTGCTTTGCCTCGCCTTTTCACCAGGGTGAACTGCCGCCCCGTCTGCTTCATCCCCGCCGGGTCATGGAGGGCGTGCGCAAAGGCGTGGAGGACGGCGGCAACAAATCCGGCGTGCCCACGGTCAACGGCTCCATCGTGTTCGACGAGCGCTTTCTGGGCAAACCCCTGGTGTACTGCGGCACTGTGGGCCTTTTGCCCCGCACCCTGCACGGCCGCCCCGGCTACGAAAAGAAGGCCCTGTCCGGAGACCTCATCGTCATGACGGGCGGCCGCATCGGCAAGGACGGCATCCACGGGGCCACTTTCTCTTCCGAGGAACTGCACGAGGGCTCGCCGGCCACGGCGGTGCAGATCGGCGACCCCATCACCCAGCGCAAAATGTACGATTTTCTTATGCGCGCCCGAGATCTGGGCCTGTACCACGCCATCACCGACAACGGCGCGGGCGGCCTGTCCTCGTCCGTGGGCGAAATGGCCGAAGACACCGGTGGTTGCGAACTGGACCTGGCCCGCGCTCCTCTCAAGTACGACGGTCTGCGCCCCTGGGAAATACTGCTGTCCGAGGCGCAGGAGCGTATGACCCTGGCCGTGCCTCCGGATAAGCTGGATGATTTTATGGCCCTGGCCGCTCGTATGGACGTGGAGGCCACCGTTCTGGGAACCTTCACCGACTCCGGGCAATTCCGCGTGCGTTACGGCAAAAAGCTCGTGGCCGATCTGTCCATGGATTTTCTGCATCACGGCGTGCCCCAGATGGAGCTGAACGCCACCTGGACGGCTCCGACCCAGGTTATGGAGGCGCGTATCGACGTGGCCTCCCCGGACCAGGCCGGGCTGTTGCCCCGCATGATGGGCCGCCTCAACATCTGCAGCAAGGAATACCTCATACGCCAGTACGATCACGAGGTACGGGGCGGCAGCGTGGTCAAGCCCCTGGTGGGCCTCAAGCAGGACGGCCCGGCCGACGCCGCCGTGCTGCGTCCCTCCCTGACCAGCGATGCGGGTATTGTGCTCAGCCACGGCATCTGTCCCAAATTCAGCGACTACGACAGCTACTGGATGATGGCCAACGCTCTGGATGAAGCCGTGCGCAACGCCGTGGCCGTGGGCGGCGATCCCGACCGGATGGCCGGAGTGGACAACTTCTGCTGGTGCGACCCGGTGGAATCCGAAAAAACGCCCGACGGCCGCTACAAGCTGGCCCAACTGGTGCGCGCCTGCCAGGCCCTGGCCCGCTTTTGCCTGGAATACGGCGTCCCCTGCATTTCGGGCAAGGACTCCATGAAAAACGACTACACGGGAGGCGGGGTCAAGATATCCATTCCGCCCACCGTGTTGTTCAGCGTGCTCGGCGTCATCCCCGACGTGAACAAAACCGTCACCAGCGATTTCAAAAAACCCGGCGACGCTGTCTACCTGCTCGGCGTGACCCGCCGCGAAATGGCGGGCAGCGAAGTCACCGCCGAACTGGGCATGAGCGGCGGCCGGGTACCCGTGGTGGACGCCCCCGCAGCCCTGGCCCGGTATCGCGCTCTGCATCGAGCCATAGGCCGGGGACTGATATCCGCCTGCCACGACCTGTCGGACGGAGGTCTGGCGGTCGCCCTGGCCGAGATGGCGCTGGGCGGTCGTCTGGGCGCCTGTGTGGACGTGGCCCGGGTGCGGGCAGCCGAAGCCCTGACTCTGACCGAACTTTTGTACTCGGAATCGGCCAGCCGTCTTCTGGTCACCGTGCCCGCCGTCCAAACGGACATGTTCGACTCTCTGTTCGGCGACGATGCGGCCCGTATCGGCACCGTCACTCCCCGTGACGAAAACGGAGGCCGCCTCGACTTCGTGTCCGGCCACTCCGAACTGTTCTCCCACCCTGTGGAGGAACTGGCCCGGGCCTTCAAGGGCACGTTGAACTGGTAAGCGGGAACAGAAAAAAGCCGTACTTCCAGTGCGGCAAAGACGGCTTTCAGCCACGGCCGACTACGTGTAGGCCTTGGTAAACTTCGTTTCCAAGGTTCCTCTCCGCGAGACTTCCGGCCGCTTCTCATCAAGGAACACCTATTATGAGCAATACACTGGAAAAACTGAAAGCTCGGGAAGCGAAGCTTCTGTGTCGCACCTACAGCCGTTACCCCATCGCGGTGGAGCGCGGCCGGGGCGCAAGGCTGTGGGATTTTGACGGCAAGGAATATGTGGACCTGCTGGCGGGCATCGCGGTGGTGGGCCTGGGGCACGGCAACGAGGAAATCGCCGACGTCATGGCCGCCCAGGCGCGCAAGCTGGTGCACGTCAGCAACCTGTTTTATCAGGAAGAACAACTGGACTTCGCGGAAAAGCTGCTGGCCACCTGCCACGCGGGCAAGGCATTTTTTTGCAATTCCGGCGCCGAGGCCAACGAAGCGGCGATCAAAATCGCCCGCCGTTATCAGCGACAGGTCAAAGGCCGGGACGCCTGGGAAGTCGTCAGTCTGGACAACTGCTTCCACGGCCGCACCCTGGCCGCCCTGGCCGCCACGGGCAAGCACACCGAAGGCTTCGAGCCCCTGCCCGATGGTTTCCGGCGCGTGCCTTGGGGCGACCTGGCCGCCCTGGAGGCGGCCATCACTCCCCACACGGCGGCGGTGCTGGTGGAGGCCATTCAGGGCGAGGGCGGCGTATTCCCCCTGGGCCGGGAATACGCGCAGGGTATCGAAGCCCTGTGCCGCAAGCACGGCGTGTTGCTCATGTGCGACGAAGTACAGGGCGGCATGGGCCGCAGCGGCAAGTTCTGGGCCTTCCAGCACTATGACCTCACGCCCGACGTCATAACCAGCGCCAAGGCCCTGGCCAACGGCCTGCCCCTGGGAGCCATGCTGGTCACCGACGAGGTAGCGGCCGGGTTCGATTACGGCAGCCACGCCACCACCTTCGGGGGCGGGGCGCTGATCACCGCCGTGGGAGCCAAGGTATTGGACATCATGAACCGCGACCGCCTGGTGGAACGCGCGGCCGAACTGGGCGAACGCGCCCGCGCCCGTTTCCGGGCTTTGGGCGAAAAGCTGCCCGGCGCCATCAAAGACGTGCGCGGCATGGGGCTGCTTATCGGGGTGGACCTGGCTCTGACGCCCGAACAGGCCAAAACGGTGTGGGCCACGCTGCTGCAGCGCGGCTATATCCTCAACCTGACGCACGGTACCGTGCTGCGCCTTTTGCCGCCCCTCATCATCGACGAGGCCGATCTTATCGCCTTTGGCGACACTTTGGAAAACGTGTTGAAGGAAACACTTTCCGCAAGACAGCCTTCGGCCGACTGACGGCGTGGCGTCTTCAGCCGTCGGCGCGCTATCGGGGCAACCGTTTATAGCCGAAGAGCCGCGCCTGCGGCCCGTGGGACGTACAGGCATGAGCGGCCGAGTAAACTGCGGTTTCGGGCGTGAAACTAAAGCGACAGGACGTCACGCCCTGCTTGAGTACGATGGCAAAGTCGAGCCGCTTTACAGCATTTCAGTGGAGAAATGCTCTACGGAGCCGAGCAAAGCGAGACTTTCACTCTCCTTATCTGTAGAACGCTTCGCGCCGACGGTTAAGGGCGTCATGACGTCCCTTCTCCGACATCGCCGCATTTTTGCCTACAGCCGATTGCCAAAGCTTAGTCGCAGTGCGCTTGCGGCTGTTCCGGCTTCCGTGTGTGAAACCTGCGGCTCAGAGCCCTGTTGTCCCGGCCGGCAGATATTTTCAATAATAAACCGCTCTAGAGCGGTTTATTGTTGAAAACGGCAAGCGCTCCGGCGGCCGCGGGAGCGGACGCCCGCGCCAGCCTGAAAACCACGCTTTTCAGACGAAATGACGGCAGCGCCGCTTTTAAAATTGGGCAATTTCAAAAGCAAAATACTCTAAGATGCAAAGCCCCCGGCGTCATAGAACGCCGGGGGCTTTGCGCGTGGGGCCGCTGCTCTTAGGCCTGCTTCATTTCAGCAACAAGAGTCCCAAGTTCATGAGTCTGCCGGGCCAGTTCGGTAACGGCTTCGGACGACTGGCGCATGGCCTCCGCCGTTTCGTTCGATATGCGGTTTACGTCGTCGATGGAACGGGTGATCTCTTCCGAAGAAGCGGATTGCTGCTCGCTGGCGGCGGCGATGCTCCGCACCTGATCGGCGGTCTGCTCGGCCAGGTTGACGATATCGCTCAGCATTTCCCCGGATTTTGTGGCCAATTCCGTCGCCTGATTGATAGTCTGCACCGCAGCATCCAACTGGGAGGTACTCTTGACGGTGCTTTCCTGAATAGCCTTGATGGCGGACGCCACGTCCGTGGTGGAAGCCATGGTTTTTTCAGCCAGTTGCCGCACCGAGTCCGCCACCACGGCGAAACCGCGTCCGGCCTCGCCCGCGCGGGCGGCCTCAATGGCCGCGTTCAAAGCCAGCAAATTGGTTTGATCCGCAATGTCCGAAATCACGTTCATGATGTGACTGATGGACTGGGCATGCTCCTGCAGGGCGGCCATATCCTGCTTCAGTTGCTCGGACTGGACCTGCACCTCCTGTATGCTGGTCACCACGCTGTGGACCTCGTGAGCGCCCTCTTCGGCTTTCTGGCGGGTGGAGGCGGAAATGTCGGCCGCGCTGCCCGCGTTTCGGGCCACTTCCAGCACGGTGGAATTCATTTCCTCCATCGCAGTGGCGGTCTCCGTCACCCGAGCGGCCTGCTGAGCCGCGCCATGACCGCATTGCTCAATCTGGGCCGACAACTCTTCGGACGCCGAGGACACCACGTTGATCACGCCTTCCAGACGGTCCGCAGCAGCCAGGATGGCGTTGCGCTGGGCAAGGGCCTCCTGACTGGCCTTCTCCGCTTCCTCCATAGCCTGCCGGGCCTTTTCGGATTCCGCCTGCGCCGCCGCGGACTGTTCGTGCGCGGCTTCGATGTTCTTTTTCAACATGGCGACCATTTTCAGCAGATTGTCCAGCACGCCGCGGTGTTGCGCGCCGTCATCCACCTCAAAATCGCCGCCGGCCACCCGATCGGCCAGAGCGGCCAGTTCGCCGGGGTCGGCGCCGAGCTGCCGCATCACGTTGGTGCTGATGAACAGGGCGACGCCCACCCCCACCAGCAAGGCGAACACCATAAGGGCCAAAGAGCTTTTATCCGCCATCGCATTGAAATCCTGCACCATCTGAACCCCGATGGCGGCCAGCTTTTCCAACTGGCTCAACAAATCTTCGACGTCGGCGTTCGTGGCGCGTTGAAGGACGCCCACTCCGGCCAGTTCGTCCGCATACGCCACGACCTGTTCGCAATAGTTTCCGTAAAGCGCGTTCATTTTTTCAAACGCCGCCCGGTTTTCCGGAATAATGAACATGGGCAGCGTTTCCTGCAAATCTTTTCGGGAAGTCCCCACGGCCGAAATAAGGGCATTCCTCTCTTCCTCGGACGAATTTATATTCAAAGCAAGCGCGGATGCGCGCACGTTTTCATTGATGACATCACGGATGGAATTGAGGCGCACCAGCAAATCGACGGAAGCCGAATCCAGCCGGACGCGCACCTGATTTTCCAGTTTGGCCAGCACATCGTCATACTGCGCGTATACCTGCGCGGTAAGTTCGCTGATTTTGGTCCGTACCTGAGAGGCCGCGCCCTGCCGCTCACGGATGCTTTCTATGGAGGCGCGCACTTTATCCACCATGCTCATGGCTTCCTGCAGGCCGGCCATGTTGGCTTCGTCGCTCTCCATCGCAAAAGCCATCTCAAGAAACTGCCGACATTGCGCGATGTCCTTCAAAGCCTTCTCCGCCGCAGCCGTATCGCCGAGGGCCGTGTACCGCACATAGGCGACCTGCCCTCCCAGCAACGCGCCGCGGGCGTTGTCGATGTGCGCCGCCTCGGCCGAATAGTTCCCCATGCCGGAGGTCAGCCGCATGGCGGCAATGCCCAATGCCGCCGTCAGTATCAGGACGGCCGCAAATCCCATCAAAATTTTGGTACGTAATCCCATAAGCACCCTCATAATTGCCCAGGCGAATGAAATCCCCATACCTGCCCGGAATTATAGTGAGACAGACAATCCTGTTGCCGATAGGCACAGACCTAAGTCAGAAGACTTATCGAACAAGTCCGTTACGACTTAACCCCTCTTTCTTTTTTTGTAGCATTCTGTCGCTAAAGCCGTGCCCCTATAGCATATAAAAACAACTTAGTCATCCTATTATCTAATAAAAATTATCAATATAAAAATCAGTATATTATGAAAGATATCTACTTATCGTTCCAACTAAAAAACACATCTAAACGACCAAAAAACGAATTTTCTGTTCAAATACGCAAAAAAAGTACTCTATATCGTCTTTACTTACCCTAAGAGCAATTCCCGCTCTCATACCTTGACAAGAATGACGGGCCGAGGCATTCTCCGCCCTTTCCATGTCCCCGAAAAAGCCTCTAATGGTAATTATTTCTTTGAGTTATTTGATAATATGAGGATTTCCCACATGTTGTTCGATACCCTGAAAAACGCTTTGTGCTATCCCCTCGGTCCTGTGTGGACCGCCGTATTTCATGAGGCCATGCTGCTCGCCGAGCAGGGGGCTTCCCTGTCGGCAGGGCGCTATGAACTGGCCGGAGGGCCGGAACGGGGCGGCGTGACGGCCGACGTCAATATATACGACACCAAGCCTGAGGGACGCTACGAAAGCCATCGCGTCATGGCCGACATTCAGATAGTGCTGGACGGCGAAGAGGAATGCCGTGTGCTTTCCGTGGAGCCCGAGCTCCCCGGCGCGCCCGCGCTCACGCCCGAAGCCCCCTACGACGCGGACAGAGATATCGTGTTCTACCGGGAAATGCCGGAAGCCGCAGCCCGTCTTCGACTGAGGCCGGGCTTGTTCGCGCTGCTTCTGCCCCAGGACGCGCATGCGCCCGCTCTGGCCGTATCCACGCCCGGTCGGGTGAAAAAACTGGTGGTCAAAGTGCCGGCCGCCGCCCTGTTCCGTCACGTCTGACCCCAACCGCGCGCTCCCCTGCGGGACATGACGCGCGCTCATTTTATACAGGAGTCATCATGGACATTTTCGATCAAGCCACGGAACTGGAACGCCTTGAACGGGAATCGGCCTTGCAGCAGGCCACCCGCGCCCTGTATAGGGAAGGCCCGGAGTGGATTGACGGTGAAGCCTGCTGCCGCGAATGCGGCGAGCCCATCCCCGCCGAACGTATGCGCGCCATTCCCGGCGTAGGCTTGTGTCTGGCCTGCCAGGAAGAATGGGAACGCGATCTCGAAGCCTGAACCCGGTTCAGGAGGGCCCCGGCCCCGTCATAACGTTTTTTCCTATTTCGCCGGGGCCGGGGCCCTCTCCTCCAACCAGGCCAACCCCGCCGCCCGCGCAACCCCACCCAAAAGGTCCAGCCAACGGGGCGCGCTCCGGACCGTCCATCCCGGCAGGCTCAGGCGGCCGTGGTGCAGGTAAAAGCGCTCGTTCTCCGCGTACGGGGCGGGCCTCCCGCCTCCGTTCTCCCGCTCCAGCCCGCACAGCCAGGCGGCGCCGTAACGGCGGTCGCCCCACAAAGGAAAGCCCGCGGCCGCCGCGTGCGCCCGGATCTGATGTCTCGCGCCCTTGACGATGCGGCAGGCGGCCAGGGTAACCCGCTGCGGCGCCGGTCCCGCGCCGCGCCACACGCGCCCTTCCGCCGCCTCCAGAATGTCTGCCAATTCACGCGCGTCCAACGCAGCCAACGGCCGCAACAAAGTATGCCGCCGAAAATCCGCGTGGTCGGCCAATTCCACCAACACCCGCTCCCGCCCTTTCAGAACCAGACGTTGGCGCATGAGCCGCTCCTCCGTCAATTCCCCTTCCAGCAAGGCCAGATAGCGCTTTTCCATGAGCCCGCCCTCCTGGGCTCGCCGCCACCGCTCGGCTCCCTCTTCGTCCAGGGCGACCGCCACCAAGCCCGAGGTGGGAAAATCGAGCCGATTGAGCAGGCGCGGCCGCTCTTTCCCCCGAGGCAACAGCTCGTCCAAACGAGCCTGGAGGCTGTCGCCCGTTTTTCCGGCCAGGGCCTCGGTGTGCAGTCCGGCCGGCTTATCCAGGGCGGCCAGGTGTTCGCTCCGGCCCGCCAGGCGGACGGACGGGCCGGACGCTTCCGGGTCTCCGCCTGTTTCCGCCAGGCACAATACATCGCCGGGCCGCACCTTGTATGCCCCGTGGCCGGGCCGACCGTTGACCAGGACCAGCCCTTCCCCGCACAGGCGGCGGCGGCCGCGCAGGCCGAGAGCCGGAAACAGGCGGGCCAGAACGTGATCGAGACGGCGACCGCCTTCCTCGGGGGAAACGACGCATTCAGGCATGGGGACACTCCTTGCAGAGAACACGGCGCGCCGCGCCGGAACCTCTCCACCCTAGCCGCAAGCCTTGCCTCTGAAAAGCCCTCTCCGGGCCGAGGCCCGCGCCGCTTCACGCGGCTCCGTCCCGGCGAGCCCGTCACGCTTTTACCCCGGCGCGTGCCAGGTTTGTCCGTCCTTTGACCGGCATGCTATATATGAAACGTTTTTTCCCGGGAGTATGTCGTGCTGTCCGTCCATATCCGCAAACATCAAGGCGACCTGAGGCTTGACGTAAGCTTTCAGGTGGACGGCTGCGCCATTACCGCCGTATTCGGCCCGTCGGGAGCGGGCAAAACCACCCTCATCAACTGCATCGCCGGCCTGCTCCGGCCCGACGAAGGGCGTATCGAATGCGGCGGCACGCCTTACTTCGACGCTCGGCAGGGCATCAACCTCAGTCCGGAGCGACGACGCGTGGGCTATGTGTTTCAGGACGGCCGCCTTTTCCCCCACATGTCGGTGCGGGCCAATCTGCTGTTCGGACGGCGCTTCCGGCCGGGTCCGGTCGACGGCGCGGCCACCCTGGAGGCCGTGGTCGATTTGCTGGATATCGGGCCCTTGCTGGACCGAAGACCCGCCACCCTGTCCGGCGGCGAAAAACAGCGGGTGGCCCTGGGCCGCGCCCTGCTGTGCCGCCCGGCGGTGCTGCTTATGGATGAACCCCTCACCGCGCTGGACCCGCCCCGCAAAGCGGAGCTTATGGATTACATCGCCCGCATTCCCGAAGTCTGGAGCATCCCCATCCTGTATGTCACCCACTCCCCCGAAGAATTGCTCCGCCTGGCCCGCCATCTGCTTGTGCTCCGGCACGGGGCCGTGACGGCCTTCGGGCCGCTGGACGAAGTGCTGGCCGACCCGGCCGCGGCGGGCCTGACGCCCCCGACGGCCTTTCACCTTTACCCTGCTGGAGAAAACCATGTCCATCCGTTGTCCGCGTAAACTTGCCGCGCTGATTCTCGCCCTGTCCATGCTGCCCTTGCCCGCTCCGGCCGAAACGCCCGCCGTGACCACGGGCGCGGGCTATAAAAAAATGGTGGAACAGGTCGGCGCTTTATACCGGGAAAAAAGCGGCAAACCCCTTACCGAAATGTACGGCGGCGCCATAGGCCCCATTCTGGAACAGATCAAGGCGGGCAGCGGAGCGTCGGTGGTCGTCTCGGACAAGGCCACCCTGGAAGCTTCGGACGTATCCTTCGCCTCTTTTCAGCCTTTGGGCGAGGCCGTGCTGGTTCTGGCCTGGAAAAAGGGGATAGACATCAAATCGGTGAACGATCTGCGCGCCCCGGCCGTGCAAAGCATCGGCTATCCGGATAAGCAGACCGCCATCTACGGCAAGGCGGCCTTTTCTCTGCTCAACAAAAGCGGCATGTACAAGGAACTGGAGCCCAAGCTGTCCATGTTGTCCACCGTGCCCCAAGTCTTTTCCTATCTGCTGACCGGCGACTTGGACGCGGGCTTCGTCAATCTGGCCGTAGTCAACCAGCAGAGCGACGCCGTCGGCGGCTGGATGGAGGTGAAAGACGGTTACGATCCGCTCTTCCTGGTGGCGGGCGTGGTCAAAGGTCATGAAAACGATCCGGACGTGCAGGCCTTTGTGAACTTCCTGGGCACGGACGAAGCCAAGGCCGTGTACGCCAAGCATGGTCTTCGCTGATATCCGGACGGAACTCCTCTCGCCCGAGCTGCTGTTTCCGCTGGGCCTGACCCTGCGTGTCTGCCTGCTCTGTCTGATTCTGCATGCGCTGACCGCCATCCCCCTGGCCTGGTGGGCGCAGCGCCCGGGCGCGCCCTTCCGGCGCGTGGTCAGCTTTCTCGTGACGCTGCCCCTGGTATTTCCCCCCATAGCTCTGGGCTTTTTACTTCTGCTCGTTTTCGGCTACAATGGCCCCGGCGGCTGGCTGCTGCGCGAAACCGCCGGGATAAGACTGGTCTTTACCACGGCGGGCGTGACCCTGGCGGCCTACCTGGCCGGTTTGCCCCTGGTGGTCAAGCCGGTGCAGGCGGCCTTGGGCAATCCCGAGCTGCTCAGGCTGCGCCAGGCCGCGCGGGTGTGCGGAGCCGGGCCCGTAGCGTCTTTCTTTCTGATCACGCTGCCCCTCATCCGGCACAGTCTGGCCGCCGGACTGCTGCTGGGCCTGACCCGGGCCCTGGGCGAGGTGGGCATGACCCTGATGCTGGGCGGCAACATTTCCGGCCGCACCAACACCTTGTCGCTGGAAATCTTCAACGCCGTGTCCGCCGGAGAGTTCGACCGGGCCGTCGTGCTGTGCGGACTGCTGGCCTGTCTCAGTCTGCTGCTGTACGCGGCCATTGCCTGGTGCCAACGCCGGGAGGACTGAACAGCCGAGAGCGGACGCGACCCCTCCGAGGAGCCGACATGGAACTTTACAAAAGCGACGCGTTTCTGGATGAACTGCTTCTGGAAGACTGCCCTTACATGGACCTGACCGTGGAGCTCCTCGGCATCGGAGATCGCCCGGGCGAACTCGTCTGCTCCCCGCGCGAAAACTGCGTCCTCGCCGGGGTGGAGACGGCGGCGGCCCTGTGGGAAAAATGCGGCGCCCGGGTGGACCGTCACGCCCGCAGCGGCGATCGACTGATCGCCGGGCAGCCCTTTCTGAGCGTGCGGGGCCGGGCCGCGGATCTGCACCGAGCGCTGAAAATCGCTCAAAATATCATGGAATACATGACCGGCATCGCCACTCGCACGGCCGACATGCTGGAGCGGGCCCGCGCGGTCCGACCCGACGTGCAGGTGGCCGTCACCCGCAAAAACTTTCCGGGGGCCAAGCGCCTATGCCTGGAAGCGGCCACCTGCGCCGGAGCAAGAGTGCACCGCCTGGGTTTGTCCGATTCCGTACTTATCTTCGACCAGCACCGGGTGTTTTTACGCCATGAGCCCCGGAGCGAAGCGGGCGAAAACGCCCCGACGCCCTCGCCGGTGGAACTGCTGGCGGCCCGTGTGCCCGCCCTGCGCCGCGCCCTGCCTGAAAAAATCCTGGCGGCCGAGGTCGACACGCCCGAAGAGGCGTTCATTCTGGCCAAGGCCGGTATGGACAGCATCCAGTGCGAAAAGTTCTCGTCCACCGAACTGGCCGCCACCGTCAAACAAATCCGGCTTATGCGGCCCGATATCCTGATTCTGGCCGCCGGCGGCATACGCTCGGACAACGCCGCCGACTACGCGGCGGCCGGAGCCGACGTGCTGGTCACCAGCTGGGTATATACCGGCAAACCCGCCGACATCCACATCGAGGCCAGGGCGGCGGACTGAACCGCAGCTCGGCCGCGTCCCGGCGAGGGAATCCCCCTCCGCGTCGGAGCCGCGCTCGTATTCATCAGTCCGCGCTTCTGCGCAGAGCGACAAGCTGCTCGAAACGCTTTTGCGACGGGGTGCCGCTGATTTTTTCCCTGGGCGGAAACGTCGCGTCGAATTCGGCGGCGGCGGATTCGTCGATTTCGTAGAGGGAACTCTCGATATAACGCCCCGCGACGCCGACCAGGGCGTTTTCCCGCAATTCACGGACCTGCAGGGCCGCGGCGTACATGTCGTCCGCCGTCCGTATGCCGAACGACTCGGCGGGCACAAAGCCCCGGCGCCCGTAGTAGGCCGGATCGCCGCACAGCAGCACCGCGCGGAAGCCCATGTCCCGGGCCAGTCGCGCGGTGTGCTCGATCAGCGCGCCGCCGACGCCTTGGCGCTGATGCTCCGGCAACACCGAAATGGGGCCCAACGTCAACACTTCACGGTCTTTCCCGTCATCCCCGCGAATGAGCGCCTTCGCATAGGCCACATGGCCGACTATCGCGCCGTTATGAACGGCGACGACATCCAGTCCGGGCACAAAATCCGGGCTGTGACGCATGACGTGCACCAGATAATGCTCGTTGCAGCCGGGTACATAGCGGTTCCAGAAGGCCGCGCGCGTAACGCTTTCCGTTTCGCGGCAATCGGTCGGCTGTTCGGGCCGTAGTTCCACATGAAGCATGTTTTCCTCTCCTAGAGCATTTTACTTTTGAAATTGTCCCATTTCAAAAGCGGCGCCGCCGTCATTTTGCCTGAAAAGCGTGGTTTTCCGGCCGGCGCGGGCGTCCGTTCCCGCGGACGCCGGAGCGCTTGCCGTTTTCAACAGCAAACCGCTCCAGCACATCGAAATATCTAAAATTTCGCCGGCCGCCGTGAATGAGCCGAAAAACGCGTTTTTCGGCGAATGATCTTGACACAAAATACGAAGTATTTTGTGTCACGCAGTACTAGTCGTCCCCGTACCAGATGCGGCTCAGGGTCAGCCCCTGCGGCGGCGCGGTGACCGGGGCCAGGCGGCGGTCGCGCGCCTCCAGCAGGGCGGGCACGGCTTCGGGGTCGAATTTGCCCCGGCCGCAAGCCACCAGCAGCCCCGTCATATTGCGTACCATCTGCTTCAAAAAACCGTTGGACTCGAAACGCAGAGACAATTCCCGGCACTCCGGCGGCAAGTCCCCCGCCGGAGTCCGCTCGATGGCATACACGGTGCGCACTGTGGTCTTGATGTCCGTGCCCGCGTTCTGCAAACTGCGGAAGTCGTGCGTGCCCAGCAGGTGAGGAATGGCCGCGTCCAGGCGCGCCAGATCCAAAGGACCGCAGGTCCAGACAAAAGGATGCAGCCGGGGCGGCGTGCAGCGCATATCCAGCCACAGCCGATACGTGTAGGCTTTACGGACCACACTGAAACAGGCGTCGAAATCATCGGCCGCCAAACGGGCGTCCATGACCCGTATGTCGCGCGGCAGGCGGGTATTGAGGGCACGCTGCCAGTCCAGCCCGGCTTTGGCCTCGGGCACATCGCAGTGGGCCACCTGCCCGTCGGCGTGCACGCCCGAATCGGTGCGGCCCGCGCCCTGCACATGGGTGGGAACGCCCGCCACGTAGGACACGGCCTTTTCCAATTCAGCCTGAACCGTAGGCGGGTGGGGCCGGTCTTTCCAGGCCTGGATCTGCCAGCCCCGGTAATGCGTGCCCACGTAGGCCAGAGTCAGTTTGAGACGGGGCACGGGCGACTTTCCTTTGAGCAAGCGGCGCCGGGAAACGTCACGCGTGGGAAACACGCCAACGCACCCCGCCGGTTGATATGGACAGAGAAAGCTACAGGTCCACCAGTTCCACACTGCACGGAGTCAGCGGCGTGCCCAGGAACAGTTCGCCCATACGGGTAAAGCGGGGCACATCGTCCGTAGTCAGAAAACGGGTGGACCCCGCGCACAGCGGCACACCCGCCGTGGCTCCGGCGGGCCGCTCCAGACGCTCCTCGGCCAGGATGCGTTTGACGACCCGCGCTGTGGTGGCGGCAGAATCCACCAGCGTCACCCCTTGCCCCACCACCTTGGCCACGGCCCCGGCCAACAGGGGAAAATGGGTGCAGCCCAGGACCAGGCAGTCGGGTGTTTCCTCGCCCCGTTCGCGCGGACCACGAAAGATATCGTCCAGATAGCGGGCGGCCAGGCCCTCAGCCAGAGGACCGTCCACCAAACCATCCTCGGTCATGGAGACAAACAGCGGACAGGCCCGGCTCTGTACCCTGGCCCCAGGGCGCCGCCGCAAGATGGCCCGCTCATAGGCCCCGCCCCGGATGGTGGCCTCGGTGGCGATGACCGCGATGCGTCCCGAAGCCGAGGCTGCGCAGGCCGCTTCCGCTCCCGGTTCCACCACGCCCACCACATGCAGGCGCGGGTACGCGGCGCGCAGGGCGGGCAAAGCCGCGGACGTGGCCGTATTGCAGGCCACCACCAGCAGCTTGATACGGCGCTCCACCAGCCGGGCCGTGGCTTGCAGCGCGTACCGGACAATGGTTTCCGGGCTTTTGGTGCCGTACGGCAGACGGGCCGTATCGCCCAAAAACAAGTAGGACTCGTCCGGCATAAGCGCCCGCATGGCGGCCAGCACCGTCAGCCCTCCCACGCCCGAATCGAACAGGCCTATGGGCAGGAGAGAATACGGAGATTTTCCGGAGGAGGAGACTCCCTGCTGCTGGAGAGAACGCCCCTCCTCCGCGAATTTTATATGTTCTTCCATAAGCTGGACGGCACGTTCCGGTTTCCTATCTCACTCCACGGCCGACGCAAAAATAAGCGAAGCCGTGAGCGGCCGCAGAGGCGGGATTGTAAAGGTTGCGGCCGTCGAACAACAGCGGGGCGGAAAGCAGCCCTTTGACGCGGTCGAAGTCCGGGTTGCGAAATTCGTTCCATTCGGTAACCACCATCAACGCGTCCGCGCCTTCGCAGGCGGCATAGGCGTCGTCCACAATGTCCGCCAGAGGATTGGAGGCCAGCAGACGGCGCGCGTTGTCGGCGGCGATGGGATCGTAAGCCCTGACCCGCATGCCGTGGGCTGTCAGGTCGGCGATAATCTCCAGGGCCGCGGCCTCGCGCATGTCGTCGGTGTTGGCCTTGAAGGCCAGGCCCCACAGGGCCAGCGTACGGCCCTGCACGCCGCCCTGGGGCGCGAAGTAATCGCGCACGCGCTCGGCCATGCGTCGCTTCTGGCGGGCATTGACGCTTTCCACCGCGTCCAGCAGTTCGGGCGTGACGCCCGCCTCGCGGGCGGTATGGATAAGGGCCTTGACGTCCTTGGGAAAGCAGGAGCCGCCGTAGCCCACCCCGGGATAAATAAAGTGATAACCGATACGGTGATCCGCTCCGATGCCGGTGCGCACGTCGCGCACGTCGGCTCCCACTCGTTCGCAGATGGTGGCGACTTCGTTGATGAACGAAATTTTGGTGGCCAACATGCAGTTGGCGGCGTACTTGGTCATTTCGGCGCTGCGCACTCCCATGACGATAAGCTTCTCACGGCTGCGGGCAAAGGGAGCGTACAGTTCGCGCATGAGAGCGGCGGTCTTTTCGTTGTCCGTGCCCACCACCACGCGGTCCGGCTTCATGAAGTCGGCCACGGCGTCGCCTTCTTTGAGAAATTCGGGGTTGGACACCACGTCGAAGGGGATGTCGGCGCCTCGGGCCGCCAGGGCTTCGGCCACCAGGGCGCGCACCCGGTCGGCCGTGCCTACGGGCACCGTGGACTTGTCCACCACCACCACGGGGGCGGTCATGTATTCGCCTATCTGGCGGGCCACCTGCTCCACAAAGCTTAAATCGCAGGAGCCGTCGGCCCGTGACGGCGTGCCCACGGTAATGAACGCAAATTCGGCATCCCGCATGCCTTCGGCCATGTCGGTGGTGAAGGTCAGTCGCCCGGCTTCATAATTGCGGCACACCAACTCGTCGAGCCCCGGCTCGAAAATGGGAATGCTCCCGGCTTTGAGGCGTTCCACAATGGCCGGATTCACATCCACGCAACGCACCGAATTGCCCATTTCGGCAAAACAGGCGGCCGTCACCAGCCCCACATAACCGGTACCCACAATGCAAAGACGCATAATGTCTCCTTAAAAAAGATATATAAAAAGAACTTTCGGGGCCCTCGTGCCGGACGGCTGCGCGCGATGCGCCGGACTCATCGATCGTTCCGGAAAAATAACCCGTACGAAGTTTTTTCGCATACCTTTAAAGACCGGAATGGGTCAATCCCGGCAAGCCCGTCCCCGGGCTTTTTGCCGGGGCAGACACATCTTATGCGTCTACCCTGCTTTTCGCTCGGAACATTCTTGACAAGGACGATGAATTATTCCAAACAGAACATCCGGAACTCTCCCATCTCTTTGCCCCGTATCCGTCGCCGCGGTTTCAAGACCATCCGCGGCCGTCGGGATTGAGGTTTTTTTCGCATGAGCACCGTTCCCACCACGCTTCGCGGCTATATCGCCCCCCTCCCCTCCGGCCAACCTTGTCGAGTCGCCCTTGTCGCCGCGGACAGCGGCGAAGAATATCCCATTCTGCCCCGCGGAGCGGGCATCGATCTGGCCGATATGGTCAGCGCCCAGGTGGACGTCGTGTGCTCCATCCAGGAAGAAGGCGAGTTCAAACGCCTGTACGTTCGCTCTTACCAGGTGCTCGACGCCCTTGACGACGAGGAAGCCTGGTACGGCGACGCCTGATTTTTCCCCACCGTCCTTTTCGCCGCCCAGCCGAGGGCATGTCCGCATTCCCTGCAGGGGACACGGGCCGTCGCGTCACGCGGCGTCCCCCGCGACACGGCGCGTTTCTTACAAGATAACGCCCGCACAGGAAAACGCCTGTGTTGCGCCCGCAGAGCCCCCCTCATGCCGAGGACTCGCTTTGCGATACACTCGCGCCATCCGGCGTGAGAATCACCCCGACTCCATATTGAGCCCGAAAAAAATTTTCCCGACCCCCTAGACGACGCGGGAATGAAGCTTACCTTTCTCACGCAAGGGAGCGTGTATCGGGCCGACCCCGGGACGCCCCTCCCGATACATGCCATCGATCGAGGAGGACATTACATATGGGCAAGATTATAGGCATAGACCTGGGTACCACCAACAGTTGCGTTTACGTGATGGAGGGCAAGGAACCCAAGTGCATCACCAACCCCAACGGAGGCCGCACCACGCCGTCCATCGTGGCTTTCACCGACAAGGAACGTCTGGTGGGCGATACGGCCAAGCGCCAGGCCGTGACCAACCCCGAGCGCACCGTTTTCGCGGTCAAACGCCTCATGGGCCGCCGTTTCGACGCGCCCGAGGTCACCCGTTGGAAGGATCATTCGCCGTACCACATTGTGGCCGCCTCCAACGGCGACGCCGCCGTGGAAGTGGACGGCCGCCTGTACAGCCCGCCCGAAATTTCGGCCATGATTCTTGCCCAGTTGAAGGCCGACGCCGAAGCCTACCTGGGCGAAAGCGTCAAGGAAGCCGTGATCACGGTGCCCGCCTACTTCAACGACGCCCAGCGTCAGGCCACCAAAGACGCCGGCCGCATCGCGGGGCTTGACGTCAAGCGCATCATCAACGAACCCACGGCGGCCTCGCTGGCCTACGGTTTCGATAAAAAGGCCAACGAAAAAATCGCGGTGTTCGACCTGGGCGGCGGCACCTTTGATATTTCCATCCTCGAAGTGGGTGACAATGTGGTGGAAGTGCGCGCCACCAACGGCGACACTTTCCTGGGCGGCGAGGACTTCGACCAGCGCATTATCCAGTACCTGGTCAAGGAATTCCAGGCCCAGAGCGGCATCGACCTGTCCCAGGACCGCATGGCCCTCCAGCGCCTGAAGGAAGCGGCGGAAAGCGCCAAGAAAGAACTTTCCAGCTCGATGGAGACGGAAATCAACCTGCCCTTCATCACCGCCGACGCCAGCGGCCCCAAGCATTTGCTCATGAAGTTGTCGCGCTCCAAACTGGAACAGTTGGTGGGCGACCTGGTGGACCGCACCATCGAGCCCTGCAAGAAAGCCCTGGCCGACGCCGGACTGTCCGCCTCGCAGATCGACGAAGTGGTGCTGGTGGGCGGTATGACCCGTATGCCTCTGGTTCAGCAGAAGGTGGGAGAATTCTTCGGCAAGGACCCCAACCGCTCCATGAACCCCGACGAAGTGGTGGCCATGGGCGCGTCCATTCAGGGCGGCATCCTGGCCGGCGACGTCAAGGACGTGCTGCTGCTTGACGTGACCCCCCTGTCCCTGGGCATCGAAACCATGGGCGGCGTGTTCACCAAGCTGATCGACCGCAACACCACCATTCCGACCCGCAAGAGCCAGACCTTCACCACGGCTTCGGACAACCAGCCCTCGGTGTCCATCCACGTGTTGCAGGGCGAGCGGCCCATGGCTTCGGACAACATGACCCTGGCCCGCTTCGACCTGACCGGCATTCCGCCCGCGCCGCGCGGCATGCCTCAGATTGAAGTGACCTTCGACATCGACGCCAACGGTATCGTAAACGTGTCGGCCAAGGACCTGGGCACCGGCAAGCAGCAGTCCATCCAGATCACGGCCTCGTCCGGCCTGTCGGAAGAGGAAATCCAGAAGCTGGTGCGCGAAGCCGAAGCCCACGCCGACGACGATAAGAAAAAGCAAGAGCTTATCGAAGCCCGCAACCATGCCGACAGTCTGATCTACGGTACGGAAAAATCGATCAACGATCTGGGCGACAAGCTGGACGCCGCGCTCAAGAGCGACATCCAGAGCAAGATGGACGCCCTGAAGAAGGTTATGGAAGGCGACGACGCCGAAGCCATCAAAGGGGCCACTGACGAGCTGGCCAAGGCTTCGCACAAGCTGGCCGAACAGTTGTATCAGCAGCAGCAACAACAGGGCGGCGAAAGCGCCGGACAGCCCGGTGCCGCCGGCGCGGCGGGCGGAGCTCAGCACGGTTCGTCCGCCAAGCCGGACGATGATGTGATGGACGCTGACTTCACCGAGGTGAAGTAACGCGGCCAAGATACCAGGAGTAGCGGGCTTCACCGAGGTGAAGCAACGCAACGCCCCTTTTTCCTTACCCTCCCCGAGCAACCGCTCCGCCGTCACCACACGGCGGAGCGGTTGTCCGTTTTACTCCGCCCGCCAAGCGTGCGCTTCCTCCCCGCCCCCATCTCCCGAGCGCGCTTGCCCTGAAGTCCAAGCTGGCCTACTATGCATCCGGCCCGTCCGCTCCCCACCGGCGCGGACGGGCCGGATTGTTTCGTCCGCTCCGCGCCCCGGCACGGACCGCAAGCGCCGTGCCCGCGCGGACGGGAATACGCCGGAAAGGAAAACGCCTATGTCCCCATCATTCCGTCCGTCCCGCGCCGTCCGCCCTCTGATTCTTCCGCTCGCCCTGCTGGGTTGTCTGCTGGCCGCCGGCTGTACGTCGATGTTGTCGCCCCTTGCGTCCTCGTCCGGAAGCGCAACCGCCGATCAGACCCGCACAGAAGCCTGGCTCCAGAGCCTGACCGGTCTGACGCCCATGGAACAGGCCCGCCGCGCCGAACAGGCCTGGCGTGACGAATCCAATCCGCCGCTCCTGCGCGATCGGGCCGCCTTCCTGCTCAGCACGCGACCCAGTTCCCAGTCCGTCGCCGCTCAACAGGCTCTGGCCCGGCGTTACGCGGCGGCCTCCCAGGCGGAACGGGTCGAAATGGAGCGGGTGCTTATGGCCGACCTGCTCACGGCCGATGACGGCACCCTGCGCCTCCTGGGCAGCGGCGCGCCGACCGGACGCGAAGCCACATTCCCCTGGTCGCTCACCGTATGGCAGGCGGCCAAACGCGGTCTGCTCGCCGACAACGCGGGAGCCCTGAAGCGCCTGTCCATGCCCGGCGTGTTCGCCGATCCCTCGGTGGTGGGACCGGCCTCCTCCGGCGGCGCTCCCCTGGCTCCCCGGTCGGGATGCGTCGCCCTGGTCCTGCCCCGGTCCGGCCCCTTTGCTTCCATCAGCCGCCAAATCAGCGACGGCGCCGCCGTAGCCGCTCAGACTCTGGCCGACCGTGGCGCGCCCATGGATGTGCGGATCATCGATTCGTCTCTGGCCGACTGGCTGAACCAAGTTGACGCTTTGCCCCCGCAGTGTGTAGCGGTGGGCGGTCCGCTGCAGGCCGATGCCTATGCCTCCCTGCGTTCCCGCCCCCTGCCGGGCCGCGCCCTGTTCGCCTTTTTGCCGCAGTTGCCCGACCCCGCCGACGAGGGCAACGGCGTATGGCGTTTTTTCACCAGCCCCCAGGACCAGATCGACGCGGTTCTCAACGTGGCGGCGAACGATCTGGGCGTAAGCTCCTTCGGCGCCCTGGTGCCCGATGACGCCTTCGGTCATCGCATGGGCGATCTCTTCCTGCAGACGGCGGCCCGCCGGGGGCTGCCGGTCAGTACGGCAACCTATCCGCCGGACGATATGAAGTCCTGGACCAAACTGACCGCCTCCTTCGTCGAGGCCGTGCCTCCCGCCAAAGGCAAAATTCCGCAGGCCCGCGCCGCTTTTGAGGCCGTCTTTCTGCCCGACGGCTGGAAAAGCATGGACATGCTTATTTCCACCCTGCATTACAACGGCGCCCACCAAAAAATCATGCTGGGCTCGGCCCTGTGGGAACAAAGTCTGAGCTCGGCGCACGGGCTCAATCCTTCCACCTTCGCTCTGACCATCTTCCCCGGCGTGTGGGACGCCCAGGCGGCCACACCCGCGGCCGCCGCGTTGCGTGAAGGCATGGCCGCCCGCCAGGGTCGGGCCGGAGACTGGGCCGTATTGGGATACGATTTTGTGCAGTTGGCGGCGGGGCTGGGGCTTGACTCGCCCCAATGGACTCCGGCCGCCCTCAACGCCCGCCTCGCCGCCGGGCCGGTGGCAGACTGGGCCGGAGCCCCCGTGCAATGGGACGGCGCGGGCCGCGCGTCGCGCCGTCTGCTGTTGTTCCAGCCCTCCCGCAACGGCATGATTTCTCTCGATCTGGAGGCTTTCCGCGCCTACCGGGAGGGCAGGGGACCGCTGCCCAACGTGGAGCCCGCCGAAACGGACACGGAGGAAAGGAGCGCCGCGTCCGAACCCGATATTTCCGCTCTGCTCGAATCCATTACCGGACATCCGGCCGATGCCGCCGAGCCCGCGCCGACCCATGTTCCCCAACTGTGAGGCAGCCATGACCCCCGCCGATTTTCAGCACCTGTGCCGCCTGGCCCGCCTGGCCCCGAACGAAGCGGAACGCGAACACATCGCCGCCCAATGTTCGGCTATTCTGTCCTATATGGACACCCTGGCCGAAGTGGACACCACGGATGTGGCCCCCTTGTATTCCCCGGCTTTTTCCCCGGACGATCCGACCTCGACCGACTCGGGCGACGCCGTTCGCCCGGACGAGCCCGAACGTCGCCGTACCCGCGAAGAAATCCTGTCCGGCGCGCAGAACGGCGACGGCGTCTATTTTGTGGTGCCGCGTATTGTGGAGGGCAAACAATGAGCGACCTCACCCATCTGACCCTGGCTGAGGCCCGCGCCGCCCTGGCCGCGGGCGAAGTCACGGCCGAGGCCATGACCTCGGCTTGTCTGGCCCGCATGGACGCCACCGAACCGCGCCTGGGCGCGTTGCTGGCCCGGCGCGACGCCGAAGCCCTGGCCGAAGCCCGCGCCCTGGACCGTGAACGCGCGGAGCACGGAGCCCCCGACGACAAACCTCTGTGGGGCGTGCCGCTGACGGTGAAGGACGCCCTGACCCTGCGGGGCGCGCCCACCACGGCGGGTTCCCGCATACTGGAAAATTTCGTGCCCCCTTACGACGCCTTCGCCGTATCCCGCCTGCGGGAGGCCGGGGCCGTCATTCTGGCCAAGACCAACATGGACGAATTCGCCATGGGGTCCACCACCGAGCATTCGGCCTTTCATCCCACCCGCAACCCCTGGGATCGCGCCCGCGTGCCCGGCGGCTCCAGCGGCGGTTCGGCGGCCAGCGTGGCGGCCTGTCAATGCTTCGCCTCGCTGGGGTCGGATACCGGCGGTTCCATCCGCCAGCCCGCCGCTCTGTGCGGCTGCGTGGGGCTCAAACCCACCTACGGACGGGTGTCGCGCTACGGCTTGCTGGCCTACGGCTCGTCGCTGGACCAAATCGGCCCCCTGACCCGTACTGTGGAAGATGCGGCTCTGGTCCTCCAAGTCATTGCCGGGCACGATCCCCGCGACGCCACGTCGGCCGTCGCGCCCGTGCCCGACTACGCAGCCTCGCTGCGCGGCGACGGCGATCTGACCGGGGTGCGGCTGGGCCTTCCCCGTGAATTCTACGATAACGACGCCCTGGATTCCGGCGTACGGGCCGCCTGCCGAAAAGCCCTGGACAACGCCAAGGCTCTGGGCGCGGAATTGGTGGACGTCTCGCTGCCGCACACCAAATACGCCGTGGCGGCCTATTACATCCTGGCCACGGCCGAGGCCGGGTCCAACCTGGCCCGTTACGACGGTGTGCGTTATGGGCGCCGCGCGCAGGGCGTCAAGGATCTGGACGAGTTGTATACTCGGTCGCGCACCGAAGGTTTCGGCGAGGAAGTGCAGCGCCGCATTCTGCTCGGGGCCTTTGTGTTGTCCGCCGGGTACTACGACGCCTACTACCGCAAAGCGGCCCAGGTACGCCGCCTGATCCGGAAGGATTACGACGAGGCCCTGGCCCGCTGCGACGCCCTGCTGGCCCCGGTATCGCCCGTTCCGGCCTGGCCTCTGGGCGGGGTGACCGATCCGCTCCGGATGTACCTGATGGATATTTTCACCCTGTCTCTCAATTTGGCCGGTCTGCCCGGACTGGCCGTGCCTGTGGGGTTTGCCGACGGCCTACCCGTGGGGATGCAGCTTCTGGGCCGGGCCTTCGATGAGAAAACTTTGCTGCGCGTCGGCCACCGCCTCGGCTCGTCCCTGGGCACTCTCGGCCAGTACGCGCCGCTGTAGACTTTACCGATATTGAGGATCGATCATGCCACTCGCTCCCTACACCACCATGCCGTTCTATCCCGGCCCCGTCTCCATCCATCCCGACGCGCTTGAAGCGTTGCGCCGCGACTACGGTCCGCCCCGTTTCGGCACGGATTATGCGGATCTATACCGGGCCACCTGCGCCAATCTCCAAAAATTCGCGGGAACGACCCATGAAGTTGTTCTGCCCACGGGCGAGGGAATGCTGGCCTTGTGGGGCGCGCTCAAATGCACGTTGCGCCCCGGCGATCCCGTGGTCACCGTGGGCACGGGAGTGTTCGGCGACGGTTTCGGCGATATGGCCGCCGGTCTGGGCTGCGTGGTGGAAAAGGTTTCGCTGCCCTACGACTCCACGCTGACGGCGGAAGCTCTGGACAGGGTGGACGACGCTCTGCGCCGCCTGAAGCCCGTGGTCCTGACCGCCGTACACTGCGAAACGCCGTCCGGAACGCTCAATCCGCTGGAAGGCCTGGGCCGTCTGAAACAAGAACGCGGCGTCCCCCTGTTCATCGTGGACGCCGTGGCCAGTTTGGGCGGCGCCCCGGTGGCGACCGACGCCTGGAACGTGGACATCCTGCTCGGCGGCTCCCAGAAATGCTTTGCCTGCCCGCCGGACATGAGCATTCTGGCCGTCAGCGACGCGGCCTGGGAACGCATGGTCGAGGTGAACTATCAGGGCTACGAGGCGCTGCTTCCCTTCCACCAGGCGGATCAGGACCCCATGCGCTTTCCCTACACGCCCAACTGGCCCGGCGTGGCCGCGCTGCACGCGAGCACCGAAGCTCTGTTGAAGGAAGGCCCGGTCCATGTGTTCGCCCGGCACGAAGCCGTGGCCGCGCAATGCCGCCACGGCCTGGCCGACCTGAATATCCCGCTGTGGACGGCCCCGGACGCGGTCAATTCGCCTACTGTCACGGCGGCCCGCGTCCCGGTCGGCTTTACCTGGCCGGAATGGAAGGCGGCCCTGGCCGCTCACGGGCTGGTGGTGGGCGGCAGTCTCGGCCCCATGAACGGCAAGGTGTTCCGCTTGGGGCACATGGGCACCCAGGCCGACGCGCACCGTATGGCGTCGGCCCTGGCCGTCATGGAAGAAGTGTTGAAAACCCGCTGAGCATCGCGCCGTGGAGGCCCTTCGCTCTTGGGATGCGTTCGCGTTGCGGCCCCTGACCGACGACGACCTGCCGCTTCTCCGCCACTGGCTGGAAAAGCCCCACGTCCGGACCTGGTTCGAGCATCCTGATCACTGGCTGCGGGAAGCGCGGCAAAGACGGACGGAATTCGCCTGGATACGGCATTTCATCGCCCTGTGCGGACAGACGCCCGTCGGTTTCTGCCAGTACTATCCTTATGCGCGGGGCGGTGAAAACTGGCACGGTTCGGTCCCCGTTGACGGAAGCTACAGCATCGACTACCTCGTGGGGGACGAAACCAGCTTGCGTCGTGGACTGGGCGCGCGCATGGTCCTGGCCCTGATACGGATTCTGCGCGACGTGCCGGACGCCCGGCGCGTCATCGTCCGGCCGGACCCGGCCAACGTCGCGTCGCGCCAAACCCTGCTCGCCGCCGGCTTCGCCTACGACGCCGACAACCAACTTTTTATTCTTTGCCCCCTCCACGCCGTTCACGACGCGCCCCATCGCGCCACGCCAGCATTACAAGGAAAAACGAGCATGAGTTACACCAAGGAAGACGTCTACCGCTACCACTCGCAGCCCCGCCCCGGCAAACTGGAAGTCCTGCCCACCAAGTCCGGCGAAACCCAGGACGATCTGACTCTGGCCTATTCGCCGGGCGTGGCCGACGCCTGCCGCGCCATCCAGGCCGATCCCGCCGAAGCCGCCCGCCTCACGGGCCGTTCCAATCTGGTGGCCGTGATCAGCAACGGCACAGCCGTGCTCGGCCTGGGCGACATCGGCCCTCTGGCGGGCAAGCCGGTTATGGAAGGCAAAGGCATGTTGTTCAAGCTGTTCGCGGACGTGGACGTCTACGATCTGGAGCTGGACTGCAAGAACCCCGACACTCTGATCCAGGTGGTCAAAGCCCTGGAGCCCACCTTCGGCGGCATTAATTTGGAGGACATCAAGGCTCCGGAATGTTTTGAAATCGAAGCCAAGCTCAAGGCCGCCATGAATATTCCGGTCTTTCACGACGACCAACACGGCACGGCCGTTATTTCCGGGGCCGGGCTGCTCAACGCCGCCCGCATCGCGGGACGCCGCCCCGAGGATATGAAAACGGTCATTGTGGGGGCCGGGGCCGCGGGTATCGCCTGCGCCCGTTTTTACGTCAGTCTGGGGGTGGCCCGCGACAATATTTGGATGTTCGACAGCAAGGGCCTCATCCACCAGGGCCGCACCGATCTCCATCCCACCAAGGCCGAATTCGCTCAACCCGCCGCAAGGGCCGGGCACAGCCTGGCCGACGCCATGACCGGAGCCCACCTGTTCCTGGGACTATCCAAGCCGGGCGTGATCACGGCCGACATGGTCCGGAGCATGGCTCCGCACCCCGTCATTTTCGCCTGCGCCAACCCGGTGCCCGAAATCACCTACGCCGAGGCCAAGGCCGCCCGACCCGACGTGATCATGGGCACGGGACGCTCCGACAACCCCAACCAGATCAACAACGTATCGGGCTTTCCCTTTATTTTCCGAGGCGCGCTGGACGTACGGGCCACGGAAATCAACGAGGCCATGAAGGTGGCCGCCGCCCGCGCCCTGGCCGACCTGGCCCGCGAACCCGTGCCCGCCGAGGTGAGCGCCGCCTACGGCGGTCAAAGCTTCACCTTCGGGCCCGACTACATAATCCCCAAACCTCTGGACCCGCGCATCATCGAGTGGGCAACGCCCGCCGTGGCTCAAGCCGCCATGAAGTCCGGCGCGGCGCGCGCTCCCATCGCCGACCTGAACGCGTACCGCGACTCGCTGCGCGCCCGGGTGGCTGCCGCCCAGAAACGGGCCGAGGCCCTGCGGGCCGCCTGGAGCTGAGGTCCATTTTCTTTTTCGCATTAAGCAACGTGTCCCCGCATCTGTTAGAGCGGATTCGCTTTGACTTTTTACAAAGTCAAAGCTGAAAGACACGCTCGCTTCGGCATGTAACAGCGCAAATAAATTGCGCTTATGCCTTCGCGGCGGCCGCCTGCTCGCGCAGTCGGCAGAGCATTTTCAATGGGAAAATGCTCTAATTCGGATGCGGGGACACGTTTGTCACAGCCGGGCTCTTCGTAGCGGACAATATCTACGCGCTTGGCGAATTGGGCAATTCCAACGCTTCCAAAGCGTCCAGCAGGCGCTCCACATCGTGGGGACCGGGCGAGGTCGGCAGCGACATGAGCATGCCCAAGCCCTCCATGGCATCATGGAACGCCTCTTCTTCCAGGTTTGTGACCGCCGCCGTGTGTACGGCGGCGTTGATCATCAGGACATCGATCACCGCCCGACGCAGGGCCGTCGGGTCCAGGTCAAGATCGAGCACGACCAGACGCGGGGCGGTGGAGCGCACGACGGCCAGGCAGTCTGCCATGTCGACCGCCCGACGCACGACATAGCCCCGGTCGCCGAACACCGACAGACAGGCGTTCCAGACGTCGGGCCGGGAGGTGGCGAGCAGAATGTCCGCCGCCATCAATGGCCGCCCCTGCAGGTGAAGTCGGTGGTGAAAGGCGGCAGCTTGCCCTGCAGATAGGCGTTCACCGCGTCGCCCACCGTGGCGAAATTGCCCGCGAACAACACTTCGATGCCCATCTGCTGAAAGCCCATCAGCGGCCGCATGCCCATGCCGCCCGCCAGCAGCTTGGTGACGCCGTTGTCGGCCAGATACTGCACGGGGGCCAGGCAGCCGCCCTGCTGATGCGGAATGCTGGGCAGGGTGCGCACGGATTTGACGGCGTCGCCCTCCACTTCCACCAGGGTATACAGGTCGCAGTGACCGAAATGCATGCCCATGCCTGCTTCCAGGCCGCCGGGGTTGGCGGAGGGCACCGCCAGAAGAATGCTGCTCATGATCGTGTCTCCCATACTAAAAATGTTGTGATTGAACGTATCCGCCGGTCAGAACACTGTGTTCCGACCCGCGGATTTCGCGCCTCCGCCGTCGCGGCGCCTTCAACCGTTGGCGGGAAAGGCCTTACGGATGAAGAGAGCATGGATAAGTCCCGCTCCGCTCGACTCCACGGGCATTTTCAAAATGAAAACGCCTAGGACAAAGTTTTTCTGCCGTGCTCCGCCGCGCGGGCCATGTCCTGCACACGGTCCCACACGGTCGCCAGCGTGTCGGCAAGAGGTGAAGAAGTTTCGGTGACGGCCCGCCGCCGGATCATGGCTTCGGTCACGGCCGGGTCAAAGGGTAATTCGCCCACCACCACGCCGCCCCTGGTCCGCGCGCTTTCCGCCAGGGCCGCGGCCTCCGCCGCGTTGAGGTCGGCCTTGTTGATGAGGACGGCCAACGGAATACGGAAGTGCGCGCACAAATCGGCCACCCGGACAAAGTCGTGCCGCCCGGACGGCGTGGGCTCCACCACAGCCACGGCCAGGGTAGCGCCGGACAGGGAGCTGATCACCGGACAACCTACGCCGGGCGAACCGTCACAGACAATGGTGTCCAGCCCCAGTTCCCCGGCAAGGGCCCGCGCCTCGCGTTTGAGGAGCGAAACCAATCGTCCCGAGTTTTCCTGGCCGGGAAAAAGCTGGGCATGCACCATAGGGCCGAAACGGGTGTCGCTGACGTACCATTCGCCGCAGCGGCGCTCCGGAAACGCAACGGCTCCGGCCGGACACAGGGCATGGCAGACCCCGCAGCCTTCACAACGGGCAGGATCGATACGGTACTCGTCGCCCGCGCGGATCACCGCGCCGAAGCGGCACAACTCGAAACAACGGCCGCAGCGGCGGCACGAGGCTTCATCGATGACGGCCTCGTTGCCCGAGCGGAACGCCTCGACGCGCCGAGGAGCAGGATCGAGCAGAATATGCAGGTCCGGGGCGTCCACATCGAGATCGCATACGACCTTGTTGCGGGCCAGATGGGCAAAGCTCGCGCACACGCTTGTTTTGCCCGTGCCGCCTTTGCCGCTGAGAACGACTATTTCGCGCATGGCTCGCCTCCCGCCCGCGCGAAGGCGCGCAGACCGTCGCGCAGGGACTCGAAACGCCGCCGCCAGTCCGGCGAAATATCCGCCGCCAGGCGTCCGGCGGCATAGTGCTCGGCCGCCGTCCGTTCAAAGGGCAATTCGGCCAGCAGGGGCAACTTCCATTGCCGACAGTAAGCGCGTACGGCCTCGTCCCCCGCCTCGTTGCCTTCCATGCCCGCCCGATTCACGGTTACGGCCACAGGCACGCCCTGAGGACCATAAGCCTGATGGGCCAGGCGAAAATCGTGGAAACCGAAGGGCGTGGGGTCCGCCACCAACAGCACGGCGTCCACATCGCGGGCCACGGTCATGGCCGGGCAGCTCACTCCCGGCGGAGAATCAAGCAACACGTCGGCCGGACAGACCGTCAACATGGCCTCCAGCCGCCTGCCCAGGGCACGCAGCAGAGGCGGAGTCATGGCCTCGCCGATGCGCGTGCGGCCGCCCAGGTAGCGGACGCTTCCGGCCAGCACCGTGCCTTCCTCCAGCACGCCCAGTTCACGAGCCCCCCGTTTCAGCGCATCGGCCGGGCATACGGCGAAGCAGCCGCCGCAGCCGTGGCACATATCGGGAAAGAACTGCAGGGTGGAGGCAAAGCGGGCTATGGCCTTGTAGCGGCAGATGTCGCGGCAGGCTCCGCACAGAGTGCAGCGTTCCTTGTCCCACACCGGCACTTCCAGGTCGACGCGTTCCCGCGCGGTCAGGTCCGGGGGCAGGAAAAGATGCAGGTTGGGTGCCTCGACGTCCGTGTCCGCGACCACGAGCGGCGTTTCGGCGCCCCATACGCGGGCCAGGGACGCCGTCACCGTGGTTTTGCCCGCCCCGCCTTTGCCGCTGGCAATGGCAATACGCATGGCGGCCTACTTGTTGGGCGCGTCGGCAAAGGGCGCGCCGCCGCTTTTAAAACGCTCCACGGCCTCGCGCACGGTGAGCCCGTCCAAATCCTGGCAGACCTTGATCCCTGCCGCTTGCAGGGCTTCAAAGGCTTTGGGCCCCACATACCCGCTCAACACCGCGTCCACCCCGGCCCCGGCCACCCGCTCGGCGGTCTGAATCCCCGCCCCCTGGGCCATCACCTGGGATTCGCCGTTGTCCAGGTAGTCCGCGCTCATGGTGTCGAGGTCTATAATCACGAAGCCTCCGGCCCTCCCGAAACGGGGGTCCACTCTATCGTCCAGGCCGGGGCCCTCGCTGGAAACCGCAATTTTCATGATTCGCTCCTTGTGTCCGGGGCGGCCGTCGGCGACCGCCGGTTCGATATCGTCGGGGAGTACCGCGTAGTTGCCGCCCTCGATGCGCAACGCCATGCCGCGCACCAGGGCCTCGGCCACCGCGCGCCGGGCCTCGGCCAGGGTCCGTCCGAAGGTGTGCCGCGAAACGCGCATGCGCTCGGCGGCCGCGCCCGTGGTCAGGCCCTCCATATCCGCCAGGCGCAAAGCCTCCAGCCCTTCCACCGTCAGCCGCGTTTCACGCAGTTCCGTCAGAGGTATGCCGCGCGGCTTGAAGTAGGTGACGCAGGGCCGACACGAGACGTAGCGGCAGTTTCGCGGTCTGGGCATGAATACTCCGTTATTTTGTTCAAATGAGCATAACTCCGTTTCCACCGCTGTCAAGAGGAGAACGGCGGAAAAGCCGCCACCAGACTGATGACAAACTCCGCGTTGCGGAGTTTGCGCCGTCTAGAGCATTTTGCTTTTGAAATTGTCCAATTTCAAAAGCGGCGCTGCCGTCATTTCGCCTGAAAAGCGTGGTTTTCAGGCTCATTCGGCGCGGGCGGCCGCTCCCGCGGCCGCCAGAGCGGTTGCCGTTTTCAACAGCAAACCGCTCTAAGCCGCCAAGCGGCTTGACGGAAAGGCACGAAAATCCGTCGCTTACGGCGCGGCAAAGCCGCGACCGGCTCCTGATTTTCAGGGCTGCCGACTTTATCGGCAGCCTCACGGCGGAAAAGCCGCCGCGATATTTTTCGCTTGCAAGGCGGCGCGCCGCCTGCCAAAAGAAAAAGCAACCGACAACCCCACCCAGCCGCGCGACTGTCCGCAACCGAGGTGAACCGTGAACATAGCCGTTTCCATTCTGGGGCCCGATCGTCCGGGCGTGGTGCATCTGGTGTCCGCCACGCTTTCCGGCTTGCGCTGCAACATTGAAGAAATCAGCCAGACCATTCTGCAAGGCCAGTTCGCGGCCATCTTCATCGCGGACATGCCGGACGACATATCGCAGGACAAGGTGCACAGCACGCTGGTCAAGGCCATCGCCGCCCGCGACATGAGCCTGTCGGTCATCGTGCGGCCCCTGCGGGGAGACGACGGGGAAGAGCCGTTCGACGGCGGTCCGTCCGAACCCTTTGTGATCACTGTGGACGGCGGGGACAGGTTGGACATGGTTTCGGCCTTCACCCGTATTTTCGCCGAGCACAAGGTCAATATCGAAAACATGAAGGCCGTCATGCCCGACGCCCCGGAGGCCGAAGCCGCGGGCGCCCCGACCGACGCGCCCGCCCGGCGCGCTCTGCTCATGTTCGAGGTGGCCCTGCCGCTCAGTCTGGATCGTTCGGCCTTCCGCCGCACTCTGGAGGACAAGGCGCGCGGCATGGGACTGCGCGTCGGCATGCAGCACCGCGACATCTTCGAAGCCCTGCACCGGGTGGAACCCTTTTAGCCAAACCCCGGGAGAAGCCATGCTTACCGATCGCGAAGTTCTCAGCACGCTCAATATGCTGCGCAACGAACACCTGGACGTGCGTACCGTCACCCTGGGCATCAGCCTGTTCGACTGCGCCAGCCACGACTTTGACGTGTTCACGTACAAAGTGCGGGCCAAAATCGACCGCTATGCCAAAAAACTGGTGGACACCTGCAACGAGGTGGGCGACAAGTTCGGCATCCCCGTTGTGAACAAGCGCATCAGCGTCAGCCCCATCGGAGTGGTGGGGGCCTCGTTCAGCCGGGATGAAATGGTCCGGGCCTGCGCCGTACTGGACGAGGCCGCCAAAAACGCCGGTGTGGACTTTCTGGGCGGTTTCGGCGCGCTGGTCGAAAAAGGCATCACTCCGGGCGAGCGCAACCTCATCGACGCCCTGCCCGAGGCCCTGGCCACCACCGACCGCATCTGCTCCTCGATCAACGTGGCCTCCTCGCGCAGCGGCATCAACATGGACGCCGTGGGCCTCATGGGGCAGCGCGTGCTGGACGTGGCCGAAGCCACCCGCGACCGCGACGGCCTGGGTTGCGCCAAGCTGGTGATTTTCGCCAACATTCCGCAGGACGTTCCGTTCATGGCCGGGGCTTACCTGGGCGTGGGCGAACCCGACGTGGTGATCAACGTGGGAGTGTCCGGCCCCGGGGTGGTGAAAAAGGCCATCGACCGCGCCATGCGGGCCGGGCGGGCCGCGAGTCTGGGCGAAGTGGCCGAGGTCATCAAACGCACGGCCTACAAGGTGACCCGCGTGGGTGAAATCATCGGCACCGAGGTGGCCCAGCGCCTGAACGTGCCCTTCGGCGTGGCCGACCTGTCCCTGGCTCCCACCCCCGCAGTGGGTGATTCGGTGGGCGAAATCTTCCAAAGCGTGGGCCTGTCGTCCATCGGCGCGCCCGGCTCCACCGCCGTGCTGGCCATGCTCAACGACGCGGTCAAAAAGGGCGGAGCCTTCGCCTCGTCCCACGTGGGCGGCCTGTCCGGGGCCTTCATTCCGGTATCCGAGGATTCCAGCATCGAGGCCGCCACCCGCTCGGGCGCGCTCACTCTGGAAAAACTGGAGGCCATGACCAGCGTGTGCTCGGTGGGGCTGGATATGATCGCCATCCCCGGCGACACCCCGGCCGCCACCATCGCGGGCATCATCGCGGACGAAATGGCCATCGGCATGATCAATTCCAAAACCACCGCCGTTCGCGTCATCCCGGTGCCCGGCAAGGGCGTGGGCGACAAGGCGGCCTTCGGCGGGCTGCTCGGCGAGGCCGACATCATTCCCGTGCCGGGCGGCGACGCCTCGGCCTTCATCAAACTCGGCGGACGTATTCCCGCCCCCATCCACAGCCTCAAAAACTGACGCATACGGGGCGGCTCGATTTTTTTACCGGCCCCCGGACGACAAAGAAACGTTCGGGGGTCTTTTTTCAAGCAAGTCGGGTCCGTGGGCCGAGCCCGGACGGAAATACGCGGCCGTTGTCATGCTTCGCGCCCCGAAACGGTCGAAGCGCGCCTTGTTTTCAATGACGATTGCCGATAGAAAAAAGAGCGTTTTCTCTTTCCACAAGCTCATTATGACGTGCCGTCCGCGCTTTTTTTATCCAGGGTAGCTTCCCGCAACAAATCGACAACGTTGGACACGATGCTCCGTCGCTTTAGTTTCCCGCCTTTGCCGTCGCCGGCTCCGCTGTCCATGCCTGCATGTCCTGCGGGTTACAGGCACGGCACCTCGGGCGACAACGTCGCAAGCGCGCCGTTCGGCCGCCGGTTCGGCCTGCAGCCGCTGAAAATACGGCGGCTCCGGCGGCGCGACGACGTCTCGCCACGCTCGACTTCGGGAGCGTTTTCCCTATGAAACCGCTCTATTCCCTTTTTACGCTCCTGCTGCTCTGGAGCGCTCTGGCCACGGGCTGCGGCGGAGCGGCGGTCCGGTCGTCCCCGTCTTGTGTCCCGGCCTCTGCTCCGCCGGAGGCCGGACGGGATTCCTCCGGCTTGTTGAGGGCCAATCCCGGCTATATTCAGTGGCTGGAGCGCCAGTCTCTGCTGCGTAAGGCCCCGGAACTGACGGCCATTGTCACGGGCTCGTCCTTGCCCTGGAACGCGCCTTCCACTGTGGCCGATGTCGGCCCCCTGCTGGAGCGGGCCGATATGTGGCTGGACTTCGCCCCGCTGCGCACGGCCTGGGACGGCGACGCTTCGATTCTGGCCCAGGTGGACGCCCGCAATCTGCCCGCCCGGTGGGTCGAGGCGGGCTTGCGCGGCCTGTTCCTGACGGCGGCGGCGGATTCCGGCTCGGCCTGGGACGCGGAAGGCGCGTTCGCCGAACTGGGTCGGGATGCCGTCGCTTTTGATTTCGCCCCCGCCGTGGGCGACGACCAAGCCTATGCGGCCCTGGAAACCCGGGCCGCGGCCGTCGGGATGTTGCTGGGCGGCGAAATTCCGCCGTCCGCCACCGGCCTGGGGCCCGATTTTTTCCTGGCCGTACGCGGGGTACGCGATTATCCCGGCCTGTTCCTTATGGTGGAGGTTCCCGCCGATGCCTGGCCCCTGCTGCCCTTGTCCTTGCCCGACGGGGACAACGCGGGGCGACCGCTGAGCCCCGAGGCCACGGCGGAACTGGCCGGCCGGGCCGTCATTCCCCCGGCCTTTGCCCAGGACGTGACGCCCCTCCCCGGTCGAACCGGAGCTTGGGCCGCCACGCCGGAAATCGTGGGCGTGGACGGGGTGGCCCGACGCTGGGTCTACCGTTACGCCGGAACGCCCCGGCGGCCCGTGCTCAACTGGGACGACCCCTCCGGGGCGGCCCGACGCGTGCTGGCCGCCGGAATTATCCGTCAGGTGGGGCTGCTTCATCAGCCCCTGGTGGGCCTGAGCGTGGAGGCCCTATGGGGCCAGGACCCCGCTCCGACGGACGCCTCAGGTCGCCTGACCGGAGGCTCGCCGGAACCGGCCCTGTCGGCCCTGCGCGCCCTTGCCCGCGAAGTGCGGCGCTACGGCTCGTGGTCCCTGCTGCGCGACCGCCTGCCTGCCCGACTGTTGCCCGTCGTCCAGGCCGCGGGCGTGGATTTCGCGGCCGACACCGTGCTTTCCCCCGCCCTGGAATACGCGCTGATCAGCGGCAACGCCGCTCCCCTCGAAACCGCCATCGACGCCTCGCTGGCAGCGGGCGTGGACCATGCCCGCCTGTGGCGGCAAAGCGCGGACGGCGCGGCGCTGCCCCTCCCGTCGGAAGGGACGGCGGGCGTAACCCTCCCTGACGACTGGAACGCCCTTCTTGTTGCTCCTCAGGGCCGACTTCACGCCACGGCGCCGAGCCTGGCGGCGGTCGCCGTCGGACTGACGCCCGACCAGGCCCGGACTTTGAGATACCCCGCCATGGACGGGGACAATGCGGACGACGCCCGAATGGAGCAAATGCGGAACATGCGGGCCGCCCATGTGCTGCAACTTGCCTTCCGGGCCCTGCAACCGGGCTTGTTGCTCGTCTCCGGCCCGGATCTGAGCGGCGCGCTGTTCGCTACGGAAAACGGCGATCTCCCTCCGGCCTGGACGCCGGACGGCTCAAACCGGACCGCCACCCGTCAGGGCCTGCCCGTAGCCGTCCAGATATATCCCTCCCTGGACGTCCAATTGAGCGAGGAGCATTCTTTCGCTTCAGAATTGCGGCGATTGGCCGAGCTGCGCCGTCAAACCGGGGTGGCGCAAGGCCGCCTTGTCGCCCGGGTCGACATGCCCCACCCCGCCGCCGCGGGCGTGCTGACGGCGTTGCCGGACGGAGACTATCTTCTGACGGCGGGCAATTTTTCCGGCACGTCTTTCGTCACGGACGTGAATTTCCCCCCCGGCCTCATCCGGCCGGACGAGCCGGGCGCCGATCTCGTCAGCGGACGGGGGGTGGCCGTGGGCCGCGATCATCTGCGCCTGCGCATGGCTCCCTGGCAATACCGCGTCGTGCGCCTGGCCGCCGTCGGGGCAGGCCAAGGCGGACGTCCGTGAACCAGATCATTCAGGAACATTCCATGAGTCTCCGACATTTCTTCGGTCCTCTCAACGCCTGCCCCCGCTATCCCTGGGCGCGCCACCTGCTGATGCTGGCGCCCATGCTGCTGGTCCTGCTGGTCCTCGGCACGCAATGGAGCTGGTGGGGCGAACCGGTACGCGCGATCCACGAGGCGGCCGCCGCCGCTCACCCGCGCGTCACCGTCTTCATGCGGCTCCTGTCGGCCTGGGGTTCCCTGCCTTTGTACTTCGTATACCTCTGCCTGCTGGTTCACGGCCTGCGCCGACCGCGGCCGGACGGCCTCCCCCGGCCCGACGTCATGCTTGTCCGCCGTTGCATTGTATTTTCCCTGCTGCTGACTCTGGCCGCCACTCAGGCTCTCAAATACGGCCTGGGCATGCCCCGTCCTCTGGCGGCCTGGCCTCCCGCTCCTTTCAGCTTCGACTTTCTGTACAATTCCTTTCCTTCCGGCCACACCACGGAAATTACGGCCTCGGCCGTCCCCCTGGGCCTGCGCTTCCGCCGCATCTGGGTCTACGCAACCCTTGCGCTGCTTATCGTCCTTGTGGGATACTCCCGCATCTGGTTAAGCCGCCACCATCCCGTGGATCTCGTGGGCGGCCTGATCATGGGCAGTCTCATCGCCCGGCTGATCATGTACTGCCCCGCCGCGCCGCGCGCCTGAACCCGGCCGCCTTTCGCCCCGCCGCCGTCGGGGACCGACCACCTCCGTCAAGGAGTCCGCATGAGCACCGAAGACCAACGTCCCGCCGATACGCCGGAAACTCCGCTTTCCGACACCTCCGCCTCGTCCTCCGACGCCGTCGCCGTGCCTCCGGCGGGCGAGCCCGCCGTTCCGACGCCCGACGACAAACTGTCCGTCTCCCCCGCCGCGGCCGCTCCCACAGCGGACGACCCCGCCCCGCTTATGGCTCCGGAAGTCGCGGCCGCCGCCGCGCAGGGGGAACTTCCCTCCCGCTATCGTCCGGCGGCGGACAAAGTTTCCTCCTCGCGCACGCCGGGCGCGCGGCCCGGCAAAAGTCCGAAACCGGCCCGGCCCAAACGCGTTTCCCCCGCCGGACTGACCGAACCGGGACCGGCCTCGCGTCTGTTCCGGCGGCTGTCCCTGGCCGGACTGCCCGTGCTGATGCTGCTCACGGCCCTCATGACCCTGTCCCAACTCCTGGTCGTACGGCCCCTATGGTTCTCGGACGAAGTGCGCCACGCCGACGTATATATGCGTCTGCTGGAAGGACACTGGCTGGCCCTGAACCTCAACGGTCTGCCCTATCCGGACAAGCCGCCTCTGTATTTCTGGTTTCTGAACCTGCTGGACCGCATTCCCGGCGTGGACCAGCCCCTGCTCTTTTTTCTGGGCGCGGCCCTGTCCGCCGTGTTGTTCACGGGCGCGACCTGGCTGCTGGCCAGGGCCACGGGCCACGACCGCCGGGTGTCCTTCGCCGCGGGGCTTATCAGCCTCGGTTGCCTGTTCGTGGCAGGCACGGCCCATTATCCGCGCATGGACCTGTTGTTCGCCACGGTCATCACGCTCAGCCTGCTGTGCCTGTATCGCGGCTGGATCAAAAAAAGCGGCCCCGTCTGGCTTACTTTCGGTTTTGTTCTGGCCGGAATCGCCACCCTGATCAAGGGCCCCTTGGGCCTGGCTTTTCCTCTGCTGTCCAGCGTGCTTTTTCTCTTCTGGCGGGGCACGCCCGGCCGTCTGAACGGCCGGGACGGTCTGTTCGGCTTCCTCCTCATGCTCATCATGTTGTCGGCCTGGATGGGAGCGTTGCTCTTTCAGGGCGAAAGCGACTACCTGCGCGACATCTTCGGCCCCCAAATCGCCGGACGCATCGTCAACGCCTGGCATCACGCCGCGCCCTGGTGGTATTATCTGGCCGCCCTGCCCCTGATATGGCTGCCCTGGACTCTGCTCATCCCATTCATTGACTGGTGGAAAGCCTGCCGCCGTCTGCCCGCCGCCTGGAAGGCCCGTCGCGAAGACGGCGGCCGGGGCTGGCTGTGGTTGACCGTGATCGGCGGTACGGCTCTGCTGTCCGCCGTCAGCGGCAAAATCGCCATATACCTGCTGCCCCTGTTGCCCGCGCTGGCCGTGCTCACCGCCCGCGCCCTGCTGCTCCTGAGCCCGCGCCGCAGTCGCTGGTTCTTTTTCTGCCTGGGCCTCTTTTTCGGCCTGCTGGGACTGCTTTTTGTGGCGGCCCAGTTCGGTCCCCGGCTTTTGCCCCTCCTGCCCGAGAGCTGGACCACCACCCTGCCCGCCGTGGCCCGCGCCTACCTCGACAACACCTCGGGCCTGGCCTTCATGGGGTTGGCGCTCCTGCTGCTGGCCGTCGTTCTGCTGTTCTTCACCCGCCGCTCCCTGCCCGACGGCTCCCTGCTGTCGACCGGTCTGGGCATAGTGCTTCTCATGCAACCCTATGCGCTGGCGGTGGCCCCATCGCTGGACACCATGCTCAGCCCACGGGCCCAGGCCGAAGTTATGGCCGAATATGTGCGCCGGGGATATGCCCCGGCCGCTTATCGGGTTTACCCCGGCGTCTACGCCTACTATTTGGATGAAACTCTGGCGGCCGCCGCGCCCGACGCACCCCGCCCGGACACCGTGGTGCCGGACCTGAACGACGGCGCGGCCCTGACGGCCTTCCTGGCCGAACATCCCCGCGCCGTAGTGGCCATGCGGGAAAAGGACTGGAGGCGGTGGACGGACAAGCCTTCCGACATCTTTGAGATCCACCGTCAGTGGATTGTGGATCAACCTTACGTGTTGGCCGCGCGTGAGGGCATGACTCCCCCGGCGACGCCTGCGCCTGAAAATGTCCCCGCCGATACCGCGCCGATACCTCTGCCTGAAGACGCAAGCGGACGGAATGCTGCGGATGTGCCGGAATTTCCCGCCGCATCGGAGACGCCTCCGCTTCCCGAACTCCCCGCGTCGCCCGCCGAGCCGCCTTCGAACGACGACTCCCCCGTGGAGAACGCCCCGGCCGAAACGGCCGCCGAGCCCGCCCCGGAATTCCCTCTCACGCCGGAAGCGGACGCTCCGTCGGAAGCGCCCCCGAACGGTATCGAATCTCCCGCATCCCCCATCGTCCCGCAAGCCGCCACCCCCGACGGCGCGACCGATCTGTAACCCGGAGGCTTCGTCATGTCCGCGCTTCTTCTTCCGGCCTGGGTCGCGCTGGCCTTTATTCTGGGAGCCATCCCCTTCGGCGTGGTCATCGCCAAACTCGGCAAGGGCATCGACCCCCGCCGGGCGGGCAGCGGCAACCCGGGCGCCACCAATGTGGCGCGTCTGTGCGGCCTGCCCTTCGGAATCCTGACCCTGGCCTGCGATCTGCTCAAGGGGGCGTTGCCCGTATGGACCGCGCTGCATCTGGACCCCTCGGCCCTATTCCACTCCTCCGTGGCTTTGGCCGCCGTGGCGGGACACATCAAGTCGCCGTTTCTCGGTTTCCACGGCGGCAAGGGCGTGGCCACCACCATCGGAGTTCTGCTGCCTCTGGGCTTCTGGCCTCTGGCAGGGGCGGTGCTGTGCTGCCTGGCGGTCATTGCCGTCACCAGTTACGTTTCCCTGGGTTCGCTGACCCTGATCACGACCCTGGCGATCTTCTACCCGCTGTCCGGTCGTTGGGATCTGCTGCCCCTGGCCCTGATTCTCATGGTGATCATCTTCTGGACCCATCGATCCAATATCCGCCGCCTGGCTCTGGGCGAGGAAAAAAGCTGGCGCAAGCGTCCCGACGCGTAGCCGTCCGTATCCGCGCGCCTCACAAATCCGGCCGCATGACCATGCCCCATCGGATCGCCGTCACAGGACGCTGCGCGATTTAGAGGATTCGACAAAGCCGACAAAAACGCCTACAGTCATTCCATAGCAGCCGGATATCCTTTGCCCGGAACGCGGGGAGCCGGTCATCCCTTACCTGGAGGTTCCTTATGCACATTGAATTCACCTTCAAGAACTTCGAACCTTCCGAACATCTGAAAAAGTACGCCCGGCGTCGTTTTGAAAAGACGGGGCGTTTTCTGGGCAAGTCGCCCGCTCTGGATCTTCAGGTTGTGCTCGCGGTGGACAAGCACCGCCATCGCGCGGAAATCAAACTTACCGGCGAGGGCCTGAACATCACCGCCTCCGAACAGTCCGACGACATGTACGCCACCATCGACCTGGTCACCGACAAGATCGAATCCCAGGTCCGCAAGGCCGCCGCAAAAGCCCATCAAAGCCGCCGCAAAAGCCGCGACGCCAACGTCGACATCTACACGTACGACGTACAGGAAGAAAACGGCACCAAGGTGGTCAACGGTACGGAAAATTATTCGCCCAAGCCTCTGCACCTGGACGAAGCCCTGCTTCAGTTGGAGCAGACGGATGGTGAGGTGTTGGTGTTTTTCCACGCCGATTTGGAACGCATCAACGTCCTGTACCGCAAACGCAACGGCGATTTCGGCCTGATCGACCCCCTGTCGTAGCCCGGGCCGCTCGGCGGCCGCGTCGCGCCGACATTGCCGTTTAGAGCATTCTCGGCTTGAAAATGCTCTTCCGGCTGCGGAGCAGGCGGTCGCCGCGAAGGCATAAGCGCCATTCATCGGCGCTGTTGGATGCCGAAGCGGGCGTGCCTTAAACTTTAACACCGTAAAATTTCAAAGTTAATTTGCTCTAAAGTCGTCTATCGAGTTTCATAAGGCCCGGAGGCCCCGGCCTCCGGGCCTTTTCTTTCTTTCCTCCGAATCCGGCGGCCCTGCCATGGCATGTTCCGATTCCTCTTCCTCCTTCTCCGACGGCCCGACAGCGGCAGCCCCGTCCTCCGCTCCCACCCTGCTGGTCGTCACCGGGCTGTCCGGCGCGGGTAAAAGCACGGCCCTCCAGGTATTGGAAGACGTAGGCTTTTTTACCGCCGACGGTCTGCCCCCGGCTCTGCTGCCCGAATTTTTGAACCTGGCCCGCAAGCCCGATATGGAACACTTCCGCGGCCTGGCTCTGGGCATGGACTTCCGACGCGGCGCCACCATCCAGACCTTGAGCGAAGCCCTGGGGCATCTGCGCGCCGCCGGAACCCATCCCGCCCTGCTTTTTCTGGAAGCCCGGCCCGAAGTCATCCTGCGTCGTTACGCAACCACCCGCCGCCCCCACCCCGTGGAACGCGAGGGCCTGGGCCTGGAGCAAGCCGTGGCCGAAGAACGCAGGCGGCTGACGCCTGTGCGGGAAGCCGCCGATCTGGTGCTCGACACCTCGGCCTTCACTCTGCACGATCTGCGCCGCGAAATTCAACACCGCTGGAACCAGGCCCGCGTGCAGGCGCACGCCATGCGCGTGCATCTGGTCAGCTTCGGCTTCAAATACGGGGTACCCAGCGATGCGGACATGGTATTCGATCTGCGCTTTCTGCCCAATCCCTATTTTATCGAGGAACTACGCCCATTGTCGGGCTGTGACGCCCCTGTGGCGGACTACGTGTTCGGCGATGGTTCGGCCCGTCTGTTTCGGGACCGGTTTCTTGATTTTCTGCTCTTTCTGCTGCCCTATTACGACAGCGAGGGCCGCTATCGCCTGACCTTGGGGCTGGGCTGCACCGGAGGCCGGCATCGCTCGGTGGCCATGACCGAGCTGGCGGCCCATACACTGCGCCAGGCCGGGTATGCCGTTACCGTGGAACACCGTCACTGGAAGCTCGGATAATACTATCGACAAATTGACTATGATATATTTTTTCCAAAGACTCTGCCCCAATAATTGAACCTGGACAAAAAAAATACCGTAAAATCGCCGGAGGAACGAGCATAGCCGTAGCCAAGCTTGCGAGACGTACGGATACACACGGCAACGACGCAGGGCCGGACAGGCTCTTGTTTGTTCGGCGCGCTTCCGCCAGCGTCGGCCGAACGGCGCCTTATTCATGCTGTCGCCGTTCGCAAGACGCTTTCGTCGCCTGACGACTACGACCACCGCCGGCTATATGGAACACGGGCTGTTTTTGCGTCAACGTGAGTTTTCAAAAAAAAGCAATCAGTGACCGCGACAGAGCCTCTGAAAAAATCATGGGGAATTTTCTGGAGCGTTTGCCCCTCATCCTAACTTTCCGCCCGCACCAGAGGTCCCCTATGCCCGTCGACAAGTCTTTCCCGGTACGTATTTTCGCAAGTATTGTTCTCGGCCTTCTGCTATGGGCCGTCCCCGCCCTTCAAGCCTCCGCCTCTCAACCTTTTGCAGGCAAAATTGCGGACATCGACGACGGGAACGCCGTCCATACAGACGTGACGGACGTCGACCGCTGCGGGCGCGCCGTCGGTATCGCACCCGTGCCGAGGGCAACGATATTGAACCACAAGCTTTTGAAAAGCGACATGGTGCGGCCGGCCGACGCTTCCCCGGCGCTGCCGTGGGAGTACCGAAATGCGGACCGAAGCGAGGGAGTATTGAAAGACGCTCCTTCCGCATCTTCCGGCAGGATGTATGCTGCCGCCAAAGAAAGATATTCCGGAAACACAAGTTCAGGTATCTTCCATAGGTCAAGTTGCAGGTACTATAACTGCAAACGCTGCACGGCGCATTTCTCCAACCGCAATGCGGCAATACAGGCGGGGTACAGACCCTGCAAGATATGCAAACCATGATGCTTGCAAGCAAACAAGGCCAGGAACATAACTTCGCAATATAAAGAGCACTGAAGCCGCTGGAGGAGGAGGAGGAGGAGGAGGAGGAGGAGGAACTCCGGCGGACCGGACGGCCCGCCGAAAGTTCAAATGCAGCCATAATCACAACCACCCGCATAGCGGGTGGTTTGCTCCAGCCCTATAAGGGCCTAA
>ERZ894232.666-NODE-666-length-42696-cov-25.373209_pt1 | contig 42696 bp, 46 predicted proteins | sample MGYA00380296_ERZ894232 | MGnify/ENA primary metagenome ERZ894232 (study PRJEB32331, sample SAMN06328433) | human gut metagenome | biome: human gut microbiome; feature: stool | host: Homo sapiens | collected 2014-08-14 ...
TGTAATTCCACGATTTAAATTTTCATCATCTTCAACCACGAGTATACCTGGCATAGCATATGCACCTCTCTTTATTAACTATTCATCTTAAAATGCTTCAATGCCTCCACAATTGCACTTTCTTTATCTTCTGGGCACTGTGGCTGCCTGCTATCTTCATTTTTAGGTAAATTATAATTCTTTATCTCATCATATGTTGACTTAGTCTCTGCAGATGTTATATCCACATCATCAAGTTCAATCGTGACATTAATATAATCATCTAGTTTTTTGTTGGGACAAAAGAACAACCGTCTCAACGGTACTTTCATTGTCCCAACTAAGTTCTTCTGTTTCCGCACCATTAAAATACACCGGAAAACGGAACTTAATGTGCTTCAGGAATCTGCCATCTGGCTGCTCCTGCTCGTAAATGTCCACCTGTTCTACAAAACTGTTAAGAAATTCTTTCTTCTCCATGTCGGTGAACTTATCATATAGTTTATCAAAATACAGCAAGAATTGGTAGACGTTATCTTCTGATATTCTCTTCTGTTTGATATTTAGCAGACGGTTCTTAACCTCACTGATGCTGTTCTCCACACCCTCGATTTCATCATAAAGGCGATACAATCTTGTCTCCATATCCTGATATTTTTTCTCATAAAAACGGTCTGTAATATCCAGACTGTCCATCTGCTGTCCAAGCCGGTTCTTTGCTCCTGTCAGCTGTCGGTGTTGTTTTTCTAATTCTTCAATTTCCTTTTCCACTTCCGATGTGTCAATCCTTGCACCGATTTTACTCAAAATGGCTTCTTCAAATTTGGGATTTTGCACCAGCTTCCGGATTACTTCTTCTACCGCATCGTTCACCTTATCTTCGCTCCACTGTTTACGGTAGCTGCAATTATGTCCATCCACCAATCTCCGATGCTTGCAGGCATAATAAAAATAATCCTTATATAACGTACCGTCCTTTCGTTTTTTCCGATTGACATTCCCATACATTCCACTGCCACACAGAGGGCATTTTAAAATGCCGGATAAGATATGTTCATGTTCCAGACTGTGGGTCTTTTCATAGGATACTCCTGTTTTCTGACGTTTCTGATGTGCCAGTTCCCAATCCTCTTCGGAAATGATTCCTTCATGGATACCATCGTTCAGCATATATTCTTCCTGCTTCACAATCCGGTATTCATTTCTTGTTCCGGGAACTTTCTCATTCTTTCTGCGGCCAAATGCCAGCTTTCCACAGTAGACCGGATTATCCAGAACACCTTTGATGAATGAAGTTGCAAAAGCATCCAGCGTATTATTCTGTCTCTTTTTCTTTTTATATCCATGCTGGTTCAGCCATGATGCAATTGCACTCATTCCCATATTGGTATGGATAAATTTATCATAGATCAGCCGGATTACCTCTGCCTCATCTTCTGCAATCTGAAGTTCTCCATTCACCAGTTTATAACCATATGGGGCAAATCCACCGTTCCATTTTCCTTCTCTTGCTTTCTGTTTCCGTCCTTCCATCGTCTGCACCAGAATATTCTCACGTTCAATTTCTGCCACAGCTGACAAAACGGAAATCATCAGTTTTCCACTGTCTTTAGAACTGTCAATGCCATCCTCTACACAGATCAGATTTACTCCAAAATCCTGCATCCTCTGCAATGAATTCAAAACGTCCGCAGCATTACGCCCAAATCGTGACAGCTTAAATACCAATACAAACTGTATATTATCTGTACCACTTTCAATATTGTCCAACATCCGTTGAAATTCCGGTCTGCCTTCTACACTTTTGCCGGATTTTCCTTCATCCGCAAATTCCTGTACAATCTCCATGTTCTGATACTCTGCATATTTTCGCAGTTTATCTCTCTGAGCATCCAGACTGTAACCATCCACCTGCATGGTGGTGGAGACTCGTATATATACATAACATCTAATTTTCTTATTTTTCATTAACATTTACCTCATTCATTAGAGTTTTTATTGTCCCAACTAAATTTTATCATTTGTTCCAACCGTATTCAATACTTGATTTTCATAAATTTTTAAACCCAATTGACATATTTTTTCCAAAAACATATAATAATGATAGAGACAGAAAGACCTGTCATCGTAAATATTGCCCGCCCACCGTTGGCGGCTTATAAGTGATCGACTCGAAAATATTGCTCGCTCACCGGAAGCGTCTAATAAATATCCGGTTCGAAAATTATTTAGAATTATTTCTGTTTTCGATATTGTGTTTTTATCGCGCATTGCATATACTATAAATGCACAAAAAGCCAGAAAAAGAGGAGGTGTTAGTATGGCTACTTCAAGTATTACTCATAATTTTGTCGTATCCAATCCAAATAGCGTAAAGCGTTTTGTCGCAGCAATTGACGAAGCCGACCGTGACCGCACACCAAAGCAGACACTTCCCGGACGTCAGTTAACGAACCCACAGGAAATCTTAGCTTTAATGTCAAAAAGGAAGAAAAAACATGTCTGATAAATATTTTACCGTTAATATTCGGGCATATTTGGATAAAGACGAACCGACATATATCGGAGAGGAAAGTCTTTACGACTTGCTCTCCGATTTTTCTTGTCCTGAAAACCCCGATGTGGAATACTTCTTATTACATAATGCGATTGAGTTTACCAAAAAAGATCAATCCATCACTTATCTGGTATTTGATGCCGAAGATGCTTCATTGGTTGGCTATTTTTCCCTTACAGTAAAACCAATTTCTGTCCAGGCTTCAAATATCAGTAAAACAATGGCAAAGAAGCTGTCCCGTGTCAGTATTCTGGATGAAGAAACACAGTCTTACACCACAGCAGCTTACCTGATTGCCCAGTTAGGAAAGAACTATTCTCTTCCAAAGGAAAAACGGATTCCAGGGAACATTCTACTGGGATTTGCACTGGAGACCATATCCAATCTCCAATATTCCGTAGGCGGTGTTATGGAATTTCTTGAATGTGAGGATAATGAATTTCTTCTGAACTTTTATACGCAGAATCATTTCAAGCCATTTGACACTCGTATTACTTCTTCCCAGAACAATGAGCCACATACTCTTCATCAGCTTTTAAAATTTATCTGATTGGAAATACACGAAAAAAAGCGACAGCCCTGAAATTTTTATCTCAGGAAGCTGCCGCTTCTTTTTTCTTTTCATTTTCTTCTTTTTTCTCCTGTCCATTGTTTTCCTTATCTTCCTCCAGTTCCCGGAGCAGCTCTTCGCCATATTTATCTATCATCCGCACAAGAAAATCAATGCACCGTTCAAATTCTATATTCTGTTTCACAAGCTTCTCCTTCCCTGTTTTTTATTCTGTGGTCATTCTACAGGAAAGTTTCTGGCTTCTCATTGAACAGAAATTGAGAGTGAATTGACTATTTCTCATTTATTTTGGTTCATATAATTGAAATACCATTGTCCAGAACATATGTTTGTGTTATGATATAGGAAGTTTAGTACCTAATACAAACAGAATTGATACGAAAAGGGGGGATTGCGTTTGGATCGATGCGATTTTAGCTCTATAATGACATGTTTGAAAAATCATATCAGCGAAAGTAACCAGATGAACCAGCCTGAATTTTTATATGAAGTATTTGAGGATTTTATGGACAGCCCGGAAAGCAAAGATTTTTCTTTTGACAATGGGCTGGTCTGCCGGTGGATGACCGGACAGGCGAAGATCAGTCCCAAAATCTGCACTTACTATGCAAGACCAAGCAAGCAGGAAAAGCTGGCTGAAACACTGCAGCATAATCTTATACCATTAATGACCGACTGTAACAAAGCACTGCAGGATGTTTATCTCCTGTTCATGCAGGATGCCACAATCTCCGAAGCAAAAAAGAAAAAGCTGGCAGCCCTTTACAAGCCGATTGATTCACGGCTTCTCTTTCTGGCAAAACTGATCTCCTTTGGTATGGAACGCCAATTTATCAAACGGGACACCAGAAACCAAAAGCTGCTTGCAGGCGGCTCTCTCTCCCCGGTTATTCTGGATTACATCATGGACAGTGAAGTTCCCAGACCATGCCGCCATTTTCTTGGAAGAGAAGAAGAACTGGACGAATTACATACAATGCTGGAAGAAAACAGCAAAGTATTTCTCTATGGAATTGCCGGGATTGGAAAGAGTGAACTGGCGAAAGCATATGCAAAGCAATACAAAAAATATTATACGAACATCCTGTATGTGGAATATGCCGGTGATTTACATCAGGCTGTCACAGACATGGATTTTACCGACGATCTGCCGGAAGATGGGGAAGAAGAACGTTTCCGGAAGCACAACCGGTTTCTCCGTTCTCTGAAAAATGATACACTGCTCATCATAGACAATTTCAACGTCACTGCCACGCAGGACCGTTTTCTGCCGGTGGTTCTGAAATACCGGTGCAGGATTCTATTCACGACCAGAAGTAAATTTGACGGACACTGTATCCTGCAGTTAAAAGAGATCAGGAATCCAGCCAGCCTGTTTCAACTGGCAGCTGCATTTTATTCTGAAGCAGAAGTACACCAAACACTGGTGGAAGAGATTATAGAAATCGTCCATCGCCATACCTTTGCAGTAGAGCTGGCTGCAAAACTGTTGGAAAATGGGATTTTACCTCCGGAGCGCTTGCTGGAAAAGCTACGTGAAGAAAAGGCATCCCTTGAAAATGAAGATAAAATCAGTGCCATCAAAGACGGGCAAAACAGCAAGGCTACTTACTATAACCATATCCACACTCTGTTTTCTCTTTATTCCATATCCGTGGAACAACAGGAAATCATGCGGAACCTTTGCTTTCTGCCTCCTGCCGGTATTTCCGCCCGTATTTTTGCTGACTGGCTTAGATTAACTGACTTAAATGACATCAATGACCTGATTGAAACAGGTTTTGTACAAGCAACTACACGGCATACAATTTCCCTGCATCCGTTGATTCAGGAGATTGCCCTTTCAGAAACAAAACCTTCGGTCACAGCCTGCCATACTTTGCTTGATTCTCTGCAAAAAATATGTCTGATGCATGGAACGGAAGTCAGCTATTATAAAAAACTGTTTCAGACAGTCGGGAATATCATGCGGATGATGGAAAAAGATGATCTGACCAAGTACCTGCTGTTTCTTGAGGATGTCTTCCCATATATGGAGAAATACCGTTACAGGAAAGGTACGAAAGAGATTATCCTGGAGATGAAGCAACTTTTGAAAGGGAATGAAAACGGTAGTGCTACCGACCGTGCATTATTACTGGACTATCAGGCATGTATGGAAACAAAGCCGGAAAAAGCCATCAAACTGGAAAAAGAAGCCCTTGCACAGATCAAAGAAATCACAGAGGACAATGCCCACCTTGTCTCCAACCTTCATGCGAATCTGGGCGGTCTTTACCGCATGAATGGTCAGGCAGAGCTTGCAAAAGAACACATGGAAAAGGGTATCTTCCTGCTTGAGCAGTACCAACTGCTTTATACCAATGACAGCATTCCCCAGATCAACAATTATGCTGCCTTATTGACAGAATTGCAGGAACCGGAACGGGCAATGGCTGCTCTCCAGAAACTTGCCCAGATCATCAAAGAATACAACTCCGATACCTGTCTGAACTATGCCCAGGTACAGGAATCCATGGGAAATATCTGCCTGATCACAGCAAATATCTCACAGGCTAAAACCCATTTCAAAAAAGCCATGAAGATTTACGAGAATGTCTGGGCAGATGAGCCGGAATTGATTGAAGAGAAATATCAGGAAATTCAGGAACTGTATCCACAGGTAGGCATCGCACTGGCAAGGGGAATCCTGGCTTCCAAAAAATAATAAGCATATTTTACGGCGGACACGATTGCCCGCCGTTATTTGCTTTCCGACTTATTCCCACTTTTGGGAAAAAGTTATAGTTTTCTTTTACAATAAAAACCAACTAAAAATCTGATTGTCCGCTAAAACACTGTATCTATCAGCATTTTCAAGGGTTAAAATACTTCAAATTACTACGATTTTACTACCATTGAATGAGCCTTGATACGTTAGAAATCCCAGATTTGCAAAGATATGGTACAGCACATCAGTATTGAAAAACTAAAAATTGAATATCGCAAGTAGATTATGGAACGCCGATATTGACGTTCCTTTTCTATTTCCAGCCGTTCAGAAATGGACGGCTTTTTCTATATCCAAACGAAAGGAGAATTTTAAAAGCTATGAAAAAGATATTGAAGCGATTAGCCACAGGCTTTCTTGCCTTTGCGACTATCGTTACCGCTTTGCCGACAACGGCAGTCCACGCTTCCGAGAAGCAATACTGGACAGAAAGTGCCGAGCGTGTCGGTATCATTGAAAAAGTGATGAATGACGGCTCTATCGGTTCGACATTTAATGAGGGCTATATGAAAGTTGAGGGTGAAACTGCCTACTGTGTAGACATCAACACCAACTTCAAGAACGGCTATAAGACCAGAGCTGACGCAAGCACACGCATGAGCTACGACCAGATTTCCGACGTTGCCCTCTCTCTGGAATATGTCAAGCAGTACACACAAAGTCACAGCGGATTGAACTATAAACAGGTCTATCTTCTTGAACAGTGTGTCGTATGGCAGAGATTGAGCGTTCATCTGGGCTGGCAATGCGATAATGTCAGAGCTTCCTATGATGAAATCCCAAAAGCGATACAGGACGAGGTGTACGCTGGGGCGAAAGCCTTTGCCAGCGAGAACAAGGGACGCTATGAATGTGGCGGTTATATCTACTCTGGCGAGGGACAGGACATTGGACAGTTCTGGGCGAAACTTGCCGTAGGGAACGCTACTCTTAAAAAGACTTCCAGTAACACCAGCATTACCGACGGGAACGGGCTTTACTCTATCGCTGGTGCGACTTATGGTGTCTATTCTGATAAGGACTGCACAAAACAGCTTGCCACCCTTACGACAGATAACAGCGGAAATACTGATACTGTGGAAGTAAAGGCTGGCACAGTCTACATCAAAGAGCTTTCCGCTCCTGCTGGCTACAAGGTGGACAATACAGTGTATTCCTTAAATGTGGAAGCTGGCAAGACAGCGACCTTGAACGTATCCGATACGCCAAAAGTCACAGACACACTTATCGAGCTTTTCAAGATTGACATGGAAACACAGAAAGACGCTCCACAGGGCGACGCTTCCCTAGAGGGTGCGGAGTTCACATGGAAATTCTATGTGGGACACTATACCGCTGACAATCTCCCTAGCGAGCCGACAAAAACATGGGTGACAAAGACAATCGCTGAAAAGGACAGCGACGGCACTATCCATTACGTTTCCCGCCTTTCTGATGAATACAAAGTATCTGGGGATAGCTTCTATACACAGGACGGTAAGAACGTGCTTCCTTTAGGAACGCTGACCGTTGAGGAAACGAAAGCTCCTGACGGCTATCTTCTTGACGGTGCATATATGCAGGCTGACGGAAGCGAGGAACAGATTAAGGGAATGTACCTTACACAGATTACCGAGGACGGCGATATTGCCGTATTGTCTGGAAGTAATCAGTGCCATGTATCAGACAAGGTTATCCGTGGCGGTGTGAAAATCCAGAAACGAGATTTGGAAACCAGCGATACCAAAGGTCAAGGAAGTGCGACCTTGAAAGACGCTGAATTTGAAATCATTTCCTTAAATGACAATGCCGTACTTGTTGAGGGAAAGCTCTACAATAAAGGCGACGTGGTAAAGACAATCCTTACCGACATTGAGGGCGTGGCTTCTACTTCCGCTGACCTCTTACCTTATGGAAAATACCGTATCGAGGAAAGCAAAGCACCAGAGGGCTATTTGACGGACGGTGCAGAACCGATTGAATTTGAAATCACAGAGGACGGAAAAATCGTTGACCTTACGGGGACAGACACATCAATCTACAATCAAGTGAAGCGTGGCGATTTAGAGGGTGTGAAGATTGGTGCTGGCACACACAAGCGTCTTGCGGGAGTTCCGTTTAGGATCACCAGCAAGACGACAGGAGAAAGCCACATCATTGTAACCGACGATAACGGGCAATTCTCCACTTCTGCGGATTGGGCTTCCCATAAGCATAACACCAATGCAGGAAAGACCAGCGAGGACGGTATCTGGTTTGGAACAAGCGAGCCAGACGACAGCAAGGGTGCTTTGATTTATGATACCTATATCATTGAGGAATTACGCTGTGAGGGCAACAAAGGCTTTGAGCTTATCCCACCGTTTGAAATCGTGGTGTCCAGAAACAATGTGACCGTTGACTTAGGGACACTGACTGATGAATACGAGAAAGAAATCTCTATCCATACCACAGCCACAGGCAAGGACGGCGAGAAGTCTATCGTAGCTGGCAAAGAGGTAACAATCATTGACACGGTTACGCTTGACGGGCTGGAAAAAGGCACAAAATATCAGTTGAAAGGCTGGCAGATGTTGAAAGAGGAAAACGCCGAGCTTCTTATCGACGGACAGCGTGTGGAAAGTGATTACACATTCACAGCCGACAGCGAGGAAATGAAGATTGAAATGGAATACACGTTCAACGCTTCTTCTCTGGGCGGTCAGAACCTTGTGACCTTTGAGGAACTTTACGACCTTTCCAATGAGGACGAGCCTGTAAAGGTGGCTGAACACAAGGACATTGACGACGAGGGACAGACGGTGCTTATCACGGAGCGTATCATCTCTATCCATACCACAGCGACCAGCGAGGACGGAAAGAAAGAGATTGAAGCAGGAAAAGACGTGACAATCATTGATACCGTTACCCTTGACGGATTGGAAGTCGGCACAAAGTATCAGCTCAAAGGCTGGCAGATGATTAAGGACGAAAACGCCGAGCTTATCATCAACGGAGAGCGTGTCGAGAATGACTATACCTTTACTGCCGACAGTGAAAGCATGGAAGTCCAGATTGCCTTTACTTTCGACGCTTCCGAGCTGGACGGGAAAGAGCTTGTGACCTTTGAGGAATTATACGATTTGAGCAATCCAGACGAACCGACAAAGGTTACAGAGCATAAGGACATTGAGGACGACGGGCAGACGGTGACAATCACAGAAGTACCAGAAACGCCAGAAGAACCAACAGAGCCAGAACAGCCGACCACACCAGATACACCGAGCAAGACAACGGACGCTCCAAAGACAGGCGACAACACAAACATTGCCTTATTCTTAGGGCTTCTTGTTCTTTCTGGTGCAGGCGTGGCAGGAACATACTTCATCAAGCGTAGACGCTCTTAATCGGGTGGTCTGCTTATGATGATGAAGAAATCACGCTCCCCGCCGACACATGGAAACGGCGGAGCTTCCCTTTATTCTGGCTTGTCCGCCACCCACCTGTAAGCACACGGACGGTCAAGGGTGCTTTTAAGCATTTACCTGCCCTTGACGGTCTGGGGGCTTGCTGGTATCACACCGCCAGCCAGAATAAAAGCATGAACAACCAACAGATTTTATAGAAATGAGGTATGAACACATGAAATTAAAATATATCGTGCCTGACATGGCACAGACTTTTGGAAATTTGGAGTTTGCAGGAGAAAATGACGTGGAGCAACAGCGTGTCAATGGTCGCTTTGTTCCCGTGACAAGAAGCTATAACCTGTATTCCGACATTCAGAGAGCCGACGACATTATCGTGGTGCTTCCCGCAAAAGCTGGGGAGAAGCGTTTCAAGTATGAGCAAAAAGTAAAGCTCGTCAATCCTAAGATTACCGCCGAGGGAAAGAACGTGCGAGGTCGTGGCTACACCAACTATATTTTAAACGCTGACGATATGCTTCCAGTCGAGGAAAGCAAGTAAAGGGGGATAACAGATTATGAGATTAGCGAATGGAATTGTATTAGATAAGGAAAAGACTTTCGGTGTTTTGAAATTCTCTGCCCTTAGACATGAGGTGCGTGTAGAGAATGAGGACGGGACGACCACCGAGGAAATCAAGCGTAGAACCTATGATTTGAAGTGCAGTCAGCAGGAACGCACGATACAGGTATCTATCCCAGCGGAAATCCCTGTCAAGGACTATCCGTACAATGCCGAGGTGGAGCTTATCAATCCCGTTGCCGATACGGTGGCTAATGCCAACTACCGAGGGGCAGATGTGGAGTGGTACATCAAGGCAGACGACATTGTGTTGAAAAATAAAGGCAGTCAGCCCACAGGCAATCCACAGAACCATGCTCCACAGGGACAACAGAAAAAATAATCAGCAAAGCATATTTTCATTGTAGGTGATACTGGATAGAGGTATAATAATTCTATAAATTAGAATTTGAGGTGGAAATATGGCATCAAGCAAGGAATACTTAGAGTTTATTTTAGGGCAGCTATCTGAGTTAGAAGAAATTACTTACCGAGCTATGATGGGAGAATTTATTATTTATTATCGTGGCAAGATTGTAGGCGGTATCTATGATGATAGATTACTTGTTAAACCAGTAAAATCAGCAATTAGTTATATGCCGACAGCTCCGTATGAATTACCCTATGAGGGAGCAAAAGAGATGTTGTTGGTAGATGAAGTTGATAATAAGGAATTTTTGACAGGCTTGTTTCATGCAATGTATGATGAACTGCCAGCCCCAAAACCAAAAAAGAAGAAATAAACAACTCCTAATTTAACAATCTCATATTCAGTATTACACAAAGCGGTTGGTCTTTATGATTGACCGCTTTTTCCATATCCAGAAAGGGGTGTTTATGAACATTTTGAAATATAAGGGAAAGCGTATCAGAGCCAGCGACAAGAACCTTGTGTACCGCTTCTGTGCAGGTACGCTCCTGCTCCTGCTCGTGGCGGTTCTCCTGCTACTGAACATGGGACAGCTCATGCGTACCGATTGGGAGCATTTCAGTTTACTAGATAATGGCATAACGCTTTCCACCTACAACTTCATAACGATTTTGATAGCGACTGGTGTTTGTGCATTGGTCGCTTTTCTTTATTACCGCTTTTGCTATGACAGCTTCAAGAAGCTATCGCACCGTCAAAAGCTGGCACGCATGATACTGGACAACAAGTGGTATGAAGCACAGACCATACAGGACAGCGGTTTTTTCACTGACCTGCAGAGCAGATCAAGGGAAAAAATCGTCTGGTTTCCTAAAATCTATTATCAAATGGAAACGGGCTTGCTCCATATCCTCTGTGAAATCTCTTTGGGAAAGTATCAAGACCAGCTTTTACGTCTGGAAGATAAGCTGGAAAGCGGGCTTTACTGTGAACTGACCGACAAGACGCTCCATGACGGCTATATCGAGTACACCCTGCTCTATGACATGATAGCGAACCGTATCACGATTGACGAAGTAAAGGCTGAAAACGGGGGCTTGCGTCTGATGAAGAACCTTACATGGGAATACGACGCACTCCCTCACGCCCTTATCTGTGGCGGGACTGGCGGTGGAAAGACCTATTTCCTGCTGACAATCATTGAAGCCCTCTTGCAGACCAACGCCCAGCTTTACATCTTAGACCCTAAGAACGCCGACCTTGCGGACTTGGGTACGGTCATGGATAACGTGTACCACACCAAAGAAGATATGATTGAGTGCGTCAATGCGTTCTATGAGGGCATGGTACAGCGAAGCGAGGAAATGAAGCGCCACCCAGCCTACAAGACGGGCGAGAACTACGCCTATCTGGGCTTACCGCCCTGCTTCCTTATCTTTGACGAGTATGTGGCGTTCTTGGAAATGCTGGGGACAAAGGAAAGCATGAGCCTACTTAGCCAGCTAAAGAAAATCGTCATGCTTGGCAGACAGGCGGGCTATTTCCTTATTGTCGCCTGCCAGCGTCCCGACGCAAAGTATTTCAGCGACGGTATCAGAGATAACTTCAACTTCCGTGTGGGCTTGGGACGTATTAGCGAACTTGGCTACGGTATGCTCTTTGGAAGCGACGTAAAGAAGCAGTTCTTCCAGAAGCGTATCAAAGGACGTGGCTATTGTGATGTGGGAACGAGCGTCATATCGGAGTTTTACACTCCCCTTGTACCAAAGGGGCATGATTTTTTACAGACTATCGGCTCTCTTGCACTGGCAAGGCAATCCGTATCAGATGAACGAAAGGAGAATTGAAAAATATATGGGACTTTTAGAAATGGGTTACAGCGACCCTACCGCAGATTTGCACGTCGTGGGTGTCTGCGTAGACTTTGACCGCTTCCTTGCGGATTTGGAAAGTGTCGCTGGCACGACTGACGATAAATGTGAGGAATTTCCGACAAAAGCCTATCATGCACACATGGAAGATATTCTGACAGAAGCGGGACTTGGGAGATTGAAACTTCCGTTGCTCTTTTCCGTGGTGCTGGACGAATGGCTTTCCATTCATGGCTTCAACTACCGTTTTACGTTTCTTGTGGTGGATAAGGATTTTTTCAGACAGATATACCATGAATATGAGATTGACAAGGATATTGTCAGAAAATGCCTTTCTGCTGATACCGACGTTATCGTAGTTTATACGGGCATGACAAGAATAGGCTGAACCACTGACGGCGGGAACGGTCAGCGAAGCGACCCAGACCGTGTAAGCCGTCCTGTGGAGCAGGGCTTGCCCTGCTCCACGAAAGAAGCCCCTCGGTATCTAACAGAGGGGCACAATTCCGCTGGAAACTACGGTCAAAAAGTCTGGAAATCCCGCTAGGCATAAGGGTTTTCCCTCACTCATGGCTGACTGTGACAATCTGCGGAAAATATCACACTTTCACGATTGGGGGTATGCAGGCTGAATGAAAGCACCTTTATAACTGCCTTGAAAGAGAAACGCCTATCTTACGGCGTGTCTCAGACGAGGCTTGCAATCATGGCTGGTATCAGCCGTGAACACTTGAACCGTATCGAAGCGGGAAAGGTCAACCTCACGGACGATATGCAGGACAAGCTCATGGAAGCGGTCGAGAAATTCAATCCCGACGCTCCCATGTTCCTGCTGTTCGACTATGTGCGTATCCGTTTCCCCACGCTGGATATACAGCACGTTATCAGAGATATATTGAAGCTCAATGTTGACTATATGCTCCATGAGGACTATGGACACTACAAGTACACAGAGCATTACTATCTGGGTGATGTGTTCGTCTACACCTCGCAGGACGAGGAAAAAGGCACACTTCTGGAGCTGAAAGGAAAAGGCTGTCGCCAGTTTGAAAGCTATCTGCTGGCACAGGGGCGTAGCTGGTATGACTTCCTCATGGACGCTCTGATTGAGGGCGGTGTGATGAAACGCCTTGACCTTGCGATTAACGACAGGGCGGGCATACTGGATATTCCAGATCTGACCGCCAAATGCAACCGTGAGGAATGTGTTTCCCTGTTCCGCTCTTTCAAGTCCTATGCTTCGGGCGAGCTGGTGAAGCACAACGAGCAGGACAAGGCGGGCATGGGACACACGCTGTATATCGGCTCTCTGAAATCGGAAGTCTACTTCTGCTGTTATGAGAAGAACTACGAACAGTACGCAAAGCTGGGAATACCGATTGAGGAAGCACCCATAAAGAACCGCTTCGAGATACGATTGAAAGATGAAAGAGCTTATTATGCCGTCCGTGAACTGCTGACCCATTATGACGCAGAACAGACGGCATTTTCTATCATCAATCACTATATCCGCTTCGTGGACAGAGAACCAGAGAAGCGAAAGACAGACTGGAAGCTCAATGACCGCTGGGCGTGGTTTATCGGGAAAGACCGCCCGCCTGTCAAGCTGACAACAGCCCCAGAGCCTTACACATTGGAAAGGACGCTGGGCTGGATAAGCCGACAGGTCGCACCTACCTTAAAAATGCTGAAAAAGATAGACGCTGGCAACAGCACGAGCTATCTGAAAGAGATTGAGGACAACGCAAAGCTGACAAAAAAGCACTTGCAGATAATCAGACAGCAGACAGTGGACACAGAGGAGCTTATCACAGAGTAAAGGAGAATTGAGATTATGGCAGAACTTGTCAAGGACTTGGTGCTGGTATCGCTGGGAATGGGTATCGGTGTCGTCCTTATGTGTATCGCACAGGTCAGCAAAATGGCTGATGAAGAAATGGAAGAAATCAAAAAAGAAAGGATTGATAAAGAATGAATTTCGGACAGAATTTATACAACTGGTTTTTAAGCAACGCCCAGAGCTTGGTGCTTATGGCAATCGTGGTAATCGGTATCTACTTAGGATTTAAAAGAGAGTTTTCTAAGTTAATCGGCTTCCTTGTGATTGCCTTAATCGCTGTCGGGCTGGTATTCAATGCAGGCGGTGTCAAGGACGTGCTGTTAGAGCTGTTCAACCGTATCATTGGAGCGTAACAATCAGCAGTTTGCGGTCACGCAAACTTACCTGTCCCCCCTATGGGAGTTCGGGCATAGGGGGAATGAAAGGGGGTGACGGAATGGTACACAGATAAAAGATAGTCACGCTATGAATTTCATTGAATGGCTGTTTTTTAGATGATATACTGTGAATATAGGAAAGATAAATCAGAGCTTGAGGAGGTAATATGCCTATGAAAAAATATATTTCTTTATTTTTGTGTTTTATTTGTATATTAGCTTTAGTTGCATGTGAAAAAAAAGCAGACCCTATTACGCTACCTCAGATAGACGATATTACATCTGTTGATATAACCGTCGGGGAAAACAAAGTAAATCATACAGATAAAGCTTGGATAAGTGAAATAATTTCAGATATTTCTAGTTCTGAACCTACTAGTAAGGAAAGCATTCAAGATACTCCACAAGTTGAAAATTATATCAAAATTGATTTTCAGTTCAAAACAGGGACAAGTATCCTTTATGTATATGAGGACAGTAGTAAATACTATATTGAACAGCCATATCAGGGAATTTATAAAACTGATAGTCAACTGTTCAAACGGTTACAAGAAACTAATTAAATCCTACCTATAGCAATTTCATATCCCGACACAAAGCGGTTACTCCATTGGAGATCAACCGCTTTTTCTATACTCAAATTTAAGATTGGAGTGATTGATTGAAAGATATTTTTACCGATATGCAGGCAAAAATCGGCTGTCCGTATCTCTCCGACCTGCCCTACTACAAGCGTGCGGTCTGGTTTGAGATGAAACGCCTTTGCCTGTCTGACTACCCTAAGAAACAGTTAGTAGATTTTTCACGCTATGTATTCGGTGTGCCTTACGCCGTCATACAGGAAGCGTTGACAAGAGAGGACGTGATGAAACATGGAAGAAATGCGTGTGCAGATTGAAGCACGAGAACCGACAGACGGCGAGATACGAGCCTTTTGGTTCACCCTGCCTATCGACACGGAACAGGTGGAAGAACTGCTGGGGATTGATGTAGATACAGACTATTACTCTATCACGGGCAAGGAGCTTCCCTTTGCTGATGAAGTGCAGGAAGATACCACCATTGAAAGGCTCGACGACCTGTACCATACCTATGAAAGCCTGCCCTCTGACTTGAAAGAGGACTACGGGGAGCTGATGTGCTATTTCACTAACCTTGATGAACTGCACCGATACAGAAACGACATTATCCACTATTCATGGTGTAAGAACATGACGGACGTTGCCCGCCATATACTATACAACGACCCAGACTTTACTTCCCTTAGTGAGAGTGTCACTCGCTATTTCGATTTTGAAGCCTACGGGCAGTATCTTGACGACAACGGACGCTTTGTGGAAACCGACCACGGTATCTATGAACTTCCGTAGAAAAGAGGTGTGTGCCTGTGGTTGACGACATGAGGGTGTATATCGCTAATCTTGGCAAGTACAACGAGGGCGAACTTGTCGGGGACTGGTTTTCTTTCCCTATCGACGAGGAAGATGTTGCGGAGCGTATCGGGCTGAACAGCTATTATGAGGAATACGCTGTCCATGATACCGACAACTTCCCTATTGAAATCGGGGAGTATATCTCCATTGAAGAACTCAATGAAATGTACGACATGATTTGTGAGCTTCCCGACTATATCACGGACGCTCTGGACGAGTTTGTTTCCTACTATGGAAGTCTGGAAGAAGTTTACGAGCATAAGGACGAGATTTATTATTATCCAGACTGCGGGGACATGACCGACGTTGCCTATTACTTCATTGACGAATTGCAGGTATTGGGACAGATACCGCTACCGTTGCAGAACTATATCGACTATGAAGCATACGGCAGGGACTTGTCCATAGAGGGGACGTTCATTGAAACAAGCCGTGGGATATGCGAGATACCATATTAGAGCTGGCAGATCAGCGACAGGCAAGGTCGCTACTGTCAGCTTTTTCTATCAAGGACAGTCTGAAAAACGGCTGTCCTTTTCCATTATAACGAAAGGAGCTGAAACGAATTGAAGAAGATTAAGAGCTACACGGGTATCTGGAACGTGGAAAAAGTGCTGTACGCAATCAATGACTTTACTCTCCCGTTTCCCGTTACCTTTACCCAGATAACGTGGTTTGTCATTACGGAGTTTGCCGTCATTCTCTTGGGGGACTTACCGCCGTTATCGTTTATCGAGGGGGCATTTTTAAAATACTTCGGTATTCCCGTTGCCCTCACATGGTTCATGAGCCAAAAGACCTTTGACGGCAAGAAGCCTTACAGCTTCTTGAAATCGCAGATTACATTTGCCCTGCGACCAAAAGTGACATATGCAGGAAAAGCCGTGAAGCTGGAAAAGGAAGTGTTCAGCGAACCCGTCACGGCGGTTAGGAGTGTGATGTATGTTCCCGATTAAGTATATCGACAACAACCTTGTCTGGAACAAGGACAATGAGGTATTCGCCTATTATGAGCTGATACCGTATAACTATTCTTTTCTGTCAGCGGAACAGAAATTTATCGTCCATGACAGCTTTCGTCAGCTTATCGCACAGAGCCGTGAGGGGAAGATACACGCCTTGCAGATAGCAACGGAAAGCTCCGTCAGAAGCATACAGGAACAGTCAAAAAAGCTGGTAACGGGGCGACTTCGTGATGTGGCGATACAGAAGATAGACGAACAAACAGAAGCCCTTGTGTCCATGATTGGCGACAATCAAGTGGACTACCGCTTTTTTATCGGCTTCAAGCTCATTGTGACCGAGGAAAAAGTCACTCTGGAAAGTGTGAAGAAATCGGCGTTTATGACATTCAAAGAGTTCTTGAACGAGGTCAACCATACGCTGATGAATGACTTTATCTCTATGCCAGATGATGAAATCAACCGCTACATGAAAATGGAAAAACTGCTGGAAAATAAAATCTCCCGCCGTTTCAAGTTCCGACGCTTGGATAAGAACGACTTCGGCTATCTTATCGAGCATATCTACGGCAGGGACGGCGTGGCGTATGAGGACTACGAATATTCGCTTCCAAAGAAGAAGCTGAAAAAGGCAACGCTCATCAAGCAGTACGACCTTATCCGTCCGACCCGCTGTCTGATAGAGGAAAGCCAGCGATACATAAGGCTGGAACATGAGGACAGCGAGAGCTTCGTGTCCTACTTTACCGTCAATGCGATTGTGGGTGAGCTGGACTTCCCGTCCAGTGAGATATTTTACTTCCAGCAACAGCAGTTCACTTTCCCTGTTGATACGAGCATGAATGTAGAAATCGTGGGAAACAGAAAAGCGTTATCGACTGTCCGCAACAAGAAAAAGGAGCTGAAAGATTTAGATAACCACGCCTATCAGTCTGGGAGCGAAACCAGCTCAAATGTGGTGGACGCATTAGACAGCGTGGACGAGCTGGAAACCGATTTAGACCAGAGCAAGGAAAGTATGTATAAACTTTCTTACGTTATCCGTGTGTCAGCTCCCGACCTTGACGAGCTGAAACGACGCTGTGATGAGGTCAAGGACTTCTACGACGACCTCAATGTAAAATTAGTCCGACCTGCTGGGGATATGCTGGGGCTTCACTCTGAATTTCTCCCCGCCAGCAAGCGTTATATCAATGATTATGTGCAATACGTCAAGAGTGATTTTCTGGCGGGGCTTGGCTTCGGTGCGACGCAACAGCTTGGCGAGAATACAGGTATCTATATCGGCTATTCCGTGGACACAGGAAGAAATGTATATTTACAGCCGTCCCTTGCTTCACAGGGTATCAAGGGGACAGTCACCAACGCTCTGGCTTCTGCCTTTGTGGGAAGTCTTGGCGGTGGAAAGTCATTCTGCAACAATCTGATTGTCTATTATTCCGTCCTCTTTGGCGGGCAGGCGGTCATTCTCGACCCTAAGAGCGAGCGTGGCAACTGGAAAGAAACGCTCCCAGAGATAGCCCATGAAATCAATATCGTCAACCTTACCAGCGATAAGGAAAACGCAGGGCTTCTTGACCCGTTCGTGATTATGAAGAATGTAAAAGACGCTGAAAGTCTGGCGATAGACATTCTCACATTCCTTACGGGGATTTCCTCTAGGGACGGCGAGAAGTTCCCTGTCCTTAGAAAAGCGGTGCGAGCCGTGACCCAGAGCGATCAGCGAGGACTTCTCCATGTGATAGACGAGCTACGCAGAGAGGATACGGCGATTGCCCGCAACATTGCCGACCATATCGACAGCTTTACGGACTATGACTTTGCACATCTGCTGTTTTCCGACGGTTCGGTGTCTAACGCTATCAGCTTGGACAACCAGCTCAACATCATACAGGTGGCAGACTTGGTACTCCCCGACAAGGACACGACTTTTGAGGAATACACGACCATTGAACTGCTGTCCGTGGCTATGCTGATTGTCATTAGTACCTTTGCCTTAGACTTCATTCATTCAGACCGCAGTATCTTTAAAATCGTGGATTTAGATGAAGCGTGGGCGTTCCTCAACGTGGCACAGGGCGAAACCCTCTCAAACAAGCTGGTAAGAGCTGGACGTGCTATGCAGGCGGGCGTGTACTTCGTCACGCAATCCTCTGGCGACGTGTCCAAAGAGAGCCTAAAGAACAATATCGGGCTGAAATTCGCTTTCCGTTCTACGGACATCAACGAGATAAAGCAGACCCTTGAATTTTTCGGTATCGACAAGGACGACGAGAACAACCAGAAACGACTTCGTGACTTGGAGAACGGACAATGCCTGCTTCAAGATTTGTACGGGCGTGTGGGCGTGGTGCAGATACACCCAGTCTTTGAAGAATTACTGCACGCCTTTGATACCAGACCGCCCGTGAAAAGCGAGGTGGAGTGATGAAAGATAGGATAAAGGGGCTTCTGACAAAAAAGAAGCTCTTTCGTTTTTTCAAGATTGCTCTGATAGTCATTTTTACCTCTGTTGTGTTCCTCTCCCTGTTCGGGACGGTGGCTCATGCCACGGGGCTGGTAGATGATACCGTCAATGCGGATAACCTTTACTCACAGTACCCGCTGGAAAACTACCAGCTTGACTTCTATGTGGACAATAGCTGGGGCTGGCTTCCGTGGAACTGGCTGGACGGTATCGGGAAGTCCGTACAGTACGGATTGTACTGTATCACCAATTTTATCTGGACTATCAGCCTGTATCTAAGCAACGCCACAGGGTACGTCGTCCAGCAGGCGTATAAGCTGGACTTTATCAACGACATGGCAGACAGTATCGGCAAGAGCATACAGACCCTAGCTGGCGTAACGGAAAACGGCTTTGGAAGCACTGGCTTCTATGTGGGCTTCCTGCTTCTCATTATCCTTATCGTGGGTATCTATGTTGCCTACACGGGACTGATAAAGCGAGAAACCAGCAAGGCACTTCACGCCGTTATCAACTTTATTGTGGTGTTTATCGTGTCCGCTTCCTTTATCGCTTACGCTCCCGACTATATCAAGAAAATCAATGACTTTTCTTCGGACATTTCCACGGCTTCGCTGAATTTGGGGACAAAGATAATGCTTCCCGACAGCGACAGTGCGGGAAAAGACAGCGTGGACTTGATAAGGGACAGCCTGTTCTCCATACAGGTACAACAGCCGTGGCTACTTCTGCAATTTGGCAACAGCGATATAGAGGAAATCGGGGCTGACCGTGTGGAAGCTCTGGTATCGGTCAGTCCGTCAGCAGCCGACGGGGCGACCCGTGAGGACGTGGTGAAAACGGAAATCGAGGACAACGACAACGACAATCTGACGATACCGCAGGTCATTAACCGTCTGGGAATGGTGTTCTTCCTGCTTATCTTCAATCTGGGGATAACGATATTCGTTTTCCTGCTTACGGGCATGATGATATTCTCCCAGATACTATTTATCATCTTTGCCATGTTCCTGCCTATCAGCTTTCTTTTGAGCATGATACCCAGCTATGAGAACATGGCGAAACAGGCAATCGTGCGAGTGTTCAATACGATTATGACAAGGGCGGGAATAACGCTCATTGTTACGGTGGCTTTCAGTATTTCCAGTATGTTCTACAACATATCCACCGATTACCCGTTCTTTATGATTGCGTTCTTACAGATAGTGTGCTTTGCGGGTATCTACATGAAGCTGGGCGACCTTATGAGTATGTTCTCCCTCAACGCTGGGGACAGCCAGAGCATGGGACGCAGGATATTCCGTCGTCCTTATCTGTTCATGCGACACAGGGCTAGGCGTATGGAACACCGTATCGCAAGGGCTGTCGGTGCTGGAAGTGTCGCTGGTGCGGTGGCTGGTACAGTAGCCGGAACAGCCATGAATGACGGTTCTGGAAAATCTGTCAGAGCTGGTACGGGCAGAAAAGAACGCCGAGAAAATGCTTCTTTGGGAAGCCGAGCTGGTTCAGCCGTGGGTGCGGTGCTTGATACAAAAAATAAGGTCAAGGACAAGGCAACGGCTGTCAAGGAGAATATCAAGGATATGCCGACCCAGACCGCCTATGCCGTACACTCCGCAAAGGAAAAGGCAAAAGCAAATGTGTCCGACTTCAAGCGTGGCATTGTGCAGGGGCAGGAAACCAGACAGAGCGAACGTGCCGACAAGCTCCAACAGCATAGACAGAATATCGCTGACAAGCGTATGGAGCTTCAAAAGGCACAGGAAGCAAAACAGGTTGGAAGAACGACGGACGGATCAGCGACAACAGGAGCTACCCGTCCCCATGAAAGACCTGTCACCTCTTCTAAGACAGACACAGGAAAAATGCAGGAAATCAAGCGTCCTGCCACTACCGACAAGGTACATACCGAGCCGACCACGCCACAATCTGTCAAGGAACGTCCGCTGGCTTCAAAATCTGATGAACCTGTACCACAGAAACACGGGACAAGGCTTAACGGTGTGGAACTGAACCGACAGACCACCAGAAAAGAACGAAATATCAAGAAAGCGACCATAAACACCACGGAAAAGAAAGGACGTAAGAAATGAAGCTGAGACATATCGCCATTATCGGCAGTCTGTTTCCCTTTCTCATTGCGATAGTGCTTTTCTTTGGTGTGCTTATCAGTGCCGAGGACGACGACGGGGGCGGTGGCTCTTCCTCATGGGTTACGGGCATGAACCTTTCCGCAGAGGTCTTGAAACATCAGCCTATGGTAGAGAAATATGCTAAAGAGTACGGTATTTCCGAGTACGTCCCCTATCTGCTGGCAATCATACAGGTGGAAAGTGGCGGGACAGCTGAGGACGTTATGCAGAGTTCCGAGAGCATGGGCTTACCGCCTAACTCCTTAGATACAGAAAGCTCAATCAAGCAGGGGTGCAAGTATTTTGCGTCCCTGCTTTCTTCAGCAGAAAGTCAAGGCATAGAGGATATAAACGTCGTGGTACAGTCCTATAACTATGGCGGTGGATATATTGACTATGTAGCTTCCAACGGGAAAAAGCATAGCTTCACACTGGCAGAGAACTTCGCCCGTAACAAGTCGGGTGGAACAAAAGTCACCTACACGAACCCTATCGCTGTCGCCCGCAATGGTGGCTGGCGTTACGGGTATGGGAATATGTTCTATGTGGAGCTTGTCAGCCAGTATCTCACCGTCAATCAAGTATCGGGCGAGCTGGCACAGAAGATAATGAACGAAGCTCTGAAATATCAAGGCTGGGACTATGTGTACGGCGGGAGCAATCCTAATACTTCTTTTGATTGTTCGGGGCTGGTTCAATGGTGCTATGGCAAGGCGGGTATCAGTCTGCCGAGAACGGCACAGGCACAGTATGACGCTACCCAGCATATCCCGCTTTCACAGGCACAGGCTGGGGATTTGGTGTTCTTCCACAGTACCTATAATGCGGGAACATATGTAACTCACGTCGGTATCTATGTGGGAAATAACCAGATGTACCACGCTGGCGACCCGATAGGCTATGCCGACCTTACAAGCTCCTACTGGCAACAGCATTTGATAGGGGCTGGCAGAATTAAGCAATAGAAAGGAATGGAAATCATGTTCAAGAAGAAAGAAAAACCGATAAAGGAAAAGAAAGTCCGTACTATGAAAGTGGGGACGCATAAGAAGTCCGTCATTGCCCTTTGGGTGGTGCTTATCGCAAGCGTGAGCTTTGGTGTGTATAAGAATTTTACTGCTATCGACCAGCACACCACGCATGAGATAGAAACCATACAGCTCCGCTTGAATGACACCAACGGCATAGAAAATTTTGTAAAGAACTTTGCGAAGTCCTATTACACATGGAGCAACAGCAAGGAAGCAATCGAAGCAAGGACACAGGCTATCAGTGCATATCTGACACAGGAATTGCAGGATTTGAATGTTGATACGGTGAGAACGGATATACCGACCAGCTCCACAGTCACGGACGTACTAATCTGGGACGTGGAACAGTCTGGGGAGAACGCTTTTTCTGTCGTCTATGAAATAGATCAACAGATAAAAGAGGGCGACCAGACAAGGGACGTATCAGAAACCTATACCGTGACCGTCCATGTGGACGCTGACGGGGATATGGTGATTATCCAGAACCCGACCCTTGCTCCCGCTATGGAAAAATCCGATTATGAACCAAAGACACAGGAAGCAGACAACAGTGTGGACGCTGACACAATAAATGACGCTACGGCGTTTCTGGAAACATTCTTTAAGCTGTACCCTACTGCAACGGACAAGGAGCTTGCCTACTATGTAGAGGGAAATGCCCTTGAACCGATAAACGGAGACTATCTCTTTTCCGAGCTTGTCAATCCTGTATTTACGGCTGACGGCGACAACGTGAAAGTGAGCGTAGCGGTGAAATTCATTGACAATCAGACAAAGGCGACACAGATTTCACAGTATGAGCTGACGCTTCATAAAGATAGCAACTGGAAGATTATAAACTGAAATATATTGACATACATGCACCCTGCATGATACTCTATACATGTAAGGTGCATGTATGGAGGTGAAAATTTGCCACGAAATAAATATCCAGAAGAAACTATTCAAAAAATACTAGATGCTTCTTTAAAACTTTTTTTAGAAAAGGGATACGAAGAAACAACGGTATTAGATATTATAAGTGAAATGGGTGGACTGACTAGAGGAGCTTTTTACCACCATTTTAAATCAAAGGAAGAAGTCTTTGACGCTTTGTGCGAAAAACTTTTCTATGAAACTAATCCTTTTGAAAAAGCCAAAAGTCATAAAGAATTAAATGGATTGGAAAAATTAAAATTTGTCTTAAAAACCTCATTTGATGAAACGGAACATCATCAATTAAGTATGGCTTCAATGCAACTCATGGGAAGTCCAGCTTTTTTGAAAAAATTGGTTGAAAGTAATCAAGAGTTGGCTCCTATGTATCAAGAATTGATAGAAGAAGGAATAAAGGACGGCTCTATAAAAACAGAACATGCAAAATTACTGGCAGAGCTATTTGTTCTTTTAACTAACTTCTGGTCGATACCTACTATATATCCAATGACAACAGAGGAAACATGGGAAAAATTTTTAATGATTAAAGAAGTCATGGACAAATTAGGACTTCCAGTAATCGACGATGAAATCGTTGAACTATGCAAAGAAAATGCATAGGGAAAATAAGATTGTCGAAAGACAATTTTATTTTTTAACAATATACATACATACAACATGTATAATTTATAAAGGAGACCAGATATGAAATTCTATATTAAGCAAAATAAAGTTTTATTTGTCGCAACTATTTTAGTAAGTGTAATTGCTTCTTTAGGTTATGTGTTTATGGCTATACTCTTACAACAACTATTAGACATAGCCGTGGGAAAAGATATGCAACAATTTATAAGAATGGTATTGTTTTCTATTTTTTATTTTGCTGTACTGGGGATATTTCTATATCTTCAATCTTTACTCAGCAAAAAAGTGATATGTAAAATCATTCGTCAAATTCGTTCTGATGTATTCCGAGGAACAGTTAATCACAGTATAGAAGATTTCAACAAGAAGAATACTGCTGATTATATTTCTATTATTACAAATGATGTAAAAATGATAGAAGATAACTTTTTGCTTCCTCTTTTTGAAGTAGTTCAATATGCGGTTATTTTTACTGCGTCATTCTTGTTAATGATTTATTTTGACATTATCGTTACTATTTGCGTTATAGTAGCGATTGCTATAATGTTTCTTATTCCTAGTTTTCTGGGAAATTCATTGGAAAAAAGGCAACAGAAATATTCCTCAAAACTAGCGGATTTTACAGTTAGTCTAAAAGATATTTTGTCTGGATTTGAAATTATTAAATCCTATTCCATGAAACGATATGTAGTTCAGCGATTTAACAAAGAGAATGAGGAAACAATCAGCTCTAAATACAGTGTCGATAGATTGCTTGCATTAAATGAGGGTGTATCTTCTTTTCTTGCTCTTATGGTTCAGATAGTTGTTTTATTTTTATCTGCCTATTTCATTATCACGGGACGTATAACAGTAGGTACATTGTTAGGAATGGTACAAGTAAGTAGTAATTTAGCTAATCCTCTTATGATGATATTTACCAATGTTCCAAAGATAAAAAGTATACAGCCTATCGTTGAAAAATTGCAGAGTATCTCTAAATATTCATTGTCACATTCGCAAAAAGAACACATCAGTTCATTTGATTTTTGTGTTTGCACAAAAGACTTAGGTTTTTCCTATGATAAGCAAAAAGAGGTTTTAAATAAAATAAATTGTACTATTGAAAAAGGGAAAAAATATGTTGTTGTGGGAAAAAGTGGTTGTGGGAAAAGCACCCTTATTAAATTATTAGCGGGCTATTATTCTGATTATGCAGGTACAATCAAATACGATAATAGGGAGTTAGATTTACTTGATAGAAATGATGTGGCTCAACTATCTTCTATAATTCATCAGAATATTTATATGTTTGATGAAACTATACATGACAATATATGCCTACATGAAGATTATCCAAAGGAAATGATTGATAACGTTGTAATTGAAAGTGGACTAGCTGAATTTATATCAGAGCTTCCAGAGGGATTATTGTATCAAGTGGGCGAAAATGGGTCTAATTTATCTGGCGGGCAAAAGCAAAGAATTGCAGTTGCAAGAGCTTTAATTAGAAACAAGCCGATTTTGATATTAGATGAGGGTACATCTGCTGTTGATATGCAAACTGCTTACGATATTGAAAGTAGATTACTAGAGGTGGATAATTTAACGCTCATAACAGTTACTCATAATTTAAAAGCAGAATTATTAAATAAATATGATGAAATCATTTATATGGAAAATGGAAGTATTAAAGAAAACGGAAGTTTTGAAGAACTTATCAATACAGGCTCTCACTTTTCTGAATATTTCCGATTAAAGGAGTAAACAACGATATGATAGGACTTAAAAAGCGAGATATGAAAACTATTTTAAAAGCTGGAGCAAAAGCCAGAGGATTATCGCTATCGGAGTTCAGAGCCGAAATACAGGAGAATATTGACAACGCTGTGAATAGCCAAGACCCAGCAGTACAGGAACGTTTTAAAAAGTATTTTGGTAATAGAATACCGACACCGGAAGAATACATTTACACAATTACAAAGAAAACAAAGTTTTAAATGCTTATCCTGCTTCCTGCGGAGCAGATCAGCAGGATAGTTTATGAGAGGAAAAAGAAAACGAGAAGCCTATTTGCTTCCCGTCCCCTTGTATTTCATGATACCGTCAATCGTTCCTTGAATGATTTTGAGTTCTTCATCTGTCAGTTCATCAAGCGATACGTCTATCTGTCTGCGGATTGTAGATTTTTCTGCTTTCTCCTGTGGATAGAAGTATTCGTCAACAGAGATATGGAACATGGTCACTAAATCATGAAATAACTGGAAGCTGGGGTGTTTCCCTATATTCTCAATATCTGCGATATGACGTTCTCCGTAAAAGACCTTATCGCCTAAATCATTACGGGAAAGCCCAGCTTTTTCTCTCGCTTCTCTGATTGCCAGTCCCAGCGGACGGAAATCAAAGCTGTGCGTATCTTTCTTTTTCCTCATTTTAAATCACCTGTCATGAGTTTATACTTCATGACACATGATTAGAATGTGTTAAAAACACATATATCATGCGTTAATAATTCATATCAATATTACCTTGACGGTAAATAAAAAAAACCGTTCTAGGGTAATATCTTTTTCCATGTCTTTCAATCTAATTAGGACGGTTTTGGATAACCAGAGCTGTCCTTTTCTTTTGCACTCACGGTACAGCTCTGGATAAGGGGGTTGTGCCATGATTGCGTATCAGCGAATACGCCAGTATTCACAACTGAATAACCGCCTTACAATGGTTATCCAGTCAGCACGCCTTAAACATGAGTTAAAAATTCATATCGTAAACATAACAAAAACAGTCTGTTGGTACATTCATGTGCTGATTGACTGTTTTTGTTATTTATGAGAAGTTCAATATTTTTTTGAATTTCTTTCTTATACAGGTTAGCAAATCACCCACTCCTGTACCGATGTGGGGCGGAAAGAGGGATAGATACCTTTTACGTCTGGACAGAGAGGGGGTGAGATGATGAAACCGTCTGACTTCCAAAAAACAATCCAGTGTCAGTTTGACTGTAAGCTCAAACGTACTGTTAAGGGCGTTATCTGGAATTATAAAAAGGAATTAAAACGTCGTAAAGATAAAGAAATTCCTTTCTGTGAGCTTCCAGAAATCGTTGTTGAAAAGCTGGCTGTATGGGACGAGTACATGAGTGACTATACCGTGTTTGAGGTATGCGGTGTTGAGATCCGAGTGCTTGATGAAGAACTTTCAGAAGCATTAAAGCAATTATCGGAACGTAACCGTGAAAATCTTCTGATGTACTACTTTCTGGAAATGAGCGATACAGAAATTGCAAAAGCACAGAAAATTTCCAGAGCAGGAGTTTTTAAAAACCGTTATAGAGCTTTACAAAATTTAAAGAAAACACTGACAAAGGAGCGTGAATGAAACATGAAAAAAGGGTACAAACTTCCACCCTATCGACTTATTTCATCTGCTGTGGACGGAAATGAACAGTCTATTGAAAGAATACTGGCATTTTATGACCCGTACATATCAAAATGCTGTTTGCGTCCTCTGTATGATGAATACGGTAATGTTTATATCGTAGTAGATATGGAGCTTAAAGGACGTATCAGAGAAGCTATTATCAAAATGATTTTAGACTTCGATATTGGTACAGTTCCAACAGAAGAATAAAGCAATCATGGCAGGGCATGATTTGTTGAAATCCCCTCTTTCCTGTCCTGCCCTCTGCTTTTACACATGAGAGCCTATGGCTTTCGCCACTGTTCTTTGACAAGTGAATAAAGCAGACAGATACGTTTGTGATACAGCGAGCCACGGGGACTGTACGCCACGACCTTTTCCATAAGGGGAAGCGAGCGACCCATGCAGTGATCCGAGAGTGACCGTTGGAAAAGTCGCTTTGCCACGACCTGTATTCACAGAATAATGATACATCCGCATGGTGCGGTTCTGCCCACAGGAATGGGAATGGCTGAAATGCCAGTGGAGCTTGCCAAAGCCGTCTGTCTGCTTCCATAAGACACACAGTAAAGGGGGTGCATACTTATGAACAATACTGATGTGCCTATCTGGGAGAAGTACACGCTGACGATTGAGGAAGCGTCAAAATACTTCCGTATCGGGGAAAAGAAATTGCGTAAGCTGGCAGAGGAAAACCTCGACGCTGGCTGGGTGATTGTGAATGGAAACCGTGTGCAGATTAAGCGAAAACAGTTTGAAAAAATCATTGATACATTAGACGAAATCTAATGTCAGCGAGCCGTAGGTATGGTATAATAAAGTATAGCGTATCAACGGCTCATTCCTTGACGGAAAGGAGCTTCGCACTATGTCTAATGTAAAGAGAAAAGACAGCAAGGGACGCAATTTACGACTTGGAGAGAGCCAGAGAAAAGACGGAAGATACGTTTACAAATATACCGATATGTACGGGCAACCACAGTTTGTCTATGCTTGGAAACTTGTTCCGACAGACAAGACACCCGCTGGGAAACGTGAAGATTTGTCATTGAGGGAAAAGCAGAAAAAGATTAAGAAAGACCTCGACGACGGTATCAATACCATAGGTGGGAAAATGACAGTCTGCCAGCTCTACGCAAAGAAGAACAGCCAGAGAAAAAATGTGAAACGCAACACAGAAAAAGGTCGCCAGTACCTTATGAAAATTCTGGAAAACGACCCTCTGGGTGCAAGGAGCATTGATACGGTGAAGCTATCGGACGGTAAGGAATGGGCTATGCGAATGTATGAGAATGGCTTTTCCTACAAGACGATTAGCAACTACAAGCGTTCTCTGAAAGCGTCATTCTATATGGCGATTGAGGACGACTGTATCAGAAAAAATCCTTTTAACTTCAAATTGAGCGACGTTCTGGAAGATAATTCAGAACCCAAAGTCATTCTCACGCCAGAGCAGGAAGAAAAATTGCTTGCCTTTATGGAACAGGACAAGACGTACAGCAAGTATTATGATGAAGTGGTTATTCTTCTGGAAACGGGGCTTCGTATCTCTGAATTTTGCGGTCTGACAGTCCATATTGATATGGCAAACCGTATCATCAATGTAGACCACCAGCTATTGAAAGATACTGAAATCGGCTACTACATTGAAACACCTAAGACCAAAAAAGGGGAACGCCAGCTTCCAATGACAGAAAGAGCCTATCAAGCCTTTAAGCGAGTGTTACAGAACAGAGGAAAGGCAGAGCCTATCGTTATCAATGGTTACAGCAATTTCCTGTTCCTAAACCAAAAGGGCTTCCCTAAAGTGGCTGGTAACTATGTAAGTATGTTGCGTGGGCTTGTGAAGAAATACAACAAGACACATAAAGACCAGCTACCAAACATCACACCGCACTCATTCAGACATACCTACTGCACGAACATGGCAAACAAAGGAATGAACCCGAACACCCTGCAATACATCATGGGACATTCAAACATCACCATGACATTAGGGTACTACGCACACGGTACTTTCAATTCAGCGAAAGCGGAACTTGAAAGACTGGCTCTTGCTTCTTAAATCGGTGATTGTACTACTCATTTACTACTTTTGGTTGCATTTTCATGCTGGTAAATGCCAGCTTTTGCAATGTATCTTCCAAACGGGAAATGCCAATAAAGCCCTAAAATACAGGCTATACCGACATTTACCAGCTTATGAAAAGATAATCAGAAATTTAGTGAGTTTTTCAATATGAAAATCATATTATTTTTTAGAAAATGCCTGTATCAATACTTTCATGACAACTGCTGTGGAATGTATTTTGGAAATTTCCGAAGACAGCATTATTTTCGAAACCCGAAACACCAAGTACTACCTGAAATATGATACAGTACCGAATGAAACTGAGGTGATGTGTGCTTGACTACTTATGAACTGGGAAGCAGCCTGGAAAAGCTACTTTATAAACTAAAGAAGAACCGTGAAAACGTACCTTTGGATATCCTGAAAACCTATTATAAAGTCCCTTACAGGGAACTAATTTCTCAAATAACTCAAACAGTCTCTGGGATTCTACTTGGGTAAACAAAAGTCACCTCTAAGAATAGCATATAACAACTTATTGTAAAGCTGCAGGTAAACAGGCGTATCATCCTGAAACTTCCAGTTGTGGAAATCCATTTCTTTTCCTCCTCGCCTTTAGATCAATTGTTTTGTGCATTATAATTAATTTTTATTACAAGCATGCTTTCTTCTATGTTTTGTTTGGAAATATGTTCTTGTAGCTCCCAATATGATCACTGCCAGATATAAAACCATTTGTATCCCCCAGATATGCCCTGTAAAATTCATATATGGATTATACCAATCCAAAATCTTTGCAGTAATACATACGAAACTGCATACAACACATACATGCAATAAAATTCCCCGTACTCTGCTCATTACAATCCCTCCGTAATAAATATTCCATCTGCAACTTCATGTTCCGGTTTATATGGATGATTTGCAACCTTATCCAGAAATGTCATGAAGGAACAATGCCCTCCATCCAGATTATAGGCAGCTTTACATCCCAATTCTTCAAAGACTTTTGCCATTTCGTCCGGGAACATTCCTCTGGAACTATCCTGTCTTCCATCCACCAAAAGCAAGCAATAATGTCCTGGCTCATAATAACCGATTGCTGTTCTTGGATGCGATTCTCTTATATAATCCCACGTAAGGAACTTATCCTTTGCTTTTCCCTTTTCATCAAGAAGACTCGGTCCAAATACCCAGCTTTGGTATGCCCCTTTTTCTATAAGTTGCTGTAGCTCCACTTGTCCCGGCTGATAGATATCCATTGTGCCATCCCAGTTCAAAACACAGGTTTCTGCATCCGTCTGCTCATTTCTGTATATGACCCCATTTCGTATAATCGTGCCGTTATTCTGATTACGATTATTGCTATAGGAATCTCCATTTACTGCAAGAACAGACTTCATCCTTGAGGACATATCGGATAGTTTTTCCGTATATCCTACACCATAGGTATCCTGAGCAAATGCTGTCTGAAGACATGTAATATCCCCCACATAAATATCCGCAAGTACATAAGATGTTTTTGTACCATACTTTTCATGTTTTCCAGCATTTGACTTGTCCAGTTTTCCTGTATCATACTGATGGTATGATAGCTGAATCGATACATTTGGACTTGTATAGGAAGTGTCTGTTGCAACGACTGTGTCTGAAAATTTATCTACATATTTTTTATGCCAATCCTGTGAATCTCTAACTATGCATGTTTTTTGTAGCGAAGCGGTTCCCTCCTTCGTATCCCCCATCTGTATTTTCTGATTAAAATCTGGCATCTCATTCTGACTTTTTTCTGCTTCTGACACTGCATTTTCAATGGATACTGCTTTCACTCCTTTTTGTGGAATCTTATAATCAGCAACCCACACGATCACAAGAACGAAAGCAGCCGCCATAATATCAACGGTTAACCATAAGATACGTTTTTTCATACTCGAACCTTTCTACCCACAGAATATATATTTCTCCTTACTCCCGCAGATGCTTTGTTACCTTCACTGTTTTCTAAACATGAACTGTCATTTCTTTTGAAAATAAAATACTTTTGAACAAACCAGCTGACAAGAAACAGAGAAACTTCTGTCATCAGTTTTGCCGGATAAACCGAAAAGTGTAGAACCTGTACAAATGTTTCCAATATAAAATTATTCATAATCAAAACGACAACTGCCAATGCAAAATAATGCGTTGCCGTACTTATTTTTCTTTTTGTATGAAATACAAACCGACAGTTCATGCTGTAGTTATAAAAAGCACTGACCATTCTTGCCAGTATATTTGCTGCCAGCACCAACACTGCCGTATGGGGCAGGAAAAGCATAAGTGCCGAAAACAAAAGGTAATCCAGAATAAAACTTGAAAAAGATGACAATGTAAATTTAAAAATATCCTTATAAATCCTTATGGAATCCCTTACAGCCCGAAAATGGGAGGTAGAATTATTCTCATCCCGGTAAATCGTATGAATCGGCACTTCTTCAATGGGAATCCCTTCCTTTGCCATGGACATCAGAACATTCATTTCATATTCATATCGCTCCCCATCTACAGAAAGTAATTTTAAAATCAGATCTGAGCTAAATGCCCGTAATCCCGTCTGCGTATCAGATACCTCTACACCGCTAGCTAATTTAAATACCGACCTTGTGATCCGATTTCCCAGTCTTGATCTTAGAGGCATGTCCATTCCCACATTTCTCACACCCAGCACCATTGTTTTTCTGTGTGACCCGGCAAATCCTAAAAGTTTCATCATATCTTCCGGTAAATGCTGTCCGTCAGAATCCATGACTCCTATCAATTCATTATTCCATAATTCTTCTTTCACATAGGTTAAGGCTGTTTTAATCGCAGCACCCTTTCCTCTGTTTTCAGGATGCCGGAGAATAATACATACATCTCTGACATGATCAAAAATCGTTTGATATTCTTCGCCACTTCCATCATCCACCACGATAATCGTACATCCATAAGCCCAAAGCTTATCTGTAATTTCTATTAATGTTTCATCTGGTTTATAAGCTGGTATGATTACAACTGACATATCGCCATCTCCTTTCTGATTTACTCTATAGGTCGTCATCTTTCTTTTCTGACATTTCTGTTATCTATGATTACTTTCAATTTCACCACCATCTGATATCCGAGATATCCAGCAAGGATTCCAACGACAATACCTCCCAAAATATCTGTTGGATAATGCACATACAAATATAACCTTGAAAACGCTATGAAACAGGAAAGTATCAATGCTGGTTTCCATAACATTTTTTCTCCAGCAAAATAAAGTGCTGCCACTGCGGCAAATGATGCTGCTGTATGACCGGATGGGAATGAAAAATCATCTGGTCTTGCAACTAAAAGCTGAATAGAAGTATTGATATCACACGGACGGATTCTTCCAATAAAAGGTTTCAATATTCCATTACATAAGACAATGTCTACTGCCAATGCTACCACTACGATTGCCCCGGTTTTTCTTGTTTTGGGGATCAGCAATAATATAACTGCCAAAATAATCCATATAGCACCTGCCTCCCCTAACTTGGTTATCATGCACATCAAACTATCTAATATAGGAGTCCGAATTTCCTGTATCATATCCAGGATTTTGAATTCCATTCCCATACTCGTCACTTCTTTCTATCAATTCTCTAACTGTTATTTCTGTTTTTCCCCAACTTCTGTGAAAACACTTGCATTCCTACCACCAATGCAACACCAGCTAAAAAAGCCAGAAAATGAAAAGTTTCCAGATTCATTGCTTTCTGCGGGGAAGCCAAAGTAGTTGGTCCCTGAAGAATTGCATAAAAAGAACCGAGCATCATTCCTAAAATCATATAAACTGCCTGAGGTCTGAATTTTTCCAGACAGATCTGTATTGCCTTCACTACAGTAACAACTCCAGTCAATACCCCAACACCAAAGAACGCCAAACCTGGGACATAGGATAAATCCATTCCAAGAACTCCTCTTACTGCTGAAATAACCGGCAGATAAGCTCCAAAAATAAGAAGCAGCGTAGAACCGGAAATTCCTGGCAGAAACATAGCGGATATGGCAACCATGCCAATCAAAAACAATTTGATTCCCATCCCTATGGAAAACTGCCCCAGATTCATAGACGCATTTCCCATTTTCCCATTGAGCCATGTAATACCTACTACAATCACAATACCTAACAGACAAAACAGTATTCCTTTTCCCATTTCTTTAAAACTATCTTTTTCCTCTCGAATAATCAAAGGGATAGAGCCTGCGATAAATCCAATAAACAATGAACTGACCACATAAATATGACTTTCAAACAGAGAAGATAAAATCAGGACTGCCAAAATCATACCTGCTAACCAGCCAATCCCCAATTTCACCAGAAACTTAAGAGCCTCTTTCTTTTTATCCATGTTTCCAAATACAAAATCATGAATGGAGCCAATAAACCGGTCATAAAATCCCATGATAAAAGCAACTGTACCTCCTGATACTCCCGGCACACTATCAGCCAGTGCCATGCAAAATCCTCCGATTCCTTCCTTTAACATCATAAAAACCTCCTGTTTGTTTTATGGGATTATCTTAACAATCCACTTTAAACAAACAGGAGGTTCATTCCTAAACAATTCCTAAACAATATTTTAATTTCATGCATGAATCTATATCAGTGCAAGTAATATGGTTCCGACAACAATACATCCCAAACCTGCAGTTGCTTTCTTTGTAAGCTTTTCATGAAAAACAATCCATGAAAATACAATTGTAACAAGAATGCTCAGTTTATCAATGGGCACTACTACACTGGCAGGACCACTTTGCAATGCCCGGTAATAACACATCCAGGATGCACCTGTGGCAAGTCCGGACAACGCAATAAATCCTACTTCTTTTTTTTCAATCTCTTTTATCTGATGATATTTTCCAGTAACAATAACCATCATCCATGCCATCAGAAGCACGACAGAAGTGCGGATAGCTGTTCCTAAATTAGAATCCACCCCTTCTATTCCAATTTTCCCAAGAATTGCTGTAAGACTTGCAAACACAGCTGACAATACCGCATAAACTAGCCACTCTTTGTTGCCTTCTTTATGATTTTCTGACATATCTTCTTTTTTCGTAATCATCAGCATGGTGCCAACTCCGATCAAAATAACGGAAACTCCTTTGCTGAAACTCAGACCTTCATGGAGAAAAATCAACGCCAATATGATCGTTAATACAGTACTTGATTTGTCAATCGGCACAACTTTATTGATGTCCCCCTTTTGCAGTGCATGAAAATAGCATAACCAGGAAGCTCCTGTAGCCAGCCCTGACAGCACCAAAAACAGTAAGGTTTTTCCACTGATCTGTGTGATTCCTGTTCCGGTTCCTGTAATCAACACCATCAGCCAGGAAAATATCAATACCACAACTGTACGCAAAGCTGTTGCCACATCTGAATCTGTCTTTCTAATTCCACATTTCGCCAGAATCGATGTGATTCCTGCAAAAAAGGAAGACCCTATCGCATAGAACATCCACATTTCGTTTCTCCCCCTTATTTATTCAATCGATATCCGGCTCCCCAAACTGTTTCCAGAATTTTAGGGTTCTTACTGTCATCCTCAATTTTGTCACGGATCCGGTTGATATGTACCATGACCGTTGCGCTGTCACCCACATAATCATACCCCCATATTTCCTCAAATAGCTGCTCTTTTGAAAATACAATGTTTGGGTTCATGGCAAAAAACTTCAAAAGTTCAAATTCCCGGTTTGGGAATTTAATTTCCCGATCACCCTTATAGACTTTCCAGCTGTTCACGAGAATCCTCAGATCATGAACCCGTATTTCTTCCGGACTTTCCTCCGATGTCGGAACTATTTTCTGTTTCATACGTTCATATTGCCGCAGATTTGCATTTACTCTGGCCACCAGTTCTGCAGGGTCAAATGGTTTCGAAATATAATCATCTGCTCCAATCCCCAGACCCCTGATCTTATCTACAGATTCTGTCCTCGCAGTGACCATAAGAATGGGGATATCCACTCGGTCCCGAATTTCACGGCAGATCTCATATCCATTTTTTCCCGGAAGCATCAGATCCAGCAAAATCAGATCAAAATGCTCCTTTTCAATCACCCCTTCCACTTCCGTTCCTTCAGAAAGAATTCTTGTTTCAAATCCTGCAGACTCCAGATACGCCTCTTCAACCATACTGATATCCGCATCATCCTCTACAATCAGGATCTTTTTACTGTTTTCCATTATCCTCTGCTTCTCCTTTCCCTGATATCGGCAACTTCAGGCAGACCTCAAATCCATCTGCATTCTCTGCTCTGACGCTGCCTCCCATTGCTCCGGCAAGATATTTCACAATGTAAAGCCCCAGCCCATTTCCTTCCTTCTTGTTTCTGGATTCATCTCCCCGATAGAATTCTTCAAAAATATACGGCAGTTTTTCCTCCGGCACACCAACACCGTTGTCCTTAAAACAGATACTTAATCCCATGGGCGTCTTGCTCAATACAATATTGATTTTGAGAGGAATAATTTCTCCATATTTTCTACTATTCTCCAATAGATTATCAAAGATCCTCTGAAGTTGTTCCGGATCAACCAATACATCTGCCTTTATTCCTTTCGTATCCAAAGTCATTTCTTCTTTTCCTGTTTCCATGAGCTCCTGTTTTGCTTGTACATAATTTTGCAGGAATTCTGAAATTTCCAGTTTCTGGAGGGAAATCGGCATATTTCCAGTTTCCATTTTTGAAAGATAAAAAAGCTGATTCAAAAGCATATCCATATCACCGGTCCTTCGATAAGCTGCCTGCAAAAACTGATTCTGTTTTTCCGGGGATGATGCGATGCCATCCATTAATCCCTTGATGGTTCCCCGAATTGCTGTAAGCGGTGTGCGCAGATCATGAGAAATTCCTGCGATCATATCCGTTCTCGCCTTCTCATATTTCCGGTTTTTTTCCTGCTCCTCTAAAATGTGCTTCTGCATATCATTAAACGTATCACATACATCTTCAAATTCTATATCTCCGGTATATGTGATGTCCTGTGACAAATCATTTCCCTTGATTCTTTTCGCACCTTCCGACAGGGCATCCAGCGGCTCCATAATATGATTGGTAAGATTTTTGGTAAATATCTGGCTGATGATCACTAAAACAATAATACAAAGGATACCATCCAGTCCAAAGAAAAGAAGAAACTCATTCCGCTGAAACGTCCAGTCTATAATCAGATCTTCCAACCCATCCTCATCTACAATCTGTTCCACGGATGTTCTTATTTCTTTTTCAATTGCCTCTGAGTATCCTTTGATAATAACTAAATTGATCGCCAAAAAGACAAGTAAACTCACCAGCACCATAAATGCATTGGAGATAAAAATTCTTTTTTTTACGCTTCCCTGTTTCATTCCACTTTCTCCTTCCTCCAACCACCAAAAGCGCCCTATGGCACATCTTGGGATTATAAGCGGTCGCCATACAAACTACAGAAAGGGAATCTATCGATTCCCTTCTCCACTGATTTTTAGTCTTCTAAACCAGGCACTCTATAATTAACTGTCCACTGATTCTTCTTTATGTTCTTCTTTCGTTTCTTCTTTATTTTCTTTCAGGCTTGTACCACAGTTGCTGCAGTAATCAGCATCTGTGTCCAATATCAGCTCACAATGTGGACATATTTTTTTCAACGCTGCTCCGCATCTGTCGCAGTATTTTTCTTCTCCATACTTGATTTTTCCACAATTCTCACAGGTTCCCATAATAGCAGCATATGCATAAAGTGCTGCGACTGCAACAATATGAAAGAATACAGTTGCCAAAATCCATAAAGTATTATTTGTCCCCAGATGGCTGGACTTCCTATATACACAGATCAAGCACAGAATCCAATACCAGATTGCCAGTATAGTTCCTATTATACCGCAGATTGTAAGAAACACAATAACTGATTCCCAGCAAAACATTTCTCTTTCAAAAACTCCATGCATTGCTGCCAGCAAGACCAAAATTAAAACCACACTGCTTACAACAAATATCAATGCCGCTCTTTTAAGATTCTTTTTAACACCCATTTTTTCCACTTTTCTATCATGGCAATACCTCCTTGTAATGATACTGTTATCATACTGTTTTCAATTAAACAAAGTATGATATGAAAGTTAAACAATTCCTAAACAAATTGTTCCGTCATCCCTCTATGTAAAACCGGATTCATGTGCCATATTTTTTTCTGTTCCGCTCTCAATAACATTTCCACCGCTGCTAAAATATACTCACAATCAGTTTCATAGTTTCCTGCTTGCCTTAAATATTCTGCATGTAAAATTTCAATGTTTACACAAGAAACCGGAGTATCTTTCATTTCCTGAGATTTCCATTGATCTATTGCGGTACCAAAGCAACTATGAAGTTCTTTTTCATATTTGCGATGATCTTTTACATTTCCCGAAAATAATCTATTATGCGGAAAAGTAAATACATCTGCTGTATAATGCATTAACTTACCAAAATGATAATATTCCCGAACTCCCCATTTCTTTTTTTCCTGCGTAGAATTAAATATTTTTTTAATTACGGGTAATATATTCTCATAATCATGACCATGAAACTTTTTCCCTTTTAACATCCCGTGTAAATATGTAAAAGGATTTTTATCTGGTTCTATATTCCCATAAATAAATGCTTTCTTACAGATATAAGGAATACGCTTTCGTGACATTTCCGATGCAAACATTTCAGCAAGCTTTTTATGATCTCTCGTCTGCATATTAAATACTCCCTTTCATTTCTATTATATTAAGTTACCACTATTACAACCATTGATCCGCCAGTTGCTGCATTTTATAATCTGCTGTTGTAACAAGATCTGCACATTGTTTTAACTGTTTCTGCATGTTTTCCAAATGATTTCTGTTCTTTTTATATCTGAGCTGATGTTCCAGGGTTGCCCAAAACTCCATAGCGATTGTCCTAAGCTGAATTTCTACTGGTACATTGCATTTGTGATCTGAAAAATACACTGTTACCATCACAATCAAATGTAGGCTCCTGTAACCATTCTCCTTCGGATCCTTTATATAATCTTTAATCTGAATCTCCTGAATATCTTCCTGATTCAGTAGGAATTCAGCAATATAATACACATCCGAAATAAACGGGCATACAACTCTGATTCCAGCAATATCCATTATATTTTTTACCATACTACTTACAGTAAGTGGAAATCCCCTTCGCTCCATCTTCCCTTTTATACTTTCTGGGGATTTTACTCTTGTTTCTATATTCTCAATTGGGTTGCGATCTTTGCAGGCCTGAAACTCCTGTCTGAGTATTTCTAGCTTGGCTGTCAGTTGACAAATACCCGCTTGATAAAAAAAGACAATCTGGTTATATTGTTCCGTAATATTTAAAGCATCACTGGCTATTGGAAGAAAAATATTTTCTTCTTCCTCTGGATTCAGTTGTTCTACCTCTACAATTTCAGAATTGCCAGCCTTACGATTGACTATTTTTTTCAAAATATTCTTCATTCGATTGTTTCACCTCCTGTTTGATAAAATCATAAAATAGAATCATAAATACAAAAGTGAAAATACCTAAACTTTTGTTAAACTTTTTCTGTCAAATGGCACTGCTGAATAAAAATAAGCGGTACTGTTTCTTTAACAAATACCGCTTACTTCTCTAAATAACATGAATTAATTAAAAACCGTATTTTTCTCACATTCATATTTTTCAAGACATTTTCTCAATTCAAACTCAATTTCTGCTCAATGCCTTCCCTTTCTGATTTTTGTATGCTTATCCCACAGCAGGCCAGTACCACACAGGTACGAACTGCTGTGGAAATCAATACAAAAACAGGAGGGATTTTTTATGAGAGAAATCAGAAACACAAAAATCATTGCCGTGGATCATGGCTACGGCAACATTAAGACTGCCAACACAGTCACACCTACCGGAATCACCGCTTATGAAACAGAGCCGATCTTTACCGGAAACATTCTTGAATACAACGGAATCTATTACCGGATCGGCGAAGGGCACAAAGAATTTATCCCGGATAAGGCTATGGATGAAGATTATTATCTCCTGACACTAATGGCAGTGGCACAGGAACTGAATGTCTTTTCCATCCATGAAGCAGATGTCCATCTGGCTGCCGGGCTTCCTCTGACATGGATCCGGAACCAGAGAGAGGCATTCCGCTCCTATCTGCTCCAAAACCCGGAAGTCCGCTTCTCATTTAACAGCAAAAACTATCACATCCGCTTTGTAGGATGCAGTCTTTACCCACAAGGATATCCGGCTGTTGTGAACCATCTGGGAGATTTTAAGGGAACCAATCTCCTTGCAGATATCGGGAACGGAACCATGAATATCCTATATATCAACAACAAAAAAGCTCAGGAGAGCCGCTGCTGGACAGAAAAATTTGGGGTAAACCAGTGCATGATTGCCGCAAAGAATGCCATTCTGAACAGGTTTGGAGTAAAAATCGAGGAATCTACCGTAGAACAGATTCTTCGGTTCGGAACAGCTGATATTGCCGCACCATACCTGGACTGCATTACAGCAGTTGCCAGACAGTATGTAGCTGATATTTTCGCCACACTCCGCAAATATGAATACAATCCTGACCTGATGCGGCTGTACGTGGTAGGCGGTGGCGGCTGCCTGATTCGGAATTTTGGAACGTATGACAAAGCCCGTGTCACAATCCTTGATGATATCTGTGCTACAGCGAAAGGTTACGAATATCTGGCACAGATGACCCTGAAAAGGAGGGAGTAGCCGATGAGAAACAATATCCGAAGCACAAACCTCCGCTTTAATCTGGAGAAAGATCTGCAAAGGAAAGCCTGGGAATATCTGCAGACCATGGACAAGCAGGAATTCAAATCCTACAGCCATGTAATTGCCCTCGCCTTGGTCGATTATTTTGACCGTTATTACCGCACACAGGAAGACCCTTATCTGGAAACAAGGGAACGGGAAGAACAATTTGTAAACCAGATCGTGGAGGCAGTGGAAAGGAGCCTGGAACAGGCACTTCCCCTCTTCCTCTCCGGGCTGACAGCAGGACTGACACAAAGGGAGCCCCAAAACAGGGCATCCTTTCCGGCACCGGAAGAATCTGGACCGGAAGCAGATATAGACTGGGATTTTCTCGGAGAATAACGGAAGGTAAGGAGGTTAGCACATGACAGAATTTATAACAACAGACACCAGCCTGCCGCCTTATATGGTGTTTCCCCGGTTCCTTCTGGATATGGAGCTGAATGAAACAACGAAACTGCTCTATATGGTTCTGCTTGACCGTGCAAGACTTTCCCTGAAAAACGAAGGCTGGACGGATGAATCCGGTCATGTGTTTCTCTATTTTACCATCGAATCCATGGCAGAAGTCCTTCACAAAAGCCAGATGACCATTAAAACATCCCTGGCCGCACTGGAAAAACAGGATCTGATCATCCGAAAACGCCAGGGTGCCGGTCATCCGAACCGGATCTATGTGAAATTCCCGGAAAAAGCATTCTGCCAGACAGACAACATTCTTTCCGTAAGACAGACAGAAAACTGTCCGGCTGACAGACAGGATTCTTTCCCTGAGACAGACAGAAAACTGTCCGGTAATAAGAAAGAGAGAAATAAGAACGATTTATCAAAAAGAGAGAGTCAGGAGAAACGCTCTCCCTATGGAAAATTTCAAAATGTATTCCTGTCAGAAAAGGAACTGGAAGAAGTCAGACAGTCGGTTTCAGACTGGCAGGAATATATCGAACGGTTATCCGGCTACATGGCTTCCACCGGAAAGCACTACCAGAACCATGCAGCCACCATCATCAACTGGGCAAGGCAGGACAATCCCCCTTCCCGGCAAAGCATTTACGAAAGTGAGGAGTACGAAACATTATGAAAAAGTTTACAGAAGAACTGACCAATAAGGAACCAAACAGAGAATTGCAGTCGGATGAATATTTTCATGACTCCGACCACCTGATTTACTGCGCCAAATGCCATACACCCCGGCAGGGCAGGTACACCTTGCAGGGCAGGGTATTCATGCCGCCCATCCGGTGCAAATGCCAGCAGGAACTCTATGAACAGGAAGAAACCAAACGGAAACTGCTGGAGAAACAGGCAGAAATCGAACGGATGAAAGCCAGCGGGTTACAGGATAAGGCACTTTATGATTATACATTTGACAAAGATAACGGCATCAACCCGGAGATGGCATACGCCCACAAATATGTGGAGAACTGGGAAGATATGAAAGCCAATTCCTCCGGTCTTCTCCTCTGGGGAAATGTCGGTACTGGGAAATCCTTCTTTGCAGGCTGCATTGCCAATTCCCTTCTGGAAAAAGGTGTTCCGGTGCTGATGACAAATTTTTCCCGGATCCTGAATACCCTGAGCGGAATGCATTTTGAAGACAGGAACCAGTTTATCGACAGTCTGAACCGATATAGCCTGCTGATCATTGATGACCTTGGGATTGAACGGAATTCTGAATTTGCCCTTGAACAGGTATTCAATGTGATCGACAGCCGTTACCGCAGCAAAAAGCCACTGATCGTAACGACCAACCTCACCTTGGAAGAATTGAACAAGCCAACTGACATGGCGCACAGCCGAATCTATGACAGGATTTTGGAACGCTGTGCTCCCATCCGAATCAACAACCGCAATATCCGAAAGGACAATGCCTCTGCAAATCTACATGAAGCGAAAAAAATATTGTTGTAATGACATTCTGTATCAAAAATAACAGAAATTGGTGCCATATGATACCCATAATCACTTAGCGGCGATACTGCTCTCTCCATTGATGCACATTGATTGAATGTATCGCTGCTATTTCCAGAAAAATCAGTACCAGTTATGAAAAATCAAAACCAAAAAAGCCCGGAAACGGGCATAAAAAAGGAGGTGCCAGACATGGCAGATAAAAAGACTATGATACCGGAAGAAAAAGCACTTTTACAGGCAAAGCACCGGCAGGAGGAAGCCGAAGCAAGAAACCGAAAAAAAGAACGGAATGCCAGAACACACAGATTGATCCAGGAAGGGGCTATTCTTGAAAGCGTTGCTCCGCATGTCCGGGAGATGGATTTAGATCTCTTGAAACGGGAACTTCTGATCCGGTTACGAGGGCTGTAGATACCGAAATTCTACTCCCGAAGGGCGCACTTACTCACCACCTGATAAATCAGGCAGTGGTATCCCCTTCGGGGCTCGTGCGCTCTGCCGAGGGCTTTATCCGCTGTTGCAGGCAACATCGAAAGGAGGTGCCAGATATGGCAATTTATCAT
>ERZ894232.675-NODE-675-length-42515-cov-18.122610_pt1 | contig 42515 bp, 35 predicted proteins | sample MGYA00380296_ERZ894232 | MGnify/ENA primary metagenome ERZ894232 (study PRJEB32331, sample SAMN06328433) | human gut metagenome | biome: human gut microbiome; feature: stool | host: Homo sapiens | collected 2014-08-14 ...
CGCAAATCCACAGCTGTCAGCTGAGACAAAATTATAATAAAAAAGAAATCCCTCCAACATACAACAACAAAACCTTTTTCAATCCATATCATTTTTCAAAAAAAGGAGACACCCACATGGTAAATCAGAAATATCTTGACAAAGCAGAGGTTCTCATAGAAGCCCTGCCATACATCCAGCGGTTCAACCGCAAGATCGTAGTCATCAAATACGGCGGAAGCGCCATGCTTGATGAAGAATTAAAGCGTAACGTCATCAAGGACGCAGTCCTTCTGAAATTAGTCGGTTTCAAACCGATCATTGTTCACGGCGGCGGCAAGGAAATCAGTCGCTGGGTCGGTAAAGTCGGCATGGAGCCGCATTTTGTAAACGGTCTCCGTGTAACGGACAAAGACACTATGGAGATCGCAGAGATGGTTCTTGCAAAAGTAAACAAGGAGCTTGTTACTCTGGTAGAATCTCTCGGCGTACAGGCTGTAGGTGTCAGCGGTAAGGACGGCGGTCTTCTCCAGTGCAAAAAGAAGCTTTCCAAAGGCGAAGACATCGGCTACGTAGGTGAAGTTACAAAGGTTAATCCGAAGATCCTTCATGATCTTCTGGAAAGAGATTTCCTTCCAATCGTATTCCCGATCGGCTTTGACGAAAATTTTGATTCCTACAATATCAATGCGGATGATGCAGCCTGTGCCATTGCAGAGGCAGTTGAGGCAGAGAAGCTTGCCTTCTTGTCCGACATTGAGGGCGTTTACAGGGATGCAGATGATCCCTCCACTCTGATCTCCGAGCTTCGTGTAGATGAGGCTGAGAATCTGATCTCAGATGGTACTGTGGGCGGCGGTATGATCCCGAAGCTGAAAAACTGTATCGACGCTATCGAGCATGGTGTAAACAGAGTTCATATCCTGGATGGAAGGATCCCGCACAGCTTACTGCTTGAGATCTTTACAAACAAAGGTATTGGTACTGCAATTTTAAAAGATGATGGGGAGAAATATTACAATGAGCATGAATGAACAGATGGAAGAATCTGAAGCCAGTATTCTTCATACATATAACCGTTTTCCGGTAGTTTTTGAAAAAGGCGATGGTTGTTACCTCTATGATTCCGAAGGAAAGGAATATCTGGATTTTGCGGCAGGTATCGCAGTAAATGCCCTGGGCTATCATTATCCGGGCTATGACGAAGCACTGAAATCCCAGATCGACAAGCTGATGCATATTTCCAACCTGTACTACAATGAGCCGATCATTGAGGCGGGTGCCAAACTTGTACAGGCAAGCCATATGGAAAAGGCCTTCTTCACAAACAGTGGTACAGAGGCCATTGAGGGTGCTCTGAAGGCTGCCAAGAAATATGCCTACGAAAGAGATGGCCATGCAGACCATGAGATCATTGCCATGAACCATTCCTTCCACGGCCGCAGCATCGGCGCTCTTTCCGTGACAGGCAATGCACATTACAGAGAACCCTTTGAGCCTCTGATGGGTGGGGTGAAATTTGCAGATTTCAATGATCTTGAGAGTGTAAAGGCTCAGATCACAGATAAGACCTGTGCCATCATCACCGAGACCGTACAGGGAGAAGGAGGTATTTATCCGGCTACAAAAGAGTTCCTGGAAGGCTTACGTAAGCTTTGTGATGAGAAGGATATCATCCTGATCCTGGACGAGATCCAGTGCGGTATGGGACGCACCGGACATTATTTTGCATGGCAGGCATATGGAGTACAGCCGGATATCATGACCTGTGCCAAAGCACTTGGCTGTGGAGTTCCGGTAGGTGCTTTTGTGCTGAACAAAAAAGCAGCTGCAGCTTCCCTGAAGCCAGGCGACCACGGAACCACTTACGGTGGAAATCCCTTCGTATGTGCAGCAGTCAGCAAGGTATTTGACATTTTTGAAAAAGATCAGATCCTTTCCCATGTGCAGGGACTTACTCCGTATTTTGAGGAGAAGCTGGACGAACTGGTTGCAAAGCATGACTGTGCAGAAACAAGAAGAGGCAAAGGCTTCATGCAGGGTATCGTGATCAAGGGGCGTCCGGTAGGAGACGTGGTGAAAAAAGCTCTTGCAAAGGGTCTTCTGGTGATCTCAGCAGGAAGTGATGTTCTCCGCCTTGTTCCACCTCTTGTGATCACAAAAGAGGATATCGACAAGATGGCAGAGATCCTTGACGAGTGTATGGAATAATAAAAAAATAACAGATACAAAAGCAGCAGTATTTTCCGGAAAGGGTAGTGTGCCGATGGAGAATACGGCTGCTTTTTTGTCAGAGAGACAATGTATATAAATTATATAACAGATATAGAAAACAGTATCCGAAAATCTGGTCGTGTATTTGAAAACAAACAAAAAATGCTATGACACACCGGCAAAATGCACAAAAAAGAGAGAGGGTTCGAGTATAAATTGCACATCTACACAGTTGTTTTTAGAACGCCATATGTTATAATTTCACTGGTAAAAAAATTTATGTGAGGGGTGAAAATTTTGAAAAAATTATTAACCGTCATGTGTACTTTTCTGACAGTATTTCTGGCATGTCCTGTGGGTGTATGGGCAGCCGGAAACGGTGGGACAGGATCTGGTGTGCCGGTGTGGCTTTGTATCCCTTTTGCGGGCCTTCTTCTGTGTGTTGCAGTGATGCCGCTGGTAAAGGGTGAGTGGTGGGAGTCACATCAGCCCGTTGTGGTTGCATTCTGGATCATTCTTATGATCATTCCGTTTGCAGTTGTTTACGGTGCTGGAAAAACTGCGGAAACAGTACTTGAGTGCGTGATCAATGACTATCTTACATTTATCATCCTGTTATTCGGACTGTTCTGTGTATCCGGTAACATTACAGTTGAGGGTGATTTTGCGGGTTCGCCAAGAGTAAATGTAGGACTTCTTGCACTGGGAACCCTGCTTTCCAGCTGTATCGGAACTACCGGAGCCAGCATGCTGATGGTCCGTCCGGTGATCAAAATGAATTCCTGGAGAAAGAGAAAGGGTCATATCATGATCTTTTTCATCTTTATGGTATCCAACATGGGTGGCTGCCTGACACCGATCGGTGATCCGCCGCTTCTGATGGGCTTCATGCGAGGAGTTCCGTTTTTCTGGAGCCTTCATCTTTTTCCGGTACTGATCTTTAATATGGTGATCCTTCTGTTTGTGTTCTATCATCTGGATATGCGCTCTTACAAGAAGGATATCGCAGAGGGACGTAAACCGGATATCAGCAAACCGGGTACCGAGTTTAAGATCGAGGGTCTTCATAATATCATCTTTCTTGTGATGATCGTTGTGGGTGTTATTTTAAGCGGAATGCTTCCCGGTATGCCTGCATTCCAGGATGCAGCCGGAAATGTAAAGGGGCTTCATATTTTCGGTGAGGTTACTTTAGGCTTCCCGTCGATCATTGAGATCGTCCTGATCCTGGCAGCTGCATTTCTGTCCTTTAAGACAACGGATAAAAGGATCCGTGTGCGGAACCATTTTACCTGGGGTGCGATCAAGGAGGTTGCAGTACTTTTCATCGGTATTTTTATCACCATGCAGCCGGCCCTGATGCTTCTGAAAGCAGTAGGACCGAATCTCGGTATCACCGAGCCGTACCAGATGTTCTGGGCGACCGGAGCTTTGTCCAGCTTCCTGGATAATACACCGACCTATCTGGTATTTCTGACAACAGCGGGAACTCTCGGATTTACAAACGGAATCGCAACAACGCTGGGAACGGTTCCTGTAAAGCTTCTTTCTGCGATTTCCTGCGGTGCTGTATTTATGGGCGCCAATACATATATCGGCAATGCTCCGAACTTTATGGTCAAGACACTTTCTGACGAAAATGGTATCAACATGCCGTCCTTCTTCGGATATATGGCATGGTCCATTTGTTTCCTGGTACCGGTGTTCATCATCGATATGCTGGTATTCTTTTTATAAGGGAGGAGGATCAATATGCAGGATAATAACATTCGAGAGAAATGCAGAGAGCTTGCCACCAGGCTTTATGAACTGGATGGCGAGGTTTATGAAAGCGTAGGATCTTCCCTTGGACGTACCTTCACCGGTGACAGAGAAGGCACTATCCGGAACTTAAGTGCTCTGATGTATACCAAACCGGACGGACATCTTCTTCGAAGCGAGATGGCACTGATCAGCAACATGGCCAGGACCATCAAGGATAAAGAAGAAAAAAGCCGTCTCATGAAGAAATATGATGAGATCTTTCAGGAGATCCTGACGTTGCCGGAGACTTTTGTTGCTACGGATATCATGGATAAGGAACGTGTGGCACTGAATCATATGATCAAGCACAGGGAAAAAATCTCTGAGAATGACCATCTGGTCATCTGCATCAGCCGTACACAGGGAAGTGCCGGTAATGATATCGGTTTCGGACTGGCAGACAAGCTTCGGATCAACTATTATGATGTGGAGATCTTTGATCAGGTATTAAGGCGTCTTGAGGCGGAAAAGGGCGCGGTCAACGATGCGGAATATTTTGCGGATTTCAATAAATATGAGAAGAAGCATAAATTTGATCCCAAGGGCTGGTTCCGGGAATTCAACCGTTACCATGGTCTTCCGAAACAGGATGCGGTATTCTTTAACATGAGTGACCTGATCTGCGATCTGGCCTCAAAAGAGGACTGCATCATTATGGGAAGGTGTGCGGATGCGATCCTCAAGAACAATCACATTCCGCATATCAGTCTGTTTATCACAGCTCCTTTTGCTATCCGTGTGCAGCATGTTATGGATGTACGGAAGATGAATATGAAGCAGGCAGTCCGTTTCCTGAAGAAGATGGACAGCCAGCACAGACGGTATTACAATTTTTACGGCGGAGTTCAGTGGGGCAAGCCGGATAATTATGATCTTTGTATCAACAGTGCAAGCTACGGAATCAATGAAACGGAGAATCTGATCTTGAAGCTTTTGAATGATCAGATCCACTAAGAGATAAAAATATGAGCAGCACGGAAGAAAGAAAAAGTTCCGGAAGGGGTTTTTAGCTTAACAGGCTGCAAACAGAAAAAGAATCAGAACAGAGTTCCTGCATTCTGAGGTAACCTTCTGCCAGACAGAAATACCTCAGAATGCAGGAACTTTTTTTATATGTTGTTTATAAAAACTTAATCTTGATTAACTTTTTTCATTTAGGGGATTGACATTCGAAAAAACTTAGTATAAACTAACCTATGAGTTAGGGCTGACTAATTAGACTGAGTTAATTAATAGAAAGAAACGGAGGGATTCCATGCAGCCGATTTTATTTTTACAGTCAGGTGATACTGGCATGATCAAGCGTATTTCCGGAGCGGAGGATACAAGAAGATTTCTTGCAGGCCTTGGTTTTGTTGAGAATGCGGAAGTGACAGTTATTTCTCAGTTTGACGGCAATCTGATCGTAAATGTCAAGGATTCCAGAGTAGCAGTCAATAAGGAAATGGCCAGACACATTATGGTGTGACCGGACTGTGCGGCAGTGACCGGTAGTGGATTTGCCCCAAACTGCGGAAGGCGCAGTTGAGGATAGATTAGGAATTGGAATATGAACAGGGAGGAAAAGAGAAATGACTTTACGTGATGCAGCAGTAGGTTCTACAGTAGTTGTTTCCAAGATCACCGGCGACCCGGCTTACAAGCGTCGTATCATGGATATGGGAATCACAAAAGGCAGCGAGGTTTATATCCGAAAGGTAGCTCCTCTTGGAGATCCGGTTGAGATCACCATCAGAGGTTATGAGCTTTCCCTGCGTAAGCATGACGCAGCATGTGTGGAAGTAAAGTAAAATAAGCTTCGAAAAATGACAGAGCATCAGGCTCTGACCTGAAAAAAGGAGGATGCAAAATGTCTGTAACAATAGCTCTTGCCGGAAACCCGAACTGTGGTAAGACTACAATGTTCAATGCTCTTACAGGCGCAAACCAGTACGTTGGTAACTGGCCAGGTGTTACTGTAGAGAAAAAAGAGGGCAAGCTGAAAAACCAGAAGGATGTAACGGTAACAGACCTTCCGGGTATCTATTCACTTTCCCCGTATACACTTGAGGAGGTTGTCAGCCGTGATTACCTTCTGAAAGAGAAACCGGATGTGATCATCGATCTTGTGGATGCAACAAACATCGAGAGAAACCTGTATCTTGCAACCCAGCTTCTTGAAATCGGTATCCCGGTTGTTATCGCTCTTAATATGGTGGATCTTCTGAAAAAGAACAACATCCATATCAATGTAAAAGGCTTAAGCTCCGCGCTTGGATGCCCGATCGTTGAGACCTCTGCTCTTAAAGGAACAGGCCTTAAAGAGGTTGTTGATGAGGCAATCAAATGTGCGAACCAGCACAGAGTACCATCTAAGCAGATGGAATTTCCGAAAGCAGTAGAAAAAGCTGTAAATGAGATCGAGGGATTTGTTCCTGCAAACATCGCTGAGGAGAACAAGAGATGGTATGCAGTAAAGCTTCTTGAGAGAGACAGCAAGGTAAAAGAAGGTCTGAACCTTCCGGCTTCTGCACAGTCCAGGATCGAGGAGATTGCTTCTGGCCTTGAGAAGGCAGAGGATGATGATACAGAGAGTATCGTAACGGATGGAAGATATCAGTACATCCAGAAGGTTGTTTCTGCAAACGTTAAGAGAAGCGGAAATAAGATGACAGTTTCCGATAAGATCGACCGTATCGTAACAAACCGTGTTCTCGGTCTTCCGATCTTTATCCTTACCATGTTCATCGTTTATTATGTATCGGTAACAACAGTTGGTACCATGGTAACAGACTGGACAAACGACAGCTTTGTGGGAACCATCCAGGGTGTTGTATCGGATGGACTCGGCAATGCCGGCGTTGCGGACTGGCTGGTAAGCCTTGTATCAGATGGTATCATCGGTGGTCTTGGTGCAGTGCTTGGATTCGTTCCGCAGATGGCAATCCTGTTCCTGTTCCTTTCCATCCTTGAGGACTGCGGTTACATGGTTCGTATCGCATTCGTCATGGACCGTGTATTCCGTCATTTCGGACTTTCCGGAAAGAGCTTTATCCCGCTTCTTATCTCCTCCGGCTGTGGAATCCCTGGAATCATGGCTTCCAAAACGATCGAGGCAGATAATGACCGTCGTCTGACGATCATGACAGCAACATTTATCCCATGTGGTGCCAAGCTTCCTGTTATCGCTCTTATGGGCGGTATCATGACTGCTTATGCAACCGGTGACTACGTAGCTGCTGGTTTCATCACACCACTGATGTACTTTATCGGTGTTGTAGCAGTTCTTGTATCTGCGATCATCCTGAAGAAAACAAAACCTTTCTCCGGCAAACCTGCTCCGTTCGTGATGGAGCTTCCACAGTATCACATTCCGTCTGCAAAGACAGTTCTGCTTCACGTTTGGGAGAGACTGAAAGGCTTCATCATCAAAGCCGGTACCATTCTTTTCCTTGCAACCGTTATCATGTGGATCCTTTCCAGCATCGGAAATACAGGAAGCGGAATCGGATTTGTTGAGGACAGCAACGACAGTATCATGGCTATCCTTGGCGGTATCCTTGCTCCGATCTTTGCTCCTCTTGGATTCGGCAAATGGCAGCCGGTTGCAGCCTCCATCTCCGGATTCTCCGCAAAAGAGTCCATCGTAAGTACAATGGGTGTTCTTGCAAACGTAGCTGGTGATGATGCAGAGGATACCATGATCGTTGGTGCAGCGATCAAAGCATGGTTCCCGACAGCAGTAGCAGCATTTTCTTTCCTGCTGTTCAACCTGCTTGATTCTCCGTGCCTTGCAGCTATTTCTACAATGGCACATGAGATGCAGTCCAGAAAATGGTTCTGGTTTGCAATTCTCTTCCAGAACATTTTTGCTTATGTTGTAACACTTTGTGTATACCAGATCGGTCTTGTTGTCACAGGTGCCGGTTCCTTCGGAATTGGAACGATCGTAGCGCTGATCCTTGCAGCGATCCTGCTCTTCCTTCTGTTCAGACCAGATCCGTACAAGAACCAGAACGATGTTACAAAGAGATCTGTACAGGCAGCAGAGTAATTGAAAACCGGTCATACAGTAACGATCCGGTACATATGATAGCTTTGAAATGATGCTGTAAGAACAGCTGAAATGATAAGAAATGCAGGAGACCGGGGATGTAAATACCTGGTCTTCTGTGCTATAATAAGCTTGAAGAAATATGGAAGTTTTTTTACAAAAGTATTCATCAGAGGCTGGCAGCAGTTCACAGGCTGTACAGCGAAAGAAAGGGTGACAGATATGAGTATGATAGCGGATATTATTGTACTGGCACTGGTGATCGCATATGGCGTATTTGTGATCAGTTATCTCTATTCAAGAAAGAAACAGGGGCTCAGCTGTGTCGGCTGTGCCGGTAACACACATACAGGTGGCTGTGGCGGCAGCTGCTCCGGTCATTGTTCCGGCTGCTCCGGCTGTAGTGGAATGCATAAGTAACCAGGAGGGAAAGAAATCATGGCAAATGCAATTGTTGTCATCGTTGTTATCATCATTATGCTGTTTGCCGGAAAAGGCGCATATAAACATCTGAAGGGCGAAGGCGCCTGCTGCGGAGGCGGCAGCAAGCCGGAGATCCCGAAAAAGAAGCTGGATGGAACCAAGCTGGGTGAGAAAACCATGAAGATCACAGGCATGCACTGTGAGAACTGTGTGGCCAGCGTCACAAGAGCGATCAACCGCATTGACGGTGCGGCAGCAAAAGTAAGCCTGAAAAAAGGTGAGGCAGTGGTTTCCTACGACAGAGAGATCTCCAACGAAGAGCTTAAGAAAGTAGTGGAAGACAGAGGATATCACGTAGTTTCTATCCAGTAAAGCTTTATCATAAGAATAACTTTGCCGCGGCTTCTGAGCCGGCAGATCAGAGAAGAGACTTCTCGGCGAAATGCTTAAAAATATTTCGCCTGGGGGCCTTTTTTTGTATAAAAAGTCAGAGTTGCAATTGACTCACTAATGTACACCATTGTATAATAAAAATAGAAAAATTCAGACGGAACGAAATATTTTCTTTTTATCCGAATGAGGCATTAAAACAAAATACAGCAGGAAACAGACTTTGACGGCAAGGAATATCCGAGCAGGAATCGTTGTTCATCCGGCACAGCTTAACCGAATCAGCTGCGAAGCAGTTATTCGGTTATGAACAAGCAGCAAATGCGGATCGCGAATATCCGCTTGACTTTGTTTTGTGAGCGGAATACGGGACTCTTTCACCTTGTGCGTGAAAGAGCTTTTTTTATGAAAAATACCTGCGGGAGCGGACAGAATGAATTAGGGAGGATTTTATGCTGAAGGTAGCAGTATACGGAAAGGGCGGTATCGGAAAGTCTACAGTGACGTCCAACTTGGCGGCGGCTTTTGCAGCCATGGGGAAAAGAGTGATCCAGATCGGTTGTGATCCCAAGGCGGATTCCACCATCAATCTTCTTGGGGGAGAACCTCTGCGGCCGGTAATGAATTATATGCGGGAAGAGGATGAGGAGCCGGAAAAGCTGGAGGATATTTCAAAGGAGGGTTTTGGTGGAGTCCTCTGCATTGAGACCGGCGGCCCCACGCCGGGACTTGGCTGTGCAGGCAGAGGTATCATCGCAACCTTTCAGCTTCTGGAGGATCTGAAGCTTTTTGAGACCTGGAAGCCGGATGTAGTGCTTTACGATGTTCTTGGAGATGTAGTATGCGGCGGTTTTGCGGCACCGATCCGGGAGGGCTATGCGGAAAAAGTACTCATTGTCACATCCGGAGAGAAAATGGCACTCTATGCAGCCAATAATATTTCCAGTGCTGTGCGGAATTTTGAGGATCGAAGCTATGCGAGGATCTTCGGAATCGTGCTGAATCACAGGAATGTGGAGAATGAAACGGAAAAAGTAAATGCTTTTGCAGAAAAAAATAATATCCCGGTCGTGGGTGAGATCCCGAGAAGTGACGAGATCATCCGATGGGAGGATCAGGGCAAAACGGTAATCGAGGGAGACGAGAATTCTGAGATCAGTGAGAAATTTTTTGCACTGGCGAGGAAGCTATTGGAAAGTGAAGAAGCGGAGAAGGAGGATATATGAAAAAGGAAGCATATTTTGCAACTGCAGAAGAACTGGCCCGGGGCGGGCTGGAAGCGATCCCTCCGCAGATGATCTCCGGGAAGCATCTGATCTATAGCTCTCCGGCAACTCTGGCATTTAACTCTCCGGGAGCGGAGGGCTTTGGCGTAAAGCGGGCCGGGCTTGCAGTGCCGGATTCCATTATGCTGATCGTGGCACCGGGATGCTGCGGAAGAAATACTTCTCTTATCAGCTCCATGCCGGAGTACAATGATCGATTTTTTTATCTGATGATGGACGAGACGGATATTGTTACAGGCCGTCACCTGAAAAAGATCCCGAAAGCGGTAAAAGAGATCTGCGACTGCTGTGAGAAGAAGCCGTCTGTGGTGATGATCTGTATCACCTGTGTGGATGCACTTCTGGGAACGGATATGGAACGTGTCTGCCGGAAGGCAGAGGAAAAGGTGGATATTCCGGTGCGTCCCTGTTACATGTACGCACTGACACGTGAGGGCAGAAAGCCGCCTATGGTCCATGTACGCCAGTCCTTATACTCCCTCCTTGAGCCACAGAAGAAAAAGGGAAATGTGGTCAATCTTCTGGGATTTTTTTCGCCGCTGGTTGATGACTGCGAGATGTATGAGCTGCTGCAGCAGGCAGGCGTAAAGACCATCCATGAGATCTCAAGATGTAAGGATTATGAAGAATATCAGACCATGTCACAGGCCAATTTTAATCTGGTGCTTCATCCGGAAGCAAGGTTTGCAGCGGAGGATTTTCATGACCGGCTGAAGATTCCTTTTATTGAGCTTCGGAGGCTCTACCAGACAGATAAGATCGAAAATCAGTATCGTGCCTTGGGACAGGTTCTTGGAGTCTCTTTTGACCAGGAAGTGTATAAAAAAGCAGCAGAAGAGGCAGTGGAGAGATTCCGGGAGGTCTGTCCGGATGCGTCCTTTGCAGTAGGGGAGTGCATGAACGGAGATCCCTTTGAGCTGGCCCTGGCCCTGGTGCGGTATGGTTTCCAGGTGCCGGAGATCTACGGAACTATCACAGCCGAGAATTTTGTATACATACGGCATCTTGCGGAATTGAGTCCGGATACAAAGGTTTTTTCCAATATGGAACCCACCATGCTGTATTACGATCCGTCCGGGAGTGGAGTGAACCTTACTATAGGAAAGGATGCAGGATATTATCACCGGGATCAGCCAAATGCCGTGTGGAATCAGGATCGGCAGCCCTATGGCTATGCGGGGGTACGCAGGCTGTTTGAAACACTGACAGAGAAAGTTTTGCAGAAGGGAGAAAAGGTATGAGAGGACTTCGGAAATATCTGACACCCTTTGCGCCGGATCAGTCTGGAGCCGTGTCAGTGCTGTATGAGCTTGGCGGGATCATCGTGATCTGTGATGCAGGAGGATGTGCGGGAAATGTCTGCGGCTTTGATGAACCGAGATGGTTTGAACAGAAAAGTGCGGTATTCAGCGCAGGACTTCGGGATATGGATGCCATCCTGGGACGGGATGACCGCCTGGTTGCCAAGCTTGTGGATGCAGCAGAAAAGGTGGAGGCAGGCTTTGCAGCCATTATCGGAACACCGGTACCTGCTGTGATCGGAACGGATCATCAGGCACTGCGGCGGATGTGCGAGAAGAAAACAGATCTTCCGGTGCTTGCAGTAAATACCAACGGAATGGAGCTTTATGATGCGGGAGAGCGGAAGGCTTATCTGGAGCTTTTTAAAGCCTTTGCCCGGGAAAAGCTGCCTGTGGAGGCTGGTAAGACAGGAGTTCTCGGAATGACACCTCAGGATGTCAGTGACCTGAAAGCAGCAGACAAGATCCGTGAAAAATTCCGTGCCAGAGGACAGAGAGCAGTCTGCTACGGAATGGGAGACGGGCTTGATGAGGTAAAAAAAGCCTCCTCTGCGGAAAAAAATATCGTGGTTTCTCCTGCGGCACTGGAATGTGCCAGATATCTGGAGAAAACCTTAGGAACACCTTATGAGGTGGGATATCCTCTGGCGGAAGAGCTGGTTCCTGATATGGATTATACAGGAAAAAAGATTCTCATCGTGCAGCAGCAGGTGATGGCCGGTTCCATAAGAGAGGAGCTACGGAAACGTGGTGCGGACGGAGAAATCACCGTGGCAAGCTGGTTTTCCATGGAAAAAGATCTCCTGGAGGAGGGCGATGTGTCATTAAGGGATGAGGAAGATTACATGGAACTGGCAGAGAAGGGCGGATATGACGTGATCTTTGCAGATCCATGTATGAAGCGGATGACAAAGGCTTTTTCAGGAGTGTTTGTGGATACAGTGCATTTTGCGGTATCCGGAAAATGCAGGTAGTCCATAAGGGCAGGATATAAAGTTACATGCATGCTGCAGCCGGATCAGTGGAAACAGCTGCAGGGAATGGAGAAACATATGGAGCGGGAAATTACGAAAATGATCCGTGTTTACGGGATCGTACAGGGAGTGGGATTTCGCCCTACGGTGAGTCGTCATGCTATGGCAAGAGGAATCCGTGGCAGTGTGTCCAATAAAGGACCCTATGTGGAGATTTTTGCTCAGGGTAAGCAGCAGGATGTGGATGCCTTTATCGCAGATATCGGGAATAAGCCACCGAAGCGTGCAGCTATCCTGAAGCTTCTTGAAGAACCGGTGGAGGAGCCGGAGAAATTTACACAGTTTGATATCATCGAAAGTGAGAAGACAAAGGGGGAAATCTTTGTCTCCCCGGATATCGCGATCTGCGATGAATGTAAGGCGGAGATGTTTGATCCGGAAAACAGGCGGTATCTGCATCCCTTTATCAACTGTACCTGCTGCGGTCCCAGACTGACGATCCTGGATTCACTTCCTTATGACCGTGAACGGACCAGTATGAAGGAATTTCCTATGTGTCCCTCCTGTGCGGATGAGTACCATAACCCGGATACCAGACGCTATGATGCCCAGCCGGTGTGCTGTAATGACTGCGGCCCTGAGGTATACCTGGCGGGAAGAGAGGAACGGGGACGGGAGGCTATCACTTATACAAGGAAGATCATTGCTTCCGGTGGGATCGTGGCCATCAAAGGGATCGGTGGTTTTCACCTTTGCTGTGATGCTACCAGTGAGGAGGCTGTACAGCGGCTGCGGCAGCGGAAACGGCGTCCGGTGAAGCCTTTTGCAGTGATGGCACAGGATATGGAAGCTGTGAAGAAGATCTGTAAGGTCAGCGAGGAACAGGAGAAGATCCTTACCGGTCATCTAAAGCCGATCCTGCTGTTGGATAAGCTGCCGGGAGAAACGGGGCTTTGTGAGAGCATTGCACCCGGGAATCCCAAGGTGGGTGTCATGCTTCCCTATGCACCGGTTCAGCTGCTTCTTTTTCATTACGATGATGGGATCCGGATGCCCGGGCTTCTGGTAATGACCAGCGGAAATACTTCCGGGGCGCCGATCTGCAGAGATGATGAGGAGGCGGCAGAGGAGCTTTCCCATCTCTGTGACTGCATTCTTTCCCACAACAGGAAGATACGTATCCGGGCCGACGATTCGGTGATGGATTTCTATAAGGGTGAACCCTATATGATCCGCCGTTCCCGCGGGTATGCGCCGCTGCCGTTTATGGTCTCCACACCCTGGAAGGGCCAGGTGATCGCAGCAGGTGGAGAACTTAAGAACACCTTCTGCATTGGTGTGGATAACCGTTTTTATCCTTCCCCTTATGTGGGAGATCTGGAGGATCTTCGAACGGTAAAAGCCCTGAAGGAAACGATCGGGCGGTTGGAAACACTTCTGGAGGTGCAGCCGGAGGTAGTGGTCTGTGATCTTCACCCTAAATATAATTCCACAGTGGTGGCAGAGGAGCTAGGGCTTCCGGTTCTGAGGGTGCAGCATCATTATGCACACATTTTATCCTGCATGGCAGAAAATGACTGCGAAGAAAAGGTGATAGGGGTTTCCTTTGACGGAACAGGCTATGGAACCGATGGAACCATCTGGGGCGGAGAGCTCCTGGTTGCAGACTGTCAAGGATTTACAAGGCTTGGAAGTATAGAACCCTTTGTCCAGGTTGGCGGAGATATTTCCGCAAAAGAAGGCTGGCGGATCGCCGTTTCCCTGATCTGGAAGAATATGGGAAATCTGGAAAAAACCCTGGATACTATCCGTAAATTGGGACTTTGTACAGATCAGGAAGCAAAGGTACTGGTGACTATGGCACAGCGGAAGATCAATGCCGTGACTTCCACCAGTGCAGGAAGACTTTTTGACGGAGTCAGTGCGATCCTGGGGATCCGGAGAGCGTCTACCTTTGAGGGAGAAGCGTCCACAGCATTGGAATTTGCGGCGGAGGCCTGGAGAAAGCAGCGGGAGATGCAGAAGAAAAATCCGGAAGAAAATCTGAAGATACGGATGTCAGAAAAGGAAGACATTCCGGAAAGCACAGGCATCTCAGAAGCGTCTGAAGATGAACGAAAATTTATTTTAAATACAGGTGAGATCGTTGCATATCTGGTCCGGGCAAGGCTTGCAGGAGAGGATCCCGGGAAGCTGGCTTATGGATTTCACCGGGCACTGGCAGATGAGATCCTTGCAGCCTGTGAGGAAGCAGAGCGGCAGACCGGAATCCGGAAAGTGGCATTAAGTGGCGGTGTCTTTCAGAACCGGCTGCTTCTGGAGCTGGTAGATGACGGCCTTACGGAAATGGGGTTTAAAGTTTTGAAGCACAGCCTGATCCCGCCGAATGACGGAGGGATCGCACTGGGACAGGCGGTGTATGGGATGGCTTATGTGCAGCGGCACAGATAAATATAGACGAGATTATGCAGATACGGATCAAAAATGTTTTATGATAACGCATGGAGCATACAGCAGAAATGCAGGATGGGAGGCACAGATATGTGTGTAGGATTATCAGCAAAAGTAGTAAAGATCAGTGACGGAACAGCAGTGGTGGATGCAGGCGGCGCAAAGAGAGAGGTTTCCGCCCAGCTCCTGGGAGACCTGGAGCCGGGGGATTATGTGATGGTGCATGCAGGTGTTGCCATTGCAAAGATCACCGATGATGACGAGGAAGAGACAGACCAGCTGATGGAGGAACTGCTGTGATGGAAGAGAGGAAAAAAACAGCAAGAGAAATCATAGAAGGATATCAGGGGCCGCCGGTGCGGATCATGGAGGTCTGCGGAACACATACCCACGAGATCTTCCGTTTGGGGATCCGCAAGCTTCTGCCGCCGCAGGTGGAGCTGATCTCAGGACCAGGATGTCCGGTCTGTGTAACACCGGTAGGGTTTATTGACGAGGCCGTTTATCTTGCTCTGGAAAAACAGGTGACGATCTGCACATTCGGTGATCTTGTCCGCGTACCGGGAACAAAGAAAAGCCTTGCAGATGCCAGGGCAGAAGGCGCCAGGATACGGATCGTCTATTCACCGGCAGATGCAGAAAAATATGCGAAAGAGCATCCAAAAGAGCAGGTGGTATTTCTTTCCGTTGGCTTTGAGACCACCACGCCTGCCGGCTGTCTTTCCGTGAAAAAGGCCGGAGAGGACGGACTTTCCAATTATTCGCTCCTTGTGGCAAACAAGACCATGCCCCAGGCTTATCAGGCATTAAAGGGCAGTGCGGATGTGTTCCTTTATCCGGGACATGTCAATGCGATCACAGGAACTGCGCTCTGTGAGCAGCTGGCAGAGGAAGGTATCAGTGGTGTGGTGGCAGGCTTTACAGCGAAGGAGCTGCTTACGGCACTGGCTGTTGCACTGGTACGTTTTCAGGAAGGAAAACCGTTCTTTGTGAACTGCTATCCCCGTGTGGTAAAAAGTGAGGGAAGCCCGGAGGCACAGAAGCTGATCGAAGAACTGATGGAGCCCTGTGATTCTGAATGGCGGGGTCTGGGTGTGATCCCGGGGTCCGGCCTGGTGCTCCGGAAGGAGTGGGAAGCCTTTGATGCCAGAAAAAAATATGCAGTGCCGCCGATCCAGGGCAGACCAAATCCGGCCTGTCGCTGTGGGGATGTGCTTCAGGGGAAATGCAAACCATCAGATTGTAAGGTATTCGGAAAGGTCTGTACCCCGCAGCATCCGGTAGGTGCCTGTATGGTATCCAATGAAGGAGCATGTTCCGCATATTTTATGTACGGAAACTGATGTCCGCTTTAATGGACTGCGAAATATGATACATTACATATAGTACAAACGAAGGATCGTATCCGGAAGATCTGACAGGATGAAACCGATATGAAATTCCTTTGACCCAGCATAGAAAGAAGATAATATTATGGAAAATAAAACAGTGACCATGGCACACGGTGCCGGAGGCCGTCAGACCTCAGAACTGATCGATGAAGTATTCAAAGCGCATTTTGCAAACCCGGATCTCACAGCCGATGATGCGGCCGTGCTGGTTCCGCCTGCAGGAAAAATGGCAGTATCCACCGATGGATTTATTGTTTCTCCGGCATTTTTTCCGGGGGGAAATATCGGCAAGCTTTCCATCTGCGGAACCGTTAATGACCTTGCCTGTATGGGAGCAAAACCGATGTATCTTACCTGCGCTTTTGTCATTGAGGAGGGTTTTCCCATGGAGAAGCTGGAGGAGATCGCCGCAGCCATGGAAAAAACAGCAAAAGAAGCCGGAGTGCGTATTGTTTCCGGAGATACTAAGGTGGCAGGAAAAGGTCAGGTTGACGGTGTGTTTATCACAACAACCGGAATGGGTGAGATCCAGGAGGGCGTTCAGGTAGGCGGTGAGCTGGCAAAACCGGGAGATGCCATTATTGTAACCGGTGATGTGGGAAGACATGGATGCACCATTCTTCTGGCAAGAGAGGATTTCGGCATTGACGCAGATGTGACAAGTGACTGCGCACCGCTGTGGGGAGCTGTAAAAGATGTACTGGATGCCACCCATAACATTCATGTGATCCGTGATGCTACAAGAGGTGGTGTCGGAACGGTTCTTTACGAGATCGCAGGACAGAGTAACGTAGGGATCCGCCTGGATGCAGCAGCTGTTCCGGTAGCTCCGGAGGTAAAGGGTGTCTGCGGCATGCTTGGCCTGGAGCCGCTTTATCTGGCATGTGAGGGACGAATGGTGATCATGGCGCCAAAGGAAGAGGCAGGAAGGATCGTGGAAGCACTGCGTAAATGTCCTTATTCCAGGGACGCAGCCATTATCGGTGAAGTTACGGAAGACCAGCCAGGAAAGGTTGTCATGACTACGGAGATCGGAACGCAGGCACTTCTTCCGCAGCCGGGAGGAGAGCTTCTGCCGAGGATCTGCTGATAATATCGGAAAGGAGAGTCAGATCTTATGGAGACAAGAGTGGCATTGATCTCGATCATTGTGGAAAACAATGACGTGATCGATGATATCAACCGTTTTCTTCATGAAGCGGGAAAATATATTATCGGGAGAATGGGGATCCCTTACCGGGAAAAAGGCATCAATATTATCAGTATTGCCATTGACGCACCACAGGATGTGATCAGCTCCTTATCCGGAAAGATCGGCCACCTCAGTGGAGTTTCCGCCAAAACGGCATATTCCAATGTGATCACAAAAGCGGAGGACAGAAAATGATAAAAGTTGCGGTATACGGAAAGGGCGGCATCGGAAAATCTACTACGGTTTCCAATGTGGCAGTAGCCCTTGCGGAAAAAGGAATGAAAGTGATGCAGATCGGCTGTGATCCCAAGGCAGATTCCACGATCCTTCTCAGGCATGGAAAAAAGGTTCCCACTGTGCTGGAGCTGTATAACGAAAAACGCCAGGAGCTGAAGCTTACGGATATGGTGCAGATCGGATATGGGGGTGTAGTCTGTGTGGAAGCCGGCGGTCCTGCACCGGGGCTCGGATGTGCGGGAAGAGGTATCATTACTGCTCTCGAGAAGCTTAAGGAAAACGGAGCCTATGAGACCTATAAACCGGACATTGTTTTTTATGACGTACTGGGAGATGTTGTCTGCGGTGGATTTTCCATGCCCATGCGAAAGGGGTATGCAGATAAGGTATTTATCATCACCTCCGGAGAAAACATGGCCATCCATGCAGGGGCAAATATTGCCATGGCAGTGGATAATTTCAGAAACAGAGGATATGCATCTCTTGGCGGCGTGATCCTGAACCGGCGGAACGTGCCGGGAGAGGAAGAAAAAGTCCGGGAGCTGGCAGAGGATTTTCATACGCGGGTAGTGGGAACGCTTTCCAGAAGTGAACTGGTCCTGGAAGCAGAGAATCGAGGAAAAACTCTTCTGGAAGCTTATCCGGATTGTGAGATGGCAGAGGAGTACCGGACACTGGCCGAGCAGATCCTGAGTGCATGCAGGGAGGAAGGCTCATGTTAAAAAGAGTTGGTAACAGAGAGCTTTCGGGAAAAACAGAAATATTTATAAAGGAAGCCTCTTTTCCGGTTCCCTTTCAGTCGGGGCTGGAATTTAATTCACCAGTCCATGGAAACTGGAATATCGTACATACGGGAATGCTGGTTCCGGAAGCAAGGCAGATCTACGTCTGTGCGGATAACTGCATGCGTGGCGTTGTGCTGACTGCCGCAGAGATGAATGCGGCAGACCGTTTTTCCTTTGTGATCGTGGAGGAAAAGGATCTTCTGGGCGGAAATCTGGAGGATGTGACCATTGAAGGAGTGACGGACATTCTGAACCGGCTGGATGAGAAGCCAAAGGCAGTATTGCTTTTTACCGTGTGTCTTCATCATTTTCTGGGAAGTGATCTGGACCGCATCTACGGCGAACTGGAAGAAAGATTTCCGGAGATCTTTTTTATGCGATGCTTTATGGATCCTGTCATGCAGAAAACAGGCCCGACTCCGGATCAGAAGCTGCGCCGTGCCATGTATGATGCAGTACCGGAGAGGAAAGCTGATCCGGAATGTGTCACAGTCCTGGGCAGTGATTTTGTGTTGGATGAGAGTGCAGATATCTGCCGGATCCTGAAAAAGAACGGAATCCGTCTCCGGGAAGCACCGGCCTGTAAGACCTGGGAGGATTATCAGCGCCTGGGAGAGGGAAGCCTGATTCTTAACTGTTATCCGGCAGGAAAATTCGGAGTACAGCAGCAGGCGGAGAGACTTGGAAGGCCGTTTTTATACCTGCCCGGAAGCTTTGACTATGAGGAGATAGAGACGCAGGAAAAGTATTTGCTGGAGCTGCTGGAGCAGCAAAGTGGCGGTAAAAATAGCCTGGATATCGAAACGGAGATCCGAAAATGCGAGGAAGCTCTTTTCCATGCACACCAGATCATCGGTGATACTCCCGTAGCTGTGGATTATCTTTTTCATCCAAGACCTCTGGGACTTGCAAAGCTTCTCCTTACCCATGGATTTCAGGTACAGTCCGTTTTTCTGGACAGTATCAGCCCGGAAGAAAAAGAAGTATTTTTCTGGCTGAAGGAGAATTACCCGGAACTCATGTTGATTTCGACTGTCCGCCCGGAGATGAGAGTGCGGCCACGGCAGCATTTCGGAAAAATCCTTGCCGTCGGACAAAAAGCAGCCTGGTTTACCGGAAGCCGGAATTTTGTCAATATGGTACAGGGTGGCGGGCTCTGGGGCTTTGACGGGATCAGACGTACTGCACAGCTGATGCTGGAGGCATTTAATGAGGAAAAAGCTCCGGAGGATCTGATCGTTCGAAAGGGATGGGGGTGCGAAAGCTGCATATGAGACAGGCATATCGGATCATACCAATCTACACGGCAGACGTGTCTGGTGTCTGCTCCGCGTTGTATGAGCTTGGAGGAATGACAGTGATGCATGATCCCTCCGGCTGTAATTCTACCTATAATACCCATGATGAGATCCGGTGGTACGACCAGGACAGTCTGATCTTTATCTCAGGTCTTACGGATATCGATGCCATTATGGGAAATGATGAGAAATTTCTTCAGGATATCGAAGAGGCGGCAAAGGAGCTGAAACCGAAATTTATTGCACTTGCAAGTTCACCGATTCCCTTTATGAACGGAACAGATTTTCAGGGACTGGCCCGTGCACTTACGGCAAGAACCGGAATCCCGGCATTTTCGGTTCCGACCAGCGGCATGCATGACTATGTATACGGAGCAGGGCTGGCGCTGGCAGAGATCGCCGGACATTTCACAGGAGCTGCAGAGAAAACCGGAAGGTGTTCAGAAGCACCCATAGGATCTGCGGAAAGATCTACAGAGAAGAGAAGCCGGAAATTAAATCTTCTTGGAGCAACACCCCTTGATCTTGGCCCGCAGTCTGCAGTAGATGCCATGAAAAAACGTCTGAAAAACTATGGTTGGGAGATACTTTCCACCTGGGCTATGGGGGATACACTGGAAGCCTTGTCCTGTGCCGGTGAAGCAGCGGTAAACCTTGTGGTATCCTCTGTGGGGATCCCGGCGGCCAATGTGCTGAAAGAAAAATTCGGTACGCCATTTCTCGTGGGGACTCCTGTGGAAGGATATGAGGGGCAGATTTCAGATGCACTTGAGCGGATCGCGGATAGATCCTGTGGAGAGTGGGTAAATAAAAAGGATGACTCCGCAGAGGAAAGCGGAGGGCAGATCTTAGGGGAACAGGAGGAACTGTGGAAAGTAACTCCGGAGCAGGTAATCTATTTTCAGGGAAGGAACAGTCTGTCAGCAGTATCTGACCCTTCAGGAGAAAGCAGGGAAATGCCCGACAAAGATGAGGTATTTTTTTCCGTACCGGACATTACCATCATCGGAGAACCGGTTACCATGGGCTCCCTGGCAGCAGTCATAGAGCAGAAATACGGAAAAAAGGTTCAGTTGCTCTGTCCGCTGGAGATCACAGAGGGACTTTTGCGCAAGGGAGATGAAGCCATCTGTGGCGAGGAAGCCATGGAAGAAAAGCTGAAAACAGCCAGGATCATTGTGGCAGACCCACTCTATCGTCCGATCTGTCCGAAAACAGCTATTTTTTATGAGATGCCGCATATTGCGTTTTCCGGAAGGATATATCTCAGAAAATATTTTCCGGAATAAAGAGCGTTTCGTGATCATGTATATAAATATTATGCGGATGAGAAAACAGGGCAGCAGTGTGTATAATTGCAGGAAAATCACATAAACTAAATTATAAGAAACCGTAAAGGCGTTGCAGAAATATGCAGCGCCTTTTTCCGGCAGTAATATCGGAAATGGAGCATATATGGAGGGATTTTTATGTGGGGATTTTTGTCAGCACTGATCTCAGGTGCACTGATGAGTATTCAAGGGGTATTTAACACAAATGTAACAAAACAGACCAGTCTGTGGGTTTCAACCGGCTGGGTACAGTTTTCTGCATTTCTGGTCTGTGTGGCAGCATGGTTTTTTACAGGCAGAGAAAGTATCGGTATGCTGTGGCAGGTAGAGGATAAATATAATTTACTCGGAGGAGTGATCGGTGCATTTATCACTATCACAGTGATCCGGAGTATGGGAAGTCTGGGGCCTGCGCGGGCGGTTATGCTTATTGTCATTTCTCAGCTTGCGGTGGCTTATCTTATAGAATTGCTGGGGATTTTCGGTGTGGAAAGAGCAGATTTTCAGTGGAGAAAGCTGTTGGGAATGCTGATCTGTATTGCAGGTGTGGTTATTTTCAAATGGAAATAGAAATAAAAGTATTGTAATATTTGTAATACTTCGTTAAAATAAGGTATGGTTTTGCATGAGTAACGGGGCACCTGCCGCCACATCGGCGGAAAGGAGTGAACCGCCTACCTATGAAAATAAGATCACATATCAGAAGTGTTCGGCTTGTTTTTTCCATATTTTTGTTACAGATCCTGGCAGGGCTGACAGGCTGTAAGGATGACGGAACAGAATTTCTGGAGAAAGAACTGGTGCAGGAAGAAAGTACGGAAGCATCCGGAATGGATGCAGAGCAGGAAGAACCGAAGGATACGGAAAGTGAAGTATCCGGGAAGGCATCCGCAGGGGCTGCGGTAGATATATCACAGAAGAAACAGAATGAGTCTGCGGAGGAACCGGCTCCGGAGGTTGAAAAACAGCTGCCGGAGATCTCAGACACCCCTCAGACCATTTATGTAGATATATGTGGAGCAGTGACCAGCCCGGGAGTCTATGAGCTTCCATATGGCAGCCGTGTTTTTCAGGCTATCGAGCAGGCCGGAGGATATCTTCCGGAAGCTGCGGCAAGCTATCTCAACCGTGCTAAGGGACTTTCCGATGGACAGCAGGTTTATGTGCCTACCCAGGCGGAAGTGGACAGCCAGCGGATCGCAGCTACCCAGGATGGATCGGAAGTCACAGCAGAAAACAGTACCGAAACGGCGAGCGGACAGAAATCCGCCGGAGAGGATTCCGGTGAAGCCGAGACTGCATTTTCCACAGAGCAGAAGATCGATCTGAACACCGCTGATGTATCCCAGCTTACTACTCTCACAGGTGTAGGGGAGTCCAAGGCCCTGGCGATCATCGCTTACAGGGAAGAGAACGGTCCCTTTACTTCAGCAGAGGATATCATGAATGTACCAGGCATCAAAGAAGGAACCTATGAGAAGATAAAGGATAAAATAGCAATAAAGTAAGGAGCGCTAAATGAGCAGGAAAGTATTGGTAGTAGATGATGAGAAACTGATTGTCAAGGGACTTCGCTTCAGTCTGGAGCAGGACGGAATGGAAGTGGACTGTGCCTATGACGGAGAGGAAGCACTGGAAAAAGCAAAAGCAGGAGAGTACGATATCATCCTTCTTGACCTGATGCTTCCAAAAATGGACGGTCTTGAGGTATGCCAGCAGATCCGTGAATTTTCCAATGTTCCGATCATCATGCTTACAGCAAAAGGAGAAGATATGGATAAGATCCTGGGGCTGGAATACGGAGCTGATGATTATGTCACCAAGCCTTTCAACATCCTAGAAGTCAAAGCCCGCATCAAGGCGATCATCCGCCGTGCAGGCAGCAAACAGGACAAGCAGGAGAAGGCCAAGACTGTGGAAGTCGGAGAACTGAAGCTGGACTGCGAAGGACGCCGCGTATTTATCTCCGGAAAAGAGATCAACCTCACAGCCAAGGAATTTGATGTGCTGGAGCTGCTGGTATTCAATCCGAACAAGGTATACAGCAGAGAAAATCTTCTGAATATCGTATGGGGCTATGAATATCCGGGAGATGTCCGTACCGTAGATGTACATATCCGCCGCCTGAGAGAAAAGATCGAGGCCAATCCCAGTGAGCCGAAATATGTACACACCAAATGGGGTGTGGGCTACTATTTCCAGGCATAACCTGTGAAGTTCAAAAAGAACGGCAAATTTTTCAAAAGTCTCCGCTTTCGTATTCTGATCATCCTGATCATACTGGGAATCGTACCGAGTGTCATCGTAACGGAAATGGTCATTGCCAACTATGAAGATCGTGCCATTGCCAACCGTGTGCAGAGCATGGAGAACATCTGTGACATTATGTGCGACCTGCTGATCAAGGAGAATTATCTGAATGACACCAGCTCTCAGACGGTGAACAGCAAGCTGGAATTACTGTCCAACAGCTATGGTGGCAGGATTCTCATTGTAGACAGGGATTTCAGGATCATCAAGGATACCTATGGCGTGGATGAGGGCAGGACTCTGGTTTCCCAGAAAGTATTGAACTGTTTTAAAGGAGAAGATGCCTACCAATATGACTCTGACAGCCAGAAGCTGATCCTGGCAGTTCCGGTAAAAAGTCCGGATGTAAAACAGGTGCAGGGTGCCATGATGATCATGGCATCTTCCAGTGAGGTGACAGCAACCATCCATGAACTGGAGCAGAAAGGGATTCTGATCATCGGTATCATTGTAGTGCTGGCCATTTTTCTGGGGTATATTCTTTCCACGATCCTGGTGAAGCCATTTGCTAGGGTAACGAAAGCAATCGAGGACCTTACAGACGGATATCAGAATGAGGAGATCTCGGTACCGGATTATACAGAGACAGCTTTGATCACAGATGCATTTAACAAGATGCTTTCCAGAATGAAGACGTTGGATGAATCCAGACAGGAGTTTGTATCCAATGTGTCTCATGAGCTGAAGACACCTATGACTTCAATGAAGGTTCTGGCGGATTCGCTGGTAGGACAGCAGGGGGTTCCGGAGGAACTGTATCAGGAATTTCTTTCTGATATCACAGAAGAGATTGACAGAGAGAACAAGATCATCACCGATCTGCTCTCCCTGGTAAAAATGGACAAAAAAGCAGCAGATATGAATATCAGCAATATGAATATCAATGAGCTGCTGGAGAATATCCTGAAGCGTCTCCGTCCTATTGCAGATCAGAGAAGGATTGACCTGATCCTGGATTCGTTCCGACCGGTAACCGCAGATGTGGATGAGGTGAAATTTACCCTTGCCATCAGTAACCTGGTCGAAAATGGTATCAAATACAATGTAGATGAGGGATGGGTCCGCGTAACACTGGATGCGGATCATAAGGATTTCTATGTGACGGTTGCAGATTCCGGCCTGGGAATACCGGAAGATTCCATTGAACGGATCTTTGAGCGTTTTTATCGTGTGGATAAATCCCATTCCAGAGAGATCGGCGGAACCGGTCTTGGACTTGCTATTACAAGAAGTTCTATAGCCATGCATCATGGGATCATCAAGGTATCCAGCAAAGAGGGCGAGGGAACCACATTTACCGTGAAGATCCCGCTGTCCTATATCCCGTCCTAGGAGGTACAGCATGAAAAAAACGATTTTGATCATCTGTGTGGCCGCTGCCTGCATCCTTTTTGGTCTGGTTGCTTTTATAGGGTTGTCGGGAAGAAATAAAAACGAAGAACAGCAGTATAGATTTTATTATATCAACAGCGATGAAACGAGACTGAAAGAAGAAAAATATACTCCGGAGAAGGAAACAACAGAAGTGATGCTGCGCAATTTTTCCGAGAGTCTGAATAACCGTGAGACCCGGGAAGACGGAATCTCACTTTTTCCGGATGGGGTAAAGATTTCTTCTTATTCTATACAGGATGGAGTCCTGAACGTAGAATTCAATGAGGCCTATGATAAAATGTCACGTACCAGAGAACTTCTGGTGCGGGCAGGTATAGTGAAGATCTTTTTACAGGTTCCAGGAGTGGATTCTGTGGAGATCTATGTGGGTAAAAAGCCGCTGACAGATACCAGGGGTGAGGAAGTGGGAGCCATGAACAACGACACCTTTGTGGAGTTTTCCGGGTCCGATGGGGATGTGTACAGCTATGACACCTTTACTTTGTATTTCACAAATAAAAACGGAGATAAACTGGTAGCGGAACAGAGAAGTGTCCGCTACAGACGAAATCTTCCGAAGGCTACGGTGGTTCTGGAGCAGCTTGCAAGAGGTCCGCTGGAAAAAGGACATTATCCTACAATACCGGAGAATTCAGAGGTACTTTCCCTGACGAGAGCAAACGGAATCTGCTATGTGGATTATAATTCCGTATTTCAGGATTATGCGCTGGATGTTTCGGAACAGGTTGCCGTGTATTCGGTGGTAAATACGCTGATCGCGGCAACGGATGTGGACAAAGTTGAGATTTCCATCGAAGGAAACAAGGAAGTGACCTTTGGCCAGAATATGCAGCTTTATAAGTTCTATGAATGGAACGACAGCCTGCTGGCAGATACAAAGACCAAAAAAGAGCAGAAAAAATAAATACATTTCAAAATATCAGAAAAACGGGAGAACATTTATGGCGAAACGGCCGATGTGTCTTTTGTGTTTTCTTATGGTGCTGAGTCTTGGCACACTGGAGCTTATGGGGATTTCTCTGATCAGGGGGAATCCCCTTCCGTTAAATGTGCAGGAGCAGATTGAAGCGCACCCTGGTTCCATGATCTGCGGGGAGGTGGAACAGTATGAAAACACAGAATTTTCCCAGTCTGTTTATCTGAAAAAAACATATCTTATCCATCAGTCAAAAAAATTTCCAATTGAAAATGTAAGAATATTTCTCAAAAAAGAAGAAGATCTGAAACCGGGAATGCGGATCCTGGTCAAGGGAACGCTGAAAAGAGTGGAAGGTCCTGCGAATCCGGGGGGCTTTGACAGCCAACACTTTTATGCCTGTCGTCATATTTATTATTTCATGAAGAACGCTGTGCTCCAAAAGAAAACAGCAGTGTATTCCGGCTACAGGCAGCTTCTTTTGGAGATAAAAGAAAGCTGCAGACAGATCCTGAAGGAAGCAGCAGGAAAAGATGCACCTGTTTTTTGTGCCATAACGCTTGGAGACAAACAGGAACTGGATCCGGAAACACAGATGCGCTATCAGCTGGCCGGGATCATACATATCCTTGCCATCAGCGGACTTCATATCAGTATTCTGGGAATGGGGCTTTACAACCTTCTAAAGAAGATGGGACTGGGGATCTGGCCTGCCGGGATTTTTTCTCTGGGAGTGATGCTGCAGTATGGGATCATGACCGGAGGGAGTGTTTCCACCATGCGTGCAGTAACTATGTTTCTGATCGCCATGGGGGCCAGGATCACCGGACGGATCTATGATATGATGAGTGCTCTTTCCGTAACTGCCATGATGATCCTTGTGGAATCTCCGGCCTATCTCCTGGACAGCGGATTTCTTCTGTCCTTTGGCTGTGTTCTGGGAATGGGGCTCGTTGCGGAAAAGATCTGTGCCCTTGCAGGAGCGGAAAAAAAATGGACAAAGGCACTGGTAAGTCCTATAGCTCTTCAGCTTGTGACTCTGCCGGTGATGCTGAAGTTTTTCGGAGAAGTCTCTATTGCCGGATTTATCCTGAATCTGTTGGTGCTTCCAAGTGTGGGGGTAGTGCTGACTGGAGGAATGGCGGCGCTGCTGCTGGGAATTCTCAGTATTCCTGCGGCAAAACTGGTAATCCTGCCGGCAAGGGTACTGCTGCTTTTTTATGAATACCTCTGCAGTCTGGCAGGAAGATCAGGATGGAGTACCTGGATCGGAGGGGAGCCGGAAATATGGCAGATCCTGGTATATTATGGCTTTTTGATCACAGTTCTATTTATGGGACAGTATATAAAAGAACAGTTCCGGAAGAAAAAAGCAGTCAGTGAGGAAACGGAGTTATCAGAGGAACGGGCGGAAGCAGGTTGTTGGAAGCTATATGCTATCCGGATAACAGCTGGTATTTTTCTGGCAGTCGGAATCCTGATACTGGGATATCATCCAGCAGGAAGTCTGAAGGTGATCTGCCTGGATGTAGGACAAGGTGACGGTATCCTTGTGGAGACCCCGGAGGATCACCATTTTCTGATCGACGGAGGAAGCAGCAACCAGTCGGATCTTGGAAGATACTGCCTTTTGCCGGCATTGAAAAGTCAGGGGATTTCCTGGCTGGATGGGATTTTTATTTCCCATACAGATCAGGATCATATCAACGGTGTGAAGGAGCTTCTGGAATATATGGGAAAAGGTCTTACAACCATCCGGGCCGGATATCTGATCCTGCCTGCCTGGGCGGAAAGACCAGATGCGTGGAGGGAGCTTGCAGAGGCAGCAAAAACAGCCGGAGTTAAGGTCATGACGGCAGGAAAAGGGGATGAATTGCCTTGCGGCAAAGTATCTTTTTCTGTTCTGTGGCCGGAGAAAAATGCCACAGGAAAAGATGTGAATGAGGAAGCTATGGTGATAGAGCTGTCTTTTGGAGATTTTCAGATGCTTTTTACCGGAGATATCGGTGCAGATACGGAGAAAAAGCTTCTGGCAGCCGGGGGGCTTGAGGATGTTGACTGTCTGAAGGTGGGACATCACGGTTCCCGTTATTCTACCACAGAAGCATTTCTTGAGAAAATAAAGCCGGAAGTGGCGATCATTTCCTGTTCGCTCACCAACACCTACGGACATCCGTCACCGGAAACCGTAGAGCGGCTTAAAGCGGCCGGAAGTCAGGTGGAATACACCATGAAAAACGGTGCTATTACCGTGGAAACAGATGGAAAAAAGCTTAAGATCGGAAGGTTCCGAAAAAAACGGTGACTTTTGAACACGTTTGTTGTAAAATAGACAGGGTTTGTGCAAAAACAAAATACTGAAAATGTGCAATACAAGATAAGGAGTTTTTATTTATGAAATATGATGTACTGATCGTAGGAGCAGGTCCCGGTGGAATCTTTGCGGCCTATGAACTGATGAATAATGATCCGGAGAAAAAGATCGCGGTTTTTGAAGCCGGTCATCCTCTGGAAAAAAGAAAATGTCCCATCGACGGAAAGAAAGTAAAATCCTGTATCCACTGCAAAACCTGTGCGATCATGAAGGGATTTGGCGGTGCAGGCGCTTTCTCCGACGGAAAATATAATATCACCAATCAGTTTGGCGGAACTCTGTACCAGCATATCGGCAAGGATACAGCCACAGAGCTGATGGAATATGTAGATAAACTGAACCTGATGCATGGTGGTGAAGGAACCAGGCTTTATTCTACCACAAACAGCGAAATCCGTAAGCTCTGCCTTCAGAACGGCCTGCATCTTTTGGATGCATCAGTCCGTCATCTGGGAACAGATATCAACTATGTGGTGCTTCAGAACCTCTATGAAAAAATGAAAGACCATGTGGACTTCTATTTTGACGCATCTGTTGACAAAGTAGAAAAAACTGAAGACGGTTATGTAGTTTTTGTAGGAGATGAGCGTTACGAGGGAACTTACTGTATCATCTCCGCAGGACGAAGCGGAAGTAAATGGATGGAGACGGTATGTACAGAGCTTAAGATCCCGACTCTTTCCAACCGTGTGGACATCGGAGTCCGTGTGGAGCTTCCAGCAGAGGTTTTCAGCCGTCTGACAGATGAGCTTTATGAGAGCAAGATCGTTTACAGAACTGAGAAGTTTGAGGATATGGTCCGTACCTTCTGCATGAACCCGCGAGGTGTTGTCGTGAATGAAAATACCAACGGTATCATCACAGTAAACGGTCACAGCTACGAAGATCCGGCAAAGCATACCAACAATACAAACTTTGCCCTTCTGGTATCCAAGCATTTCTCAGAGCCGTTCCATGACAGCAACGGATACGGTGAGAGCATTGCAAGACTTTCCAATATGCTTGGCGGTGGTGTTATGGTACAGCGGTTTGGAGATCTGATCCGCGGAAGACGAAGCACAAAAGCCCGTATTGAGGAAAGTTTCGTAACACCTACACTTTCTGCGACACCGGGAGATTTAAGTCTTGTTATGCCGAAACGTATCCTGGATGGCATCATCGAGATGATCTATGCTCTGGATAAGATCGCACCGGGAACCGCAGATGATGATACTTTGCTTTATGGCGTTGAGGTTAAATTCTACAACATGGAGGTCGAGATCGACGAAAATCTGGAAACCTGCCACAAGGGTCTCTTTGTTATCGGAGACTGTAGCGGCGTGACCCATTCTCTGTCCCATGCATCTGCCAGCGGAGTCTACGTAGCCAGATACCTGGAGCAGGAGTATTTTAACAGATAAACTGCAAAGCAGTTTATCTGTTATGAGCAAGTAGCAAAGCGGATTGCGAATATCCAGTGTAAGACAGTCCTTTTCTGATATCAGGGTGATGACAGAAAGGGGCTGTTTTTTATGCAGGATATGCATGAATATTGGAGAAAGTATTCTGATAATAACTGACAGATACAGGGAGAAAACCGGTTACTGTTCACTGGTAATAATTCGCGAGGTATTTTTTGTGAGTGAAGATCACAGAAAATCGTGAATCGTCTGACATCAATCTTGACAAATTTATGAGTTTGTGGTAAAAGTTAGATAACCAGGTAAAAGAAAATATGTGCAAATGTTATAATGATAAGGTTGCATCCAGTCGGATGTGTAAAAGAGAATCCGGTGAGAATCCGGAACGATACCGTCACTGTGAAAGGGGAGCTGCTTTTATAACCACTGGGAGACCGGGAAGGGAAAGCAGCGTGGAACCAAGTCAGGAGAACTGCCTTATTGTGAGATTCAGGGATTCGCGGTTTACGAATCGGTATTCTCCATAACAATACAGAACTTCTTTTTATGTATTTGTATTGCGCAGAGAATCATGTGTGAGCAGGCGGCCGCAGAGAGCTGCTGCTTTTTTGTACATATCAGTATTCTGGAAATACATGAAAAGAGGACAATGAGAAATGAAAAGAAAAACAATGTTAGCTCTGATGCTCGCAGTTTCCATGACATGCTCTATGGGTGCGGCTACAACAGCAATGGCAGCAGAGGATTCTGCTACAGAAGAGAACGCTGAGACAGCTGATACCACAGAGGCTTCTGATGCAGATCAGGAAGCAGCAGATAATGTAGCAGCTCTGATCGACAAGATCTATGTACAGGAAAGAAACGACACAACAGATGAGGACTGCAAGGCAGCCAAAGAAGCATGGGATGCTCTGACAGATGCTCAGAAAGAACTGGTAGAGGGTGAGAATGCAGATCCGGATTATTTCGGACGTGACACAGGAGATGCTTCCAAGGACGATCCGCGTAACCAGGATGAGATCGGTGAGAATGAACTTCTTGTTGTAAGCTTTGGTACTTCCTTCAATGACAGCCGTGCAGAGGATGTCAAGGGAATCGAGGATGCTCTTGCAGAAGCTTATCCGGACTGGTCTGTAAGAAGAGCATTTACAGCACAGATCATCATCAACCATGTAGAGGCAAGAGATGATGAAGTGATCGATAACATGCAGCAGGCTCTTGACCGTGCAGTAGAGAATGGTGTTAAGAATCTGGTTGTACAGCCTACCCATCTGATGCATGGTGCTGAGTACGATGAGATGACAGAAGCGATCAATGGCTATAAAGATAAATTCGAGTCTGTAGCTATCGCAGAGCCAATGCTCGGTGAGGTTGGAGACGATGCAACTGTGATCAATGATGACAAGAAAGCCGTTGCTCAGGCAATCACAGATACGGCTTGCAAAGAGGCCGGATTTGACAGCATGGATGCAGCAGCTGAGGCTGGCACAGCATTCGTATTCATGGGACATGGAACATCCCATACAGCTAATATTACATACGATCAGATGCAGACACAGATGGAAAATCTTGGATTGAAGAACGCATTCATCGGTACTGTAGAGGGTAAGCCGGAAGATACAGCCTGCGACAAGGTTATCGAGAAGGTAAAAGAAGCAGGATACAAGAACGTTGTTCTTCGTCCGCTGATGGTTGTTGCCGGAGACCATGCAAATAACGATATGGCCGGTGATGAGGAGGATTCCTGGAAGAGCCAGTTTGTAGCATCCGGAAACTTCGATAAGGTTGACTGCCAGATCGAGGGTCTTGGAAGAATCGAAGCAGTTGAGAAGCTTTATGTAGAGCATACAAAGGCAGCCATCGATTCTCTGGGAAGCACTGAGGAGTCCGCAGATTCTGATGCAGCAGCAGATACAGAGGCTGATTCTGCTGAGGAGTCCGCAGAATAATAAATATAAAAATATCTGAGTGAGTTCAGATACCTATAAGAAATCAATGTAACTGCCCGGAAAGATCAGGAAGACTGTTTTCCGGGCAGATTGCTGTATCTATGGAAGGGAGAAGATTATCATGAAAAAACGCTATGTAAACTTAATTCTTGCAATGGCAAGTGCATCAGTCCTGGTGCTGGGCTCTGTGCCTGCGATGGCAAAAACAGATGAAACAAAAACAGAGTCCGGTGAGGAAGCAGAAGCTTCCGAAGAAAAGGATACAGATGCAGCCAAAGCAGATACCCTGGAAGATGGCGTTTATACAGCAGAGTTTGATACAGACAGCAGCATGTTTCATGTAAATGAGGCCAATGACAATAAAGGAGAGCTCACGGTCAAAGATGGTAAAATGACCATCCACGTAAGTCTGGTTTCCAAGAAGATCGTTAACCTGTTTGCGGGAACTGCCGAGGATGCCCAGAAGGACGGAGCAGAGATCATTGATCCGACCACAGATACAGTGAAGTACAGCGATGGTTATACAGAGGAGGTTTACGGATTTGATATCCCGGTACCGGCCATTGGTGAGGAATTTAACGTGGCGATCCTGGGAGAAAAAGGCAAATGGTACGACCATAAAGTAAGCGTTAAGGATCCTGTAAAAACCTCTGACGACAAGAAATCCGAAGGGAAAAAACCGGAAGAGCTGAAGCTGGAGGACGGAACCTATGAGACGGATGTAACCCTTACAGGCGGAACAGGAAGAGCATCTGTAGAATCTCCAGCTAAAGTAGAGATCAAGGACAAAGAAGCTACGGCAACCATCATCTGGAGCAGTCCGAATTATGATTACATGATCGTGGACGGCGAAAAGTATGAGCCGGTGAACAAGGACGGAAACTCCACATTTGAGATCCCGGTCACAGTCTTTGACGCAGAAATGGAAGTGACTGCAGATACTGTAGCCATGAGTACTCCTCACGAGATTGAGTATACCTTGAATTTTGATTCTTCAAGCATGAAAAAGGAAGAAAAATGAAAAAAATAATTTCATACATATTTCTGACGCTGACCCTGATCCTGGGGTGTGCTTTTGCAGTGCAGGCAGCAGAGACAGAACATAAGCCTGCGGATATTCCAGGCCTTACCTTTGATCACAGTATGGAGCTTTCCTACGCAAAGGAATTTAATGTGGATTACTACAACGATGGCTATGCGCTGCTCACCATTGATCAGGAAGGACAGTTTCTTGTAGTTCCCGAAGGCAAGAAAGCACCGGAGGGGCTGGATCCTGACATTGCGGTTCTGCAGCAGCCCATAAACAATATCTATCTGGTAGCAACCTCGGCCATGGATCTTTTCCGCGCTATCGACGGGATTGACAGCATCAAGCTTTCCGGAACCAAGGAAGACGGATGGTATATCCAGGAAGCAAAGGACGCCATGGAACAGAAAAAGATGATCTATGCCGGCAAGTACAGTGCTCCGGATTACGAGCTGATCCTGAACGAGGGCTGTGACCTTGCCATTGAATCCACCATGATCCATCACAATCCGGAGGTACAGGAGAAGCTGGAGCAGTTCGGGATCCCTGTAATGGTAGAGCGTTCCAGCTATGAGAGTCATCCTCTTGGAAGGACCGAGTGGATGAAGCTTTACGCAGTTCTTCTGGGAAAAGAAGATGTAGCAGAAAAGGTTTTCAAAGAGCAGACGGACAAGCTGGATAAGGTTCTCACAGCAGATAAAACAGATAAGACCGTGGCGTTCTTTTATATCAACTCCGTAGGTGCGGTAAATATAAGAAAAAGTGGCGACTATGTTTCAGAAATGATCTCTCTCGCAGGAGGAAATTATGTTCCGGAGGATACGGGAGTAAATGACAATGCTCTTTCCACCATGAATATGCAGATGGAAGAGTTTTATGCCAAGGCGAAGGATGCAGACTATATCATCTATAACAGTACGATTGACGGGGAACTTAAGACCATTGATGAGCTTCTTTCCAAAAGTAAGCTTCTTGCAGATTTCAAGGCAGTGAAGAACGGAAATGTCTGGTGCACAGGCAAAAATCTCTTCCAGGAAACTACCGGACTTGGAACCATGATCGAGGATATCCACACCATGCTGACTACAGATGATGATTCTTTGGATGATCTGACCTATATGCATAAACTGAAATAAATTCCAGTGTTCGTTTTAACTCCTTTGCCGGTTTCCACCTGTGAGCAGGAAACGAAAGGACAGGATAACAAAACAGAAGAGGAGTGTACCAGAAAAATGAATGACAGAAAACGCGCAGTCCGATACGGGATCTCTTTTGTGATCCTTGCGGTACTTTTAATCTTTTTATTTATATGGAATGTAAATTCCGGAAGTATCCACCTCTCTGTGAAGGAGATCCTGAATATCATATTCCGGCATCAGGGAGATGAAACTTCTTATAATATCGTCTGGGAGATCCGTCTTCCCAGGATACTGGCAGTTATCATCCTTGGCGGAGCACTTTCTGTTTCCGGATTTTTGCTGCAGACCTTTTTTAACAATCCTATCGCGGGACCCTTTGTACTGGGGATCTCTTCCGGTGCCAAGCTGATCGTGGCGCTTCTGATGATCTTTTTTTTAAGCAGATCGGTGTCCATCGGTTCCGGTGCCATGATCCTGGCTGCTTTTGCAGGCTCAATGATTTCCATGGGCTTTGTACTCCTTGTGGCAAAAAAAGTCCACAACATGTCCATGCTGGTCATCAGTGGTGTTATGATCGGCTATATCTGTTCGGCCATCACAGACTTTGTGGTGACCTTTGCAGATGATTCCAACATAGTCAATCTTCACAACTGGTCACTGGGAAGCTTTTCCGGTATGACCTGGGGGAATGTGCAGACTATGGCTGCTGTGGTACTTCTTACCATGGTGATCGTATTTTTTATGTCAAAACCGATCAGCGCCTATCAGCTGGGGGAGACTTACGCGCAGAATATGGGAGTTAATATCAAGGCTTTCCGGATACTTCTGATCCTGCTTTCCAGTATTCTTTCTGCCTGTGTGACCGCTTTTGCAGGGCCGATCTCCTTCGTGGGGATCGCTGTGCCTCATATTGCAAAAAGTCTCCTGAAGACTGCCAAACCGCTGCTTGTGATCCCGGCCTGTTTTCTAGGCGGTGCAGTGTTCTGCCTGTTCTGTGACCTGATTGCAAGAACTGTATTTGCACCGACGGAGCTGAGCATCAGTTCTGTGACAGCAGTTTTCGGAGCACCGGTAGTTATCTATATCATGATTCGCAGACAGCAGAGGATATAAACGATGAAATCATATTTTTTTTATACAGATCAGCTAACCGTAGGCTATGATGGAAAACCGCTGATCAAAGAGATCAATATTCAGCTGAATAAAGGAGAGATCCTGACACTGATCGGTCCCAACGGTGCCGGAAAATCTACTATTTTGAAGAGTATCACAAGACAGCTTTCCCTGATCAGCGGAACGGTATATTTGGAACAGGAACAGATGAGCCGGATGACCAACAGGGAAGTGTCAAAAAAACTGGCTGTAGTACTTACCGAGCGCATGCGACCGGAGCTTATGACCTGTGAGGATGTGGTATCCACCGGACGATATCCCTATACCGGAACTCTCGGGATCCTTTCCGCAGAGGACAAGGAAAAAGTTAAAAGTGCCATGGAGATGGTTCACGCCTGGGATCTGAAGGACCGGGATTTTACAGCCATCAGTGACGGACAGAGACAGCGTATCCTTCTGGCACGCGCCATCTGCCAGGAACCGGAGATCATTATCCTGGATGAACCGACCTCCTTCCTGGATATCCGGCATAAGCTGGAGCTTCTTGCCATTTTGAAGAAGATGGTATTGGAAAAACAGATGACGGTGATCATGTCCCTTCATGAGCTGGATCTTGCCCAGAAGATTTCTGACCAGGTGATCTGTGTTCATGGAGATCACATTGAGAAATATGGTGCACCGGAGGAAATCTTTACTTCCGATTATATTCGGAAGCTTTATGGCATCACCCGTGGAAGCTATAATGCAGAATTCGGCTGCGTGGAAATGGAACCTCCGGCCGGAAAACCGGAGGTGTTTGTGATCGGAGGAAATGGAAGTGGGATTCCGGTATATCGGAAGCTGCAGCGACAGGGGATTCCTTTTGTGACCGGAGTTCTCCATACCAATGATGCAGATTATCAGGTGGCAAAAGAACTGGCTGCAAAAGTGATCACGGAGAAGCCTTTTGAATGCATTTCGGAGTCTGCCTTTGAAGAAGCACTGGAGTTCATGGGAAAATGTGAAAAAGTGTACTGTCCGCTGAAGGATTTTGGTATCATGAATGAAAAAAACCGGGAATTATTGAAAAAAGCAAAAGAAACCGGAAAATTAAACCAGATCAGATAAGTTCTCTGGGAAAATGAGAAAAGCAATAAAACGCTGTCAGAAATGAGTGATATAATTTCCGGCAGCGTTTTTTATATAATATAAATTACAAATATTTCAGCAGCTGTGTTATAATATGACAAGAACGACAGATCGTGAAGCGCTCGCATTCGTGGAGATGTAAGTAACGAAGAGGAATGTCCGCTTTACACCGCAAAAGTTAAGCAGATACAATCGATCCGAAAAAATATATGGAGGGAAGATCAATGAAAAAAAGAAACATGATCGCAGCTCTGCTCTGCAGTGCATGCCTTGTGGCAGGAAGTGTAAATCCCGTATTTGCAGATGCATCGAAGGTAGTAACACTTGGAGCAGATCTTACGGATGCCCAGAAGCAGACAATGATGAAATATTTTAATGTAAGTTCCGATCAGGTGCAGGTGATGACCATTACAAATGAGGATGAGCATAAACACCTGGATAATATCGCACCACAGTCCCAGATCGGTTCCAGAACTTTGAGCTGTGCCTATGTGAAGCCTACACAGTCCGGCGGGATCAAGGTCCGCACAGCAAATCTGAACTGGGTGACAGGTAATATGATCGCAACGACACTTTCCACATCCGGTGTGAAGAACTGTGAAGTAGTTGCTGCCTGCCCGATGGAAGTATCCGGAACAGGTGCACTTACCGGTATCCAGATGGCATATGAGAAGGCCAGCGGAGAGAAGCTGGATGAGACCAAGACGAAGCTTGCCAACCAGGAGATCGTAACCACTGGTGAGCTTGCAGATAAGGTTGGTAAAAATGAGGCGACAACAGTTGTAAACCAGTCCAAGATGGATGTGATCCAGAACGGAGTACAGAATGCAGATGAGATTCAGAATATTGTAATCAATGTGGCTGAGCAGAACAATATTTCCGTAAGCCAGGACGATATTGACAGGATCGTGTCTCTTCTGAAGCAGATCTCACAGCAGGATTACAATTATGATGATGTGAAGGAAACACTGGAGCAGGTAGATGCCAATACCACAGGCCAGACCTCTTCCTCTGATGATACGCTGGATGGCGAGAGCAGTGATGAAACCGTAGATGTGGATGCAGATTCTTCTGATGATATCGTCAACAATGTAAATGACAGCATTCTTGGTGACGATGTGATCCAGAGCTCCACAGAGGATCCGGGTCTTGAGGAAGAAACAGGAGCAGATTCTCAGGATACAAGCAATGAGACCGGAATCCCGGATGCTACCGACGACGGAACCTATAGCAATGAGGAAAGCTCGGATGAAAGCAGCACAGACGAAAGTACCTCTGATGAGAGCAGTACAGAGGATAGTGCATCCGACGAGAGCAGTACAGACGAAAGTGCTTCTGACGAGAACAGCACAGATGAAAGCGCTTCTGATGAGGCTGCATCCGATGAGACCGGAATCCCGGAGGCAACAGAAGATACAGAATCTTCAGAAAGTACAGAGGGCTCAGACCAGGCAGACAGTGCAGAAAACGATACTTCTGTGCTCAGTGAAGAAGCAAAGAACAATTATGACAAATTTGTCCTCTTTGTAAAAGGCGAGTATGAGGGAGATGCAGATTCCCTTCTCGCTGCAACGGAGGATACAGAGGCAGTGGCAACGGTAACACTGGATGAGCAGACAGCGAAGAGTGTGGCAGAAACTGTTGAGAAGGATTATTATGATATCCTGAAGGATGGTACAGAATCCTATGAGGCAGATGGTACAGAAAAATATCAGAGTACAGAGCTGAATATGATGGATCAGAAGCTGAAGAAGCTGTTCAGTATTGACAGTTCCCAGGAGGACACAGAGGCCACAGACGTGACAGCAGCTATTCTTGCAGATGTTCCCCAGGAAGATAAGCAGACACTTTATAAAGAAACCATGAAATATCTGGCAGGTCTTTACGGCGAGAACACGGACTCTTCTGAGGAATCCGCAGCAGAATAAAAGATTTACAGAAAAAGAGATAAAAAATACCGCAGCAGAGAAAACAACCTCTGCTGCGGTATTTTTTGTCGTGCAGGAAAGATATCATGAAAATTTTGTGATTTACGACAAGGATTTGTGTAAGCACTGGAAAAATGGATTTTTCTGTGATAAAATTGACCGTAAATCGGTTTTGTGGACTCATACATCGCAAACCGTGATAGGGAAACGAGAAAGGGAAAAGGTAGAATTTATGAGCCTGGCAGTAGTAACATTAAAAAAAGGCGAAGGCAGATTCCTGAAATCAGGAGGCCTCTGGGTATATGACAATGAGATCGCAAGCATCATGGGAAGTTTTGTGAACGGAGATATCGTTCTTGTCCGGGACTTTGACGGATATCCGATGGGAAGAGGATTTATCAACACCAATTCCAAGATCACAGTCCGTATGCTTACCAGAGATGAGCGTACAGAGATCAGTCCGGAATTTTTGAAACAACGTGTCCGCGACGCATGGGAGTATCGTAAGAAGGTAGTAGATACCGGAAGCTGCCGTGTGATCTTCGGAGAAGCAGACTTTCTTCCGGGTCTTGTTGTGGATAAGTTTTCAGATGTGCTTGTTGTACAGTCTCTTGCACTGGGAATCGACCGTCTTAAAGAAACGATCATAGATGCACTGAAGGAAGTCCTTGCTGAGGATGGGATCCGGATCCGTGGAGTCTATGAGCGGAGTGATGCAAAGGTACGCCGCCAGGAAGGAATGGAACTTACCAAGGGATTTATCGGAGAAGAATTTCCGACACTTGTTCAGATTGAAGAGAACGGTGTGAAATATGAAGTAGATATCAGGGACGGGCAGAAGACCGGATTTTTCCTGGATCAGAAATATAACCGTCTTGCTATCCAGAAGCTCTGCAAGGGGGCGAAGGTTCTGGACTGCTTTACACATACCGGCTCTTTTGCCCTGAATGCGGGAATTGCAGGGGCACAGAGTGTTCTCGGTGTGGATGCGTCGGAAACTGCAGTCCTGCAGGCAAGACGAAACGCCAGTCTGAACGGCCTGGACGGAACAGTGAAATTCCTCTGTGAGGATGTTTTTGAGCTTCTTCCCGAGCTTGAGGAGAAGGGAGAGAAATTTGATGTTGTGGTACTGGATCCTCCGGCATTTACGAAATCCAGAAGCTCTGTAAAAAATGCCATCAAGGGATACCGTGAGATCAATCTCCGTGCAATGCGTCTTGTAAAGGACGGCGGATTTCTCGCAACCTGTTCCTGCTCTCATTTTATGACGTATGAGCTGTTTACACAGACCATCGGTCAGGCAGCGAAGAATGTCCATAAGAGACTGCGCCAGGTAGAGTACCGTACACAGGCACCGGATCATCCGATCCTCTGGTCAGCAGATGAGTCCTATTATCTGAAATTCTACATTTTCCAGGTATGCAATGACCGTTAGGAACTGCCATCCGGATTTTTTTACGGAAATTTTTGGGCAGTGCCGTATGGCAGTGAAAAGGAGATGCAGATCATATGAGAGACAAATTCAATAAATTTATGCAGGGACGTTATGGAGTGGATGATCTTTCTAGGTTCACCATGGGAGTCGCACTGGTTCTGATCATTCTGGCAATGTTTGCCAATATATTCAGCAGAACTGTCGGCAGCACCCTTGACATTCTCGGGGTCGCAGCGATCGTATATGCATATATACGTATTTTTTCCAGAAATATCCAGCAGCGTTATGCCGAAAATCAGAAATTCCTTCAGATGACGTCAAAGTTCCGTTTTCGCTTTAATAAAGAAAAGGATCTGATGAAGCAGAGAAAGACCCATCATATCTACAGCTGTCCGGGCTGCGGACAGAAGATACGTATTCCAAAGGGAAAGGGCAAGATCGAGATCGAATGTCCGAAATGCCACACAAAATTCGTAAAAAGGAGCTGACATGTTCGGATATGTGACCGTTAATAAACCGGAAATAAAATTCAAGGATTTTGATGTGTACCGTTCTTTTTACTGCGGTCTTTGCAGAGAATTGCGGGAGAGATACGGGATACCGGGACAGATCTCACTGACTTATGATATGACATTTGTGGTCCTTCTTTTAAGCGGCCTTTATGAGCCGCCAACGAAGAAGGGAACCTCCAGGTGTGTGGTCCATCCGCTGAAGCCCCAGCCGGTGCGCAAAAATACAGTAACTGAGTACTGTGCGGATATGAATGTGATCCTTACCTATTACAAATGTATGGATGACTGGCAGGATGAACACAAACCACTGCGCTATGCATATGCAGGAATTCTGAAGAATTGCGGAAATATGCATATGTCCGCTTATCCGGCGAAGATCCAAAGGATCCGAAACGCGCTGGAGGAGCTTTCTTCCCTGGAAAAACAGGGGGAAACCGATGTGGACCGTGTAGCCGGGTGTTCCGGACGTATCATGGAAGAGATTCTGGCCTTCCGTAAGGATGTCTGGGAATCGTCCCTGCGCCGTCTGGGATTTTATCTCGGAAAATTTATCTACATCCTGGATGCTTATGACGATGTGGAAAAAGATGCAGAAAACGGAAATTACAATCCTTTCCTTGAAAAATATAAGATAGAAGGGTTCGAGGAAGAGGTACGTCGGCTTCTTATGATGATGCTTGCAGAATGCTGCAGAGAATTTGAAAAGCTGCCGATCCTCCGATACGGAGATATCCTTCGAAATATTTTATATTCCGGCGTCTGGTGCCGCTTTGCGGCGATCGGACAGAAGCGCAGGGAAGAACGGGAGAAAGAGAAAAAATGTTAGATCCATACAGCGTGCTGGGAGTTCCCAGAAACGCATCTGATGATGAAATAAAAAAGGCATACCGGAAGCTGAGCCGAAAGTATCACCCGGATGCCAATATCAATAATCCGAATAAGGATCAGGCCGAAGAAAAATTCAAAGAAGTGCAGCAGGCTTACGAGCAGATCATGAAAGAGCGTGAGTACGGAAGTAGTTCCCAGAATGGCTATGGCGGCTACGGAAATTACGGTGGTTTTGGAAATTACGGAAATGCCGGTTCCAGTGCCTATCAGGATGAGGAAAGTATGCGCAGAAGGGCGGCCGCCAATTATGTGCAGAGCGGTCATTTTCAGGAAGCTATGAATGTACTGGATTCTCTTGGTCAGAAAAATGGGGAATGGTATTACCTGGCTGCTATGGCAAATATGGGAATGGGAAATAATGTAACAGCTCTGGATCAGATCCGTGAAGCAGTCCGTCAGGAACCGGATAATATGCAGTACCGTATGCTGCTCCAGAGAATGGAAGGCGGTGGCGGCTGGTATCAGCAGCGGCAGGATCCCTTTGGGGGAATGCCGACCGCAGGAGGAGATATGTGTGATGCCTGCTGCAGGACCATGGCCTGTTTCATGTGCTGGCCGGGCGGCTTTTTCTGCTGCTGATGCAGGAAAAAGGTCTGTCATCGATGTCCTGAAACTGAGATCGGGGATATCATAAGGCAGCATATCCATATGTTTGTAAGGCGGATCCTGCAGATCCGTTTTGCGATATAGATCGCAGAGGGATTTTTCTGACAGAAATTCACAGTGCTGTCCGGGAAATGCTGCACTGCAGAGAAAAGAGGAGGAAATCGTTATGAGTATAAGAATTGGTATTTTAGGTTACGGAAACCTGGGACGCGGCGTGGAGTGCGCCATCAAGCATAATCCGGATACAGAGCTGGTTGCAGTATTTACCAGACGTGATCCAGAGACTGTAAAGATCCTTACAGAGACCGCAAAGGTTTATTCTGTAAAAGATGCGGAGAAGCTGAAGGATGAGATCGATGTCCTGATCATCTGTGGAGGAAGTGCGACAGATCTTCCTGTTCAGACACCGGAGTATGTAAAATATTTCAATGTTGTGGACAGCTTTGATACACATAAGAAAATCCCGGAGCATTTTGCAAATGTTGACAAGGCAGCAGCAGAGAGTGGACATGTAGGAATCATTTCCGTAGGCTGGGATCCAGGAATGTTTTCTCTGAACCGTATGTATGCAAATGCGATCCTTACAAATGGAAACGACTACACATTCTGGGGCAAGGGTGTCAGCCAGGGACATTCTGATGCAGTCCGCCGCATCAAAGGCGTAAAGGATGCAAAGCAGTACACCATTCCGGTAGAAGCTGCACTTGAGGCAGTAAGAAACGGAGAAAATCCGGAGCTTACTACACGCCAGAAACATACAAGAGAGTGCTTCGTAGTTGCTGAGGAAGGTGCTGATCTTGCACGCATCGAGGAAGAGATCAAGACCATGCCGAACTACTTTGACGAGTATGATACAACGGTACATTTCATTTCCCAGGAAGAGCTGAATCGTGACCACAGCGGTATCCCACACGGCGGTTTTGTGATCCGCAGCGGAAAAACAGGCTGGAACAATGAGAACAGCCATGTGATCGAGTACAGCCTGAAGCTGGATTCCAATCCTGAGTTCACATCTTCTGTGATCGTTGCCTATGCAAGAGCTGCATACCGCATGAACCAGGAAGGACAGAAGGGATGCAAGACAGTATTTGATGTTGCACCTGCATATTTAAGTGCCCTTGATGGGGCAGAGCTTCGCAAAAAATTTCTGTAAGGATCCGTAACAGACAGGAGCAAAACTGCATAAAGGATCATATCCCCGGAGCATCGGTGAATATTTCTGATGTTTCGGGGCTTTTTTCTGCATAAAATTAACATTGGTAATACCTGGATGATGATTTTTCTGAAAGAAAAGGAAAGAGTTGACG